>VFQP010002383.1_pt1 | contig 21110 bp, 19 predicted proteins | sample 3512351 | NCBI WGS metagenome assembly VFQP01 (sample SAMN10412372, study PRJNA504923) | tailings metagenome | isolation source: Relicate 1 Philex TSF1 revegetated site | place: Philippines: Tuba, Benguet | collected 2017-08-29
TGTCTAAGGATATGTTTCATAGAATATTTAGACGTCAATAGACGTATGCTTAGACGAACAGGTGTTGTAATTCAGGTCTTTCTGGCATCTAACGGCGTAGTGATATAGAGAGAGTTGATGTAAAAGTGAGCACTTGAACTCCAATGAAGCTACAATAGACATTTCGAAATGCAATAGTGTACTTATTCTGAGAATTCGTATTCTTCCGGCACAGCATCGGTGTGCTCTTCAGATTTTTTATCAGAGCTTTCAGTAGAAGGTATATTATCCGGTCCGCCACCGATGTACGGCCTACAGCCGTTAGCATCACATGTAAACCCTACCTGCCAAGGCAATCCTTCGTCCCTGTTGTGAATTTCCCATCATCTTATTATAGTAAAAGCTTCGGTTGAACAAATCATTCCTATAACCAGGAAAACGAGCTCGTGCTTGCCTATCTAATCTCATCCACTAAAATCAATCCCTGATACAATCGGTCGACACAAAGACCAGGGATTGAGTAAGCCTAAAACCAGAGATGTACGACGATGCCGGTGAGGATAATTAAAATTTCGGCCCAAACCATCAATTGTTTAAAAGCTTCCCGGCGACGCAGCGCCATCGCCTGGCGCGCAGCGCAGGCGGGACAAGAATCGGCGATCCGCCGGTTCCTGGAGTGTTGCATTGATTGTGCTTGCTGTCCCATATGAACGGTATTTAAAACGACCAATAATCTTGTATAGAATCATGAACGGTCAGCTGCTGAGGTCCTGCTCATAAAATGTCAAAATGCAAAAGAACGTGACAGAAAAAAAATAAAAAAAATCAGTAATTTCTTGAAACGAATCGCCCGCTTTCCGCATTTGATAAGAAACCAACTATGCAGCTTGAAAAAATCATACAAGGTTGTCGCCAGCAATGTGCAAGATCCCAGCGGGAACTGTATGAACTTTTTTTCAGTGATATGTCGATACTGTGCAGACGCTACATGGATGATAAGGAAACCGCAAGGGATTTATTATCCAATGGGTTTATCAAAGTGTTTGATGGGATACGAAATTTCCATTACATCAACGACGAGGCGACATGGGGATGGGTCCGTACAATTATGGTCAACGAATGCCTGGCGTTTTTAAGAAAGAAAAAGAAACTCGTGCTGAGGCCACTGGATAACATGCCTCCTGCGAGTGAAGGCGTGGACGATGATCCCCTGCATCAAATCACCTTCAAAGAAATAATTGCCCTGATCATTCAACTCCCCCTGCCCATGCGGACAGTCTTTAACCTGTTTCATTTTGACGGGTACTCGCATGCGCAGATTGCGGGGAGTTTGGGATTGAGCGAAGCAGCTTCAAGAACAATCTTGTTGCGGGCACGAAACTCGTTAAAAGCAATGTTGAATGCAAATGACAAACGTTATGAAACCAGCGGTAAACGATAACAGATCGCTCATCGATCTGAAGGACCTTCCGTCCGAATTTGACCTTGACAAAGAGGCCGTCTGGGACAAGATAGAACATCGGTTGACTGATGAAGGCAGTTTGTTGCGGAAAAAAAGGGAGATTTTGTATCGGCAGGCAGCTGCGATCCTGATTTTAGTATCTCTGACAGCGTATATCATGGTGATGGGCAAACAACGGCAGCGGCAACGTACCCGCATGGCGGAGTTGACCGTGGATTCTGTGTTCCGCTCGTCCATGGAACACACCTTTGATGCCAACCGGGTGCGGGCTATGAAGATGGCGGCCGTGGAAACCGCGAAAGCCGCGCCACGCAGTAAGGAAGAACAAAAAATGTACAGCCCAGCCGAAGTGCAGGACTCTGCGCTGCTGAGCGGAATGCAGCAACCTGAGCATTTTGCCGCTCTGGTCGATTCGCTCATCCTTCACCAGCAACTCAGGATCTCCGATCAGGAACTCCTGAATTTCATACACAACACTACCCAGTCGCATGTGGAAGTGGCGGGGATAATAGCGCAGGCGACCGGACTCCATGCCAGAGGACTCGATTCTCAGGCGTTAGCACTACTCTCAGAAGCCGCGCGGAGTTTCCCGGCGAATGCAGACCTTCCCTATGAACAGGCGAGAATTTATAACGAACAGGGCAATGTCCGAAAAGCGATTACCCAGATGGAAACTGCCATCAGTTTGAACCGTAGAAAACCGGAATGGCTCTATGAATTAGGATTGATGCACGCGAGTCTCCAGGAAGGGCAGCCAGCACTCCGCTATTTGTTGATGGCGCACATGACGGGTCTGCCCAGCACGGATAAATTCTGGCAGAATCTGGGGATCGCTTACCTAAACAATGGAAACCTGGAAGATGCCAACAGAATCCTGGAAGCGGTCTGGAAAAAAGACCCGGAGAACACAAGTGTCTTACAGGTTTTAGCAGAAGGCCATTACCAACAGGGGAAATTGACGCAGGCTCTAGGGTATTGGGAAGAGCTATTGAAACGCGAGCCAGGAAATGTGAGCGCCCTGTACCGGTTAGGCAGTTGCTACCAGAAAATTGGAAACCAGGACAAAGCAATGGAATACTTCCTGAAAGCCCTGGAAGCCTATCCGGTCATGGCATCCCTGAAAGCCAGGAACTAGTTCGGGAAACACATAGTCCCGAAAGCCGAAACACTCAGGCCTCTGCTTTCGGGGCTCAGTACTCCAGATGCAGGATAATACAGACCTGTAAATGTCGTACCGATGCTAATTGGCGATGCAAGATCTCTTTAAAAATATAATTATACGCTTCCTATTGCTTTGATAAGCATTCACAAAATTTCTTTTTTTGAAGATTCGCAAATCCATGAGGCGATAGCGTCCAAATTAAGTCCGAACAGTTGTTCCGGGTCCATACGCAGATCTTCAAGCAGGAATTCACGCGTCTGTTTCTGGCTGCGCAGCAAAACAGCCGGGGTCATAATGATCTTATCACAAATCGCTTTTTCGGGTGAGGCCATTAACACGACCTGTTTCTCCGTAAGCTGAACGCTTTTAATGCCGAATGAGTAATAAGGGATCGGTGAATAGTATTAGTGAAACCTGCCTGCTGAAGTTTTATATTCTTTTGATGTTGTTGTAGTGAGGGAAGAAATTTCATAGACTTTTTCCGGAATCAAACCCCCAATAAGCGAGTGCCCAGTCCAAAGACACATAACCTGGTCCGCGTAAATGATTAGCAATCAGAAAGGGACCGGGATGCGAACCCTGGGACTTACTCCCAATTACATAAAGTCCTTTTCTTAATGAGGTTATTTGACCTGCTTCCATGAGCTCGCCAATTTTCTCATTAGGGCGAGTGTAACCCTTTAACAGACTCAGGAGTATCTGGCGGGTAAGTGGTTGTTCGGAGTATTGCTGAAGCGCATACGCAAGCTCATGTTGTTATTTTTTGTCTATCAAATCGGATGTATCCCGATTTAGGGGGGGGAATTTAGCAGTTAGCACGATTCTAAAGATCTTGAACCTGATGATCATCTTAAGTCAACGATCTGATCTGAAAGGCTGAGAATTTAAATTTCGTTGCGCTTCAGATGTGGTAGTTGTAACTACGATTACAACAATTTCAAATTTCCGCAAAGTTGTAAGTATGATTACAAGTCCCCGGGTGTAAACCTGTAAAAGCTTTCTTCAGTAATCGTCAAACGGGGGATCGCGGGCGAAAAAGCAACCCTTGCAAAAAATGCAACGGCTCACCTAGCAGCCGGTGAACGAGATCTCCCGGATTATATCATTGGGTACTTTCGCTTAAGTTCGATGCAGGCAGGGAAGCGTCGAACCCGGCCTGCCAGAAGTACATATCTACCAGTTTCATAAGCGGATAACGATGGCGAGTCCTGTTTTCAACATAATCAATTGCTCTTGCAAAGGATAGATTATTTTCATCGACAAACGTGACTATATCATTTAATGAACTGCTATTAAACTTTGTATTTTTGATTCCACTGGACTTTAAACCGGCGATAAAGTATCGGTCAAATGCCGGAACACATCCTGTTGTACCAAGTATTACCTTACTAAGCAGCGTGTCGGTATCGGAAATCATATCAGGCATTCCTTTCCTTGCAAAAGAAATTCCACTATAATGCTTTGAAAGCTCATTGCGAAGTTCCATGATGAGTGGAATGTTATTTCGTATTTCGGCCAACGAGCTTTGGTGGTAAAGTGTAGCATAAGCCGGACTTTTCAGAATTTCAACGGCCTTGAGATGGACTTTATAATTTCTCTGAAGTAAACCGGAGGATCCCCGGTACATTCCCCAGCTGGCAAGATAGAAACCAAGGTGAAGGGCTAAGGAATGGGTATTATCATTCGTTGAGAATTCTGTAAAGCAAATATCCCACGAATGAAAGCGATGTAATTCATCGTGCAAAGAGAGAACATATCGTTCTATCCTTGAAAATTCAAATGGAGGCATAAGGTTGGTTGCGATGGTGGATAAAGCTAATATACTCAACCATGTGATTAATCCGCGCTTCCGAGTAAAGAAGTATTCGGTTTCATTGGAAATTTCGGCAATAGCGAGTGTAAAATCCGCGAGATCTGTGGGCACCTTCCGCCATTCGAATTGATTAGAAAGATATGGGTACACGGTAGCCCCCCGGGAAGACTTAGTGGCTTTCTCGTGTTGGTCCGACCAAGGGAGGTGAAATTTGAACGAATTGTAAATGGAGCATGGGGAATTAAAGTACTATCCAAAATGCAGGAAAAACTAAGATATGATTTTCACACCACTCTCTTTCCTAGTAGCTTCCTGCGTAAATTCCTAACAGCAAAAAGAGTTATTGAGAATATGACGTGCTTAACAGAAAATGGCAATGCGGTGCTTCTCTATTTTTATATTTAATAAATTTTACTGTTTAAGATGATTGTGGACTCAATATTATTGACAAAGGATGTTCCGCACCATGGGAGATTTCCCAGAGAAGGGTCCGCTACTGTTTTAGGGTTCAAATAGCGCAAGACTTCATTAAGATATCTTTTAACATCCGTCGGGTCTTCTCCAAACCATTCAAAACGATTGAACGGGTCTAGCAGCCGGACAGTGTTGGCTTGCATTTCCTTCAATTCTTTGAGAAGGTTTTTGTAAAAGTCAAACGCATCCTCTTTCGTAAAATCTTCTGGTAATGCAGAGGTGCCTGCTTTGAGTACAATCAGAATGACTTCAAAAAAGGAAAGTGTGGGATGATCTGGATCGTCCATTCTGCGTGCTGGATCCGGAATTTTAATCGAAGCTCTTTTCTTTCGTGCTTGCTCCGCTTTTTCTTCATTTCTTTTCCGTTCTTCGGCCAGTTTATCCCGTTCGGCCCGAGCTTTCTCTTCCCGGTCTTTCGCTTCTCTTTCTCCTTTTACTGCCTTTTCATGTCTTTGCTGGGCTTCTTGTCTTCTACTATTTTCTGACTCTTTTACTTGAGCCTCAGCGAATTTGACTTCCTGCATCGAAATATTCAAAGAAGAAACAGCGTCTTGAAATGATTGCTCGGCCTTTCTCAAATTGGTTTCGCTTTTATTCAACTCATTTCGTGTTCTAAAAAAGTTGGCTTCCGCTTCAACGACTTCCGCCCATTCCTTATTTCTAGAATCTGGTTGAATGTGAATATGTGTGGCGTCTGCACCTCCCTTTTGACTGTTATTGTACCAGTCTTTAACTATTTCTCCGTTCCGCCATTGTTGATCGAATTGCGTCCCGTTATGCTCGACCCACTCCACAATAATCAAATGGCCTAAACCCAGGCCACGACTGATTGAACGACCTAATTCAGAATATTTATCTTTTAATGTAATCTTTGAGACGCCACGTTGATTAGCGAGACGATCAAAACCTTCGAAACGCCAATGCTGACGATTAATTACTAAGTCAACCGCTCCACGAAGATGCGCAGCCGACTCCGTTCTAAACAGCTGCCCATTACTAAATTGCAGACTGTCTAGTTGAAGAAAGAAACCCGGCGAACTATATTCAAATGCGATTATGCCAGGAAGCGCCGATAGAATGGCCTGCTGATTAGTAATAGCTTCCCTTACTATTTCTGGCTTAACTTCCAGATTAATTCTATTGGCTGCTTGTTGTCTGCGGAGAATTTCGAAAAGATCAATACGACACATAAAAATGTATGTTAGAAACTATAAGATAGCTATTGTTGGCGTTTTCTATTGGATTACCAGCGGACCATTTCAAGCTTCGCTAAAAGCCAGACAATGCCGTTTCTTTTGCATCCTGATCAGATATCAGAACAAGGCTTACAAACCCCTATGCCCGTTTCAGGGTCAATAACGAGGCAATTCGGTGGGGCACAAAAATTGTTGACAGCAAACTCCCCATTATTCTGTTTCGGGCGGATCACAATTTTTACGTCATGATTTGCAAGCCCATTCTCAGCCATAAATTTTGCAATGGGTTCACTCAACTGTTGGCCAATGGATTTATTCCAGGCCGCGCTTATTGAGACTGATTTACCCGTTGGTTGACTTGTTTTTTTCTTTGTTGCCATATGGTTAATTTTGAATAGTATGAATTAATATCGAATCTTTGATTTTTGATGGAGATCCGTCTTCATTGATCAGGGTGGCTTTGAGCCAGATCTTTTTGTTTACCTGCACGAAGCCAGGCGAATAAATAAAAGAGATCGTTGAATTATTTGTTGTCGTTAATTGCTTTTCCCTAAACGACCCATTCACAGGTAGCCCATTTTCATAATAATCGTCGATTTCTACTGTTTTTTCTGCAGAAACATTTTTACGTTTGATATTTTGGAGAACACCAGTAATAGTAATCTCATTGCCAAAATTTATCATCACACCCAGCGCAGATGCTTTCAGAAATATCGTGTCCGGTTTTGAATCATTTAACCTGAGAGAGTCAGATTTTTGATAGTCAGTAGGTTGTTCTGGCAAGTCCATTTTTGCCGTAATTATCACTGATCCGCTTTTGCTCGTAGCTTTATAGCGTACTCGGGCAATGAGTTTATTATTCTCAAATTTTGCTTTTTCTGAGATCGTGCTATTTGTGCCATTTTCAAAGTTCCCCGAGGTAGCAGAAAAAATTACTGTTCTTTTCGTGGCATCAGCTTTTGGATTTATTTCTACTTCAATGACTGCTATTGACGTTCCATCTGCATCAATTTGCTGCGGTGTTATTTTCAATGATTCAATAACCTTGTCAATTGAAACCGGTTTTTTCTTGCAGCTAAATGGTAGCATCAGGAGGAATAGCCATAATGTTTTATGTAATTGCATGGTAGTTATTTTAAGACACGTGCTCTCGCCGCGCCTGCGTTTGAAAGGATATCGACATCAAATGAGAAAGCTAAAAAGCCGGATAAAGCCACTCGCTTATCGGTGAACAACGGGTTCTTCCTATTAGCTTTATAGAGAACTGTTCCGGTGCTCAACCGAAAACTTTGATTTAGTCTAAAGCTTGGTCCAACGAGAAGAGAAAAATCATTAAACAGGTTATCGAACTCCGTAGCATCAAACTTTCCAAATGTTAACCCGATTTGAAGCGATATTCTTCTTTTCCAATCTTTATAAGGGATAGATTTTTCCAGTAACTCTTTATCAACTGGCCTGAAGTAAATATTTGTTCCGATAAAGGGTCGGGGAAAGTAATAGGTCCGTTGCTGTCCTCCGATAAACATATTTGCAATGCCTATATCTGGAACCAGCAAAAATTTTGAACGGGTAGCGAGATCTACGAAATCAGTACCACTCATGATCCACAGATCCTTAAACAGTCGGGTTTTTCGGTTATTTAATGCTTTGGCTATCGCTTTGAAATTCGTTTCAATATGATCCTTGTTTCTTAGCAAGATATTTCTCAAGGCAATTACATCGTTTCGAAAACTTGTTACTCGGTACGTGGAGTTTGTTAGTTCTGCTGATTCTATTTGAATAATCAGGTTATTAAGGAACTGAACGCTTTGCTGAAGATTCTCCATCCGGGTTTCAAATGCTCTGGTTTTCGTAGGTGGCGAAGCTTCTGCTATCTTTGGTAGATTAATTATACCTTCTGCGACGTCTGTGAGGAAGTTTTCATTTCTTGCGTAATACAATACTGGCAATTCAGGACTTGCCAATTTTAAGTCTTTGAATGTCGTGGCAGTGGCTGCAAAATCTGGTAATTGTAAGCCAGGCATTCCCAGAGAATAATTGAACTGATATAATTGTTGATAATAAGGTTGGTTTGGTGCCCAAAAAATTGTGAGATAGTCTTCCCATCCCCATTTGTCAAACAATCTTTCTGCTACAGGATATTGGGTTGATCTCGTGGAATGAATAAATTTTCTATATTCTACGGACGCCGCTACTCTTTCTTCCAATGTAAACCCGTCAGCAATCATTTCATTGATGACTAATAGTGGATCAATTTCATGCGCACGTAACTTTTTCAGCACCGCAATGTCTATTAGTGTCTTTGGCGGCAAATATTTAATTCGAATAAACAATGAGTTTCCCGAAACATAGAACGATTCCAATAAGGCCGGATTCAACGGAGTTAGCATATTACTGTCGTCTAATATCGGCTGTCTTCGGTTGCCGGTAAGTTCCACCTTATAAATATAAACCGTATCGATCTTGTCCCCCTTTGCCAGGTCGTATTGAAGAATAAAGGGGCGGTCAAATGGGAGCGGCGCTGAAGCCTTACCTGTTAAGGTATCTATTTTTATCGTAAGTGGATTATAAGCGGTAATGTCGGCCGTTTGGCAAAATAGGATCTTTGTTGCCAATATCAAAATGGTCAATAACGGAATTCTCATAAAAGGTGGTTTAGCGAGTTGCAAAGTGAAGATACATCTATATTTTTTAGCATGCGTCATCCATGGAAAACAGCTTACAATCATTTTTTGCCATTGGGGGAAGATTAATTTCTTTCTATACGATCTAGTTTCCTTAGAAAGGTTGCGCAACGTATTGAATCGAAAAGAAGTATACCCGCAGATGGTCCGGCTTCGGGAGCATTCCCTGCGGCAACGGACAATCTCCCGGTCGATAGCGTTATCTAAATCGCTGATGAGCATGTGTGACTGCTTTTCGCTGGAAGGATCACTAACGCTGTTGGTGAGTTCATGGAGTCATTGGGTTTTGAACTGGAAGCAGAGGATGATCCTATTTTAGGAAACTCCCGAAATCCTCTCATCTTCCAAATGCTGTTTAAACCAAGAGGTGAAACAGAGTCCTAATTATCCTTTGCTTGTTTTTACCAGGTAAATTATTTTATCTCGATCCTGACAGGTATTTACGCAAAATAGCATGCTCCGGCGGTGTTTTTCCCATGGCTTTGATTTGCATGGACGCTATGTTTGATTCAAGAATTTTCATAAACCTTGAGATGGTATTACATAATGCCTTTGCCATCTGATCAATTCAATCAAATCGTCCAACTGATCCGGCACTCCCGTGACCGATCCATCACGGCTGTGAATACTGAGCTGATCAGCCTTTACTGGACCATTGGAGAGTATATCTCTTTGCAGTTACAAAAAGCTAACTGGGGTGAAAAAACTGTCGACGAACTGGCGGTGCACATAAAAAAGTATCATCCTGAAATAAAAAGATTTGAGAGACGTGGGCTGTACCATATGCGCCAGTTTTTCGAAACGTATCAAGCATCCCCGTTGAGGCCGATTAACGTGAAATTTCTCAGTCAATTCAAAATAAACCCGTTGAAATGGCAGGAGTTAAAAGCCAGTCCACTGAGTAAAGTAAGCTGGACAAACCATTTGATCATTCTTCGTAGCTGTCAATCATACGAAGAAAGAGAATACTATATCCGTTTGTGTATTCGCGAGCGATACAGCAAGTGGGAACTCGAAAGGTAGATACGTAGCGGCGTGTTTGAAAGACCTAATGGCGGAACTCAGTTCTCTCCCTCGCTGGTGAGCTCTCATTCGGATATTATTCATACGTTCAAGCATAGCTATGTGTTTGAGTTTTTGGGTATGAAAGAACCGATAACGCAAGCTGACCTGCAAAAAGCCTGATCAGGCAGATGAAAGAATTTATACTGGAGATGGGTAAAGGTTTTTTGTTTGTCGGAGAGCAGGTGAAGCTTCGTGTGGGGCTGAGTGATTTTTTTATTGATTTGCTGTTCTTTCATCGGGGGCTGCAATGTTTGATTGCGGTTGAGTTAAAAGCGGATACGTTCAGGCCAGAACATTTGGGGCAGCTTAATTTTTATTTGGAAGCGTTGGACAGGAATGTGAAAAAGGAGAATGAAAATCCGAGTATTGGGGTGTTGCTATGTAAGGGGAAGGATAAGGAGGTGGTAGAGTATGCGATGAATAGGAATATATCGCCAGCGCTGGTGTCGGCGTATATATTGCAACTGCCGGATAAGGAGGTGCTAGGGAATAAGTTTCATGAGATTTTTGAGGGGCGGGTTTGAAAGAGCCCCTCTAAGCAATTACGCAACCAGCGGTTGCGTAATTGCTATCTGACGAGACAATAGTAAAATTGGAGCTGGTTTTCTGTTTAACTGCTAGGAGACTTAATTGCCTGCATAACCTTCGAATTAGGTTAACGTTTCGCAATTTGATCAACAATATTACCGGGCATTGTAGGAGAAGCATCGTCCTTAAGTAATCCTGAATCTGCTCGACTAAACAAGGACTGCATAATCAAATGCCTTTCTGTTTGGTCTATGCTTTTTTCTTTTTGTAGCGCAAGGTAAACGTAAGTCAACTGTTCTCTTTCTTCGGCATCTCTTACCAAGTGGAATGAACTAAACGTCATTTTAGAGAAAATCCTCATTAAATAGGCAAGAAATGAAATTAAGGTAATGATTGTGATTGACCATTTAACCGCAATGCCTGTGTCTGAAAAGATGTGTTTGAATTCCGGGGACGAAATTTTTCCAATAATCCATACTAAGATCAGTACAGCAAATATCACACTGGTGCAAAATGCAGCAAGCCATTTGTATCCTCCTTTGCGAAGTCTTTTAGCTCTTTCATTCCAGTATTTTGCGGGTGCTTCAAGCTTAAGCTTATCTTGATATAATGTTTCGAATTCAGAAATTCTCTGGCTCGACGTTGTAGTAAATTGTTGAAACGAACTTGTACTTTGGCTAAACCAGTCGTCAAATGATTTTTCTTTGGATTTCTTTAAGTCGTCGATAGTTGATGCATATTCAATTGAAAGCCTATTAGCTTCTGCTATATGTGAAATAGAATGGCTTTGGATGTCTTGAATTAGAGTTTGACTTGTCGATTTGAGCTCGTTGTATGAGCTAGCTTCGAAGGTTACTCGTTTCGACAACTTAGAGAGCTGCCTGATTTTGAAATCGTGTGCAAGAACATAACCAGAAAAATGATTTTTATCATTGTAATGGCTAATACTTCCTGAAAAAAATTGATAAACACCTAAGTACAATTCCGGAATCTGCTCCGAAACTTGTATGAGAAAGAGAACTTCAGGAGAATCGTAAAGGTAGTTGCGCTCATTATTTGTAGTTTCTGCTGTTATATTTCGTAACACAGAACTCCAACGAACAGGTGCAAGATCCTCCTGTGATACAAGTTTTAAAATGCCTCCTTTGGCATTAATAAATCGTTCTTTAATTCGATCGAGTTCAGCAGGAAGTGATTCATGTTTTGTAAACCCTTCGGCCTGAGTTGTGACAAATTGATAGATACTCGCAACACCTTTCAAACTGGTTACAAAATTTATATGCGAATAGTTGATTTGAACTTCATAGGATTGCAACCATGCTCTATGTGGAGAATTTGAAATAAACTCCGTCATTTCTGTTAAGGTCATTCCTGTTTATTTTACCAATAAAGAGATTTGGCGGTTTATGTGTCTTTACTTCGCCATTGGTTCGCAACCAACTCCTTATGTCATATTTTCAATCAATGTCTTTAGAAATTTACCTATTTTCTTTTAAATGATGAAATGCTCATGAAGCTATTTTCAACCCTGTTAATATCATTTGAAGATGTTGGTTTAAACTGATCCTCCACGGATAATGCTCTAAAAAATGAGATTTCAGACAAACCTCCTCCTCACCATCCTTCTCCTCTTGATCCTCCGGAAACTGCTTGTATTCATCTCCATCGTTGCGTGCATGATCTCTTTTGGCGGCAGCTCTGTCATTTGACCCTGCTCTGCAAAACTATAATACCCATCCTCCGTGATAATCACATGATCAATCACCGGTACTTTCAATTCCCGGCCCAGGCGATTCAATTCTCCCGCTATAGATCTATCCGCTGCTGACGGCCGCAATAATCCCCCCGGATGATTATGCACCACGATCAGCTTCACCGCCCTTTTCTGCAGCGGTGTGCTGAAGAGTTCCATCGGCTCGATGATCGCGCGGTTTACACTGCCCATCGTGACGAGTTCTATATGCAGCACTTTACCAGCGGAGTCAAGGCTGACGGTCCAGACATGTTCCCGGTTACGGTGCGGATAGGGCGTCGCGAGCAGAACGGGTTGAAGCAGCGAGAAGACATCGGCGGCGGAGCAGATGTAGCTGCCAGCTGTTTCGATAGTGGTGATGGGTTGATCGATCTTCATGGGGTAGGTTGTTTAATGGTTCGGGAATCAATGATTGATTGAATTTGCATAATTCGCCACAGTCGGATCACTGCATTGCCAAGACGCTGTTGAACATGATGAATTTCCGTGTTTTCATTTTTTCGAATTCCCCACCATCCCGGAAGCTGTAGAATTCGGTTTCGGAGATGATCAGGTGATCGAGGAATTTTATATCCAGGAAGCGGCTGGCTTCGATGAGTTTTTCTGTGGCGGTGATATCGGACCGGGACGGCTTTAAGCTGCCGGCGGGATGGTTGTGCGCAACGACGATCGATGCGGCCCGTCTTAACAAGGCGCGATGAAACACTTCCATGGCATCGATGAGGACGGTCTGCTGGGTGCCGAGACCGAGGAGCTCAAGGGTGCGGACGGTTTGGGAGTGATCGAGACACATGAGCCAGAGATGCTCGCGATCGCGGTTGAGTTTGGATTGCCGGAGGAAGGAGGGTTGGAGGAGTTGGAAGATGTCGGCAGAGGTTTGGATGTGGAGGTTTAGAGAGGGGGAGAGGCGGATTTGCATATGAATAGGTTTTATGATGATAAAATCTTAGTGATTTGAACTGGATTCAAGTTAAGAAAAGATTCTGAAATACAGAAACTAGTTTCTGAAATTATACGCTTAAGTTCTGATTATTTCGCACCTCACTCTATACGCAAAAGGTTGTTTATATTGGTGTTGCGTTTGGAAAATTTTTAGGGAATGTCTCAGAAAAAAATATTGAATAGAATCAAAAGTGTTTTAGCGGAGAAAGGGAAAACCAATCTTTGGTTGGCGGAGCAATTGGGAAACAATAAGTCAACTGTTTCGAAATGGTGTACCAATGATCAACAACCAACATTGGAAACACTATTTGAAATTGCAGATGTATTAAAGGTGGATGTGAGAGACTTATTAAATTCGACGGCAAAATAACTGCGCGTAACCTTATCAATTAATATATGAGCCAATTCATTATTAGTCCAAAAGTGGACGAAACCCAAGAATTTATTGAAATCGCTAATGACTTTTCCAATCCACTAGACTTAGTACGAGAGGGTATAAGTAATGCTGTTGACGCAGGCGCTAGTAATATTGAAATTAGTTTCAATGTTATTAAGGAATACGGAGAATCTCAGCTTGAAATTACTATTAAGGATGATGGGTCAGGTATGGATGAGTATGGCCTTCAATCTTTTTTTGATTTGGGTAATTCTTCACGAAGAAATGATGATGAGAAAATAGGGGAAAAAGGTCATGGTACAAAAGTCTATTTCAACAGTGCGAGCATTGTTGTTAATACTTTAAAAAACGGAACCAAGTACGCCGCTGTAATGGATAACCCTATAAGAAAGCTGCATAATCGCGAGATTCCGACCGTGACCGTAAACAAGGAAGACGATGTGGATGGAGTAACAGGAACAGAAATTAGAATACGCGGATATAATTCTAACCGAAGAGAAAGGTTTACCCATGAAGAACTAAAGGACTATATATTATGGTTCACAAAGGTTGGATCTGTTGAATTATTCTTTGGTATCGAACAGTACCGTAATTTAAAAATTCTTCTAAAAGGCCTAAATCGGCAAATCGCGGAAGAAATTAAATTCGGGCATTCTTTTCCAGATGAAAGCCTCCCTGTTAACAAACTGTTTGACCAACATCTAGTGTCTGCTCCGGACTTCTATTGCAAAAGGTTTATTAAGCGCGGCCAATTAAAAAACTTTCCTGAGATAAGTTACGAGGCAATTTTCTCTGTTGAAGGAAATAAGATTAAACAGCAACATAATACCATGTTGAGGGGGAAGGGACGGCCTGTGGTTCCGGGGAATTATACTGTTGCGGAAAGGTATGGAATTTGGTTATGCAAAGATTTCATCCCAATTCAGAGAAAAAATGAATGGGTTAATTACAAAGGATCTGAGTATACTAAGCTACATAGCTTTTTCAATTGTCAAGGGTTGAAGTTGACAGCGAATAGAGGATCAGTTGATAATACACCTAGTGAAATCCTCAGTGATATCGAACACGAGGTTAAACTAATCTATGACCAAATTGTTGGAAGCGATGAATGGACTCAACTTTCTTGGTTGGAACAAGAAGCAGAGGGATACAGAACTGTGGAAAAAGAAAAGAAGGATTTTGAATGGCGAATTAAGAAGGTAAATCGAACTAATATTTGCCAATACAAAGGACATATGCTTGTAGAACCACACAAAGAAAACGGTGTTTTTGCACTTGTATTGAAACTGCAGATGTTAGAACTCAATTTATTCCCATTTTTCATAGTCGACTACGATACTCATTCTGGTATAGACGTGATAGTGAAAGGTGACAGTAATACTCCCATTCATGTTTCCAAATTGTACTACTTAGAATTTAAGTTCGTTCTAACATCTGAATTTAATCATTCGTTCGCCAATCTTTATTCTATTGTTTGCTGGGATACTACAATTAAACACAATGAGATTTTAAAAGACATTAGCGGAGAAGAGCGAAAACTAGAAATAATTGCTGGAGCGGACAATGAAGATTATACTAAATATTTTTTAAATAATCCTCGGGGTGCACATAAAATTGAAGTTTTTGTTTTGAAAGATTATTTAAAGCAAAAGCTGGGAATTGAATTCAGACCTAGAACAGAGGCTGACGTTCTTTAGTTATTTATCCGCAATTGCTTATGATATATCTGCGAAAATATGTTTCACAGATATATCATAAACGCTTACTCTGCCTGATCGAAAAGATTTAGTTGCGAACTGATACGAGGTATCGCGCCGTATTTCCCACTTAAATAATCTTTGTCAAAGCTTGCGTCATTTCTGACTTTTGGATCTTTAGAATAGATGCTATCTGCGGAAGATCTTCCTAATGAATCCTTTTCTACAAAGTACATTTGATCCCTTCTTAACCCTTGTTTCAGGATATTAGTATTATGTGATGTAAACACAAGTTGCGCGCCGTTTGGATTGAATGTGTTCGAGTTGAAAAGAGAGATTATTTCTTCGAAAAGCATACTGTGAAGTCGGGCATCAATTTCGTCTATAAAAATTATCTTCTTTTTCTTTAAAGAGAGAAGTATAGGACCCAAAATACCAAAGAATTTTTGCGTACCCAGAGATTCGTTTTTCAATAAATCAAAAAGCACCTCTTCCTTTTCGTTATCGTTCTCGTCATATTTCTTATGACTTGTCATAATCGTAAAGGACTTTTCGCTTTCAGCCTTAGTGGACGTTATGAAATCTCGGATAGAGCTTTTAGGAGCCGCACCATCTTTTATTTTTTCCTGAACTTTCTCGATTCCGAGATCTGATCGGCGAACGATATCATTAATCAACTTTCTGTAATCAGCTGTTGGCATTAAACCAGCTGTAAAATCAATTAAGTTGTCATGGGCAATATCGTGTGCTATTATCAACTCGTTAAACCATTCTGATATCTTTACTGCTAAATCGCCATTAAATTGGGCCAATACCGAAAGAAACAAAGAATTAGTGCGGGTGACTTCAGCAAACAATTCAAACTTACCTCTAATGGCGATTTTAAATGTCTTTTCAAAAGAGTAATTCTGCCCCGCGCGTACAAAAACTTTTTCTTCTTTCTTCTTCTCGGTAAAGAAAAGCCATTCACTTTCTACATTGCTTCTCGTAACACAGAATCCATACCTGTATTGACGTTCTTCTAAAAGGAAGGTCATTTCAAAGGTGGAAGCTATTTTTTCCGAAACGGTTGACAGCAAGAATGGGTCAACGTCGATTTTTTGAGATGAGTTACTTTCTTTAGAAGAATTTAGAACAAACTCCCGCATAAAGGAGATCGCTTTGATCAAATTGGATTTTCCACTTGCGTTATGACCAAAAAGGCCAATTGATTTAAGTAGGGGATCATTTGGGTGGGAGGACCTGGAGATAAGGTTCTCCTTATATTCTTTAATAGACCCGGCTTGAAAGTTCAACACTGCCCTATCCTTAAAAGACAAATAGTTCTCTATCATGAACCGGACTACCATAATAAACGCTTTTTCTAGTGGGGCTGCAAAGGTAACATTTGTGGGGAGTTCTCAAAAAATAAGTTATAACGGGGATGTTTATAAGAAATTGTGTCCGTGTCTGAGAAAATTTCACAAAAATCACCACCTTTGCCTTGTTATAATATTTTAATATGTGTATAGCGGGACATAATAAAAAAGACTTCGGGTAGACCCGAAGCCTTGGCATGGAAAGTAAAGGATTCCGAGGCCCCGGCACCATGAGGTGCCAACTTCCATGAGAATGTGCTAAAGTAAGATAACAATTCTATTATTAGTAGGATATCAACCCTATGGAGTTGCGTCAAGTTTTGAGCCCATCTATTTATAACCCTCTGTTACTCATAAAACTTTAAAAAGAAAAATTTATGGGATCAGGACAAAACAACAGAAAGAAAAACGATGCGCCAATAATTAGACGCCCGGCGCAGGCGATTCAGGCAATCACAGGAATACCTGACTTTGGTGGAATGGCCGCTGACAAATGTTTACCATCTTTTGATGTTAAAGTAGATCAAAGTGCTCTAACAAAGCCAAAGATTAAAGTAACCTTACAGCTTCACAATGGACGATACGCCGTTATGGTTGCAGCGTCTACTATTGGCCAACTGTCAGAAAAACAGTCGGAGACTGTCGGAGAATGCCTGAAATTGGGAGTTAAATACTCTGGAGTGATCATTGAAAAAAATGGGAGGGTGTATGCGAGGTTTAACAGGGTTTTCTAACAGCTTGTTTGGAGGGGAGTATATATGCGATGTTGGTACTGGCAAATTTGCCCCATTTTTGGACCCGAGTGAGGCTCAGTCAGTTAAGGTAACTTGTGATAACCCGTTAGGGAAAAACATTATCACCTGTAAGCACCCTTACCGTGAGGATTTTGTCAGAGAGGTTGATGGCCTTGAACTCAACACGATTTTGACATCGACAGTAGATCCGTTGCCTACCTATATCCCTGTACTGGATTTTGCCAGTTTGAAGCTGGGGCAGGTTCCGCCTCTATTCTCAACAGTCGGTGTTACGATTTCTGATATTGTCCACGGCGGTATACGCCGCACAGCAGGCGCTTATCATGAAACACCCTCGGTGCGATTCCGAACTTCTATGCTGGAAAATGGATCTTTCAAAGATAAGAGGGTGATATTGTTTTTGACAGGCATAGATACACTTATAGAGTCTTTGTGGCATAAGAGAGATGTTATCTCTTTATTCGCAACAATCAAGGAAATGGGTTTTACAATCTGTGGCGGGATAAACTTTTCCGTAATAGGAGGAGAATGCCCATTTGCACAAGCCCTAAATCAAAAACGCAGTTTATACTCTTCCTGGTTGGCGGAACAAAAGGGCCTGATTGCAATGCCTCATGTATACGCCATAAATGATTATCATCTGCGCAGGTGGCTGGCCTGGTTCAAGCTGAACCCTACGGTAAATTTCTTTACGATGAACTGTCAACTGCAAAAAAGTCAAAATGATATTGCGCAAATTGTTTTTACTATTCGCAGTATTTTGAAGGAGATACCCCATTTACACGCGGTTGTTCAGGGTTTCCCGTTTCCGCAGATGCATAGATTCGGGGAAGTATTAGACAGAATTCATTTTGCGGATAAAACTCCTGTAAAGTTCGCTCATATGCACCGTAAGATTGTTCTCGATGGAAGGTCAGGCGTTTTAAGGGAGTTAGTAGGGGTTCCTGATAATCCTTCTGATTTAATGCACAAAAATATTACCAGCAGGTTTTTGTATGTAGAACGAATAAGGAAACATACCAAAGGAGGTAAGTAAAGGAATTAGAGGGCTTGAATTGCGCCCAAGTCCTCTAACTTTCTTATCATCAAAGGGCATTTGTAGCCGAAATAGAAGTACTTAACGAAAAAAGATTGCGTATCAAAGCCGGCACAGTCTTTCAACTAGCTCCTTCACTGGTGACCAAGGTCTTTAATATATTCTAGACTGTATAGCTTTACGCTCACCCTTATCAATTGCATAACATACCCCTTATAATACATTAAACTTTACACCAAGACTATGTCTTCGCTTGAAATAAGAAATTTCAGATCCTTCGGCCCTGAATGGCAGGGTTTCGATACAATAAAACCGATTAATTTAATTATCGGTAAAAACAGCTCAGGGAAAACCGCGTTGATTGATGCAGTGGAGCAAATCTATAGTGTAGCGAGCAATTTAAACTATATCATTAATGAGGCTATTGATATTATTGTTGGGGTTACCATATCTGAGGATTTTATACACCAAGTAACAGAACTATATGCTGTAGAGATGAATTCAGCAAAAGAGTCTTGGCACACGCATGTCTCAACTTATTTTAAAGATTTTAAAAACGACGTTATTAAATTCCGGATTAATGCTGATTATACTGTAACATTTCTACCCGAGTCTCCGAATGGGAGCCAATTCCAAAATGCATTCGAGAAGGCATTAAAACTTGCTTTTAAGATACAAGCTGTCAGAAGAATTGCGGCAGATAGAGATATAAAATCCGAGTATTTTGATAAAGTTGACGACGTAGATATTACTGGTAAAGGGGCAACGAATATGATATGGAGATATCTGACTCTTAAAACATTTGATCACAATTTGATTAAAAAGGAGTTCTTGAAAGCATTAAATTCTATTATTAATCCAGACATAAGCTTTACAGATATAATAGTTAAGGATGATGCTTCAGAACCTTCTCTTCGCCAGTCGTCGAGTGGTGAAATATTTTTTGAAGATGATGGGAAATATTGGGTCGCACTATCTAAAATGGGAAGCGGCTTAAAAACAATAATTCATGTTTTGCTAAACCTAGTTGTTATTCCTAAACATAAGATGCTCGAAAAAAGCAAGATTGTTTTTTGCTTTGAGGAGCTGGAAAATAATTTACACCCGTCTCTTCAGAGAAGACTTTTTAAATATATTATAGAGTACTGCAAAGCGTATAAGTCGCAATTTTTTATAACTACTCATTCAAATATTGCAATTGACATATTTTCAGACACAGACATCTCGCAAATCGTGCACGTTGAGAAGATCCTAGATTATTCGGTAACAAAAGTTGTGACGACCCAGACTCAAGGAATTTCGGTTCTCAGAGACCTAGATGTTCGGGCAAGTGACTTACTTCTTAGTAACGGCATTATATGGGTAGAAGGTCCAAGTGATGCTATATATATCGAGTTTCTTCTAAGACTTTATTTATCTCAGGTCGGTAAAAAGGATAAGCTCAGTTATACAATACAGTCGCTGTCTACCTCTCTTTGGAAATGGGCTGGCTTTCAGGAGTTACAATGGAATGAGATTGATGAAAATCTTGAGAACAAGATTATCTCTTTGGCTGAAATAAATCATCATCATATTATCGTAATAGACAAAGATGATGACTTCGAAGATTTAAGGCCGAGCGAATGGATCAACTTTAGAAAGAAAACAGGTCAATTGAAAGCAAGGCTTTTGTTTGAATCCATAAAATATTCGCAATACTCCGAAGCTAATCTTATTAACTCTTATGGTGACACAGAAGATGGGACACTCTTTTATTGGGTAACAGAAGGTACTATTGAAACCTACTTAGAGTTCTTTATTGAGAGAAGAGGTGCTGGTTTCTCGAAATATTTTCATAAGAATAGGGAGCGGCGTTATTTTGAGAAAAAGCGGAATGGCAATAACCACTCGATTTCAAAAGTTGAATTAGCCTTACAAATCGTGAAGTTTGCGGCGGAGAATGCTCTGACATTATCCGATTTTGCACCAGTTGGGTCGGCATTGGAAAATAAACTTAATAGATTATTTAAAACCATTTCATTATGGAATCAATGATGTGCGCATAATCCATAGACTTTAGTCACTAGAATCATAGACTTTTTTCTTAAATTGGCTTGAACTTTCGAGATTTTTAATGAATCGGCTTTTTGAGACATACTTCAACTAGTCATTCAATTACAAGCTAAGCCAATGTTTACGATAGGCGTTGAATACCCAAGACAGGCGTTACTTGATTTTATGGGAAGTAAACAAAATCAGTCAGGAATTATATGGGGCACCAATCGTCCTGAATGCGTGATCGTCACCTCCGGGGGAAAGCACGGGATTAGTTCTGGCTATGCAGACAAAAGAAACCCAGATGGAACTTGGGACTACGTAGGACAAGGCTCTTCAGGAAATCAGTCAGAAGAGAAATATGCTAATAGACTTCTGATTGATCGAGAAAGAAATGTTCTTCTATTTACAACAAGAGAACAAAGTACTGCTGAGTTTAGAGAATCGGGTACGAGAAGCAAGCTTTATAAATTTGAAGGATTGTTCGATGTCCTTTCTCATGAAATCGTTGTTGCCAATTCTGGTAAAAGAGAAGGCGATGCTTTATTGTTATTTAAGTTAGTTCCTGCAGATAGCATATTTACTAGTGCTACGCAAGATGTGCAGGAAGTGAATGATCCAGAGAAAGAAACAGACTTGCGTGCGTTAAAGAAAGCGATCATCACGACGCCTATTAACGCAAACGTTAGTCTTACGTTGACGCAGTATCGGCGTCGTAGTTCTGAAGTAAGACGTTATGCTTTGATTCGGGCAAATGGGATTTGTGAAAAATGTG
>VFQP010002384.1_pt1 | contig 21108 bp, 19 predicted proteins | sample 3512351 | NCBI WGS metagenome assembly VFQP01 (sample SAMN10412372, study PRJNA504923) | tailings metagenome | isolation source: Relicate 1 Philex TSF1 revegetated site | place: Philippines: Tuba, Benguet | collected 2017-08-29
CTCATAAAATCGCTATCAGTCGCGGTTTCCTGATGCGCCAGCACCAGTGCCGTGTTGAAAATATTAAGCGAAGTGTTTTCCATCGCGCCCATATTAAAATCGCTCACCGCGACGATATTGAACAAGTCGAGCTGATACTCGCGGCCATACACTTCCTCATCCCACTTCATCGACTTTTTCAGTGATTCCATCGCATGGTCGCACTGCTTCTCATCGCCTGCCCGCACATAAATATGCAAATCCACCTTGCGGCCAGATAGGGTTGTAAACGTATCTGCCACACGCTGCAAATCGCCCGCCACCAGCGCAAACAAATAACAAGGCTTGGGGAAAGGGTCATGCCAGACACGGAAATGACGGCCATCCGGCAAACCACCCTCTTCTTGCAAATTACCGTTAGAGAGCAACACCGGATACAACGTGGCATCCGCCTCAATGCGCACGGTGAACACACTCAGCACATCAGGTCGATCCTGATAGTACGTAATCCGCCGGAAGCCTTCCGCCTCACACTGCGTGCAATAGTTACCCTGTGATTGATACAAGCCTTCCAGCGCCGTATTCGCCGCTGGATCAATCTCGCTGACAATGGTTAACGTGAACTCATTGCCTGGATTCACTATCGTCATTTGCCCGTCTGCCACGGTGTAATCATCAAACGGCTGACCATTCAAAGCAACTGAAAGAATGATCTGATCTTCACCATCCAGCACCAGATCATTCGACACACCCGCCGAATTTTTCACATACTTCACTTCAGACGTGACGATGGTTTTACCCGGCAACAGGTTAAAACTCAGATTCACCAGCGCAGCGTTATACGGTGCAGGCGTGTAGTCTTTGAGGTAAATGGTTTTTGGTGCAACAGCGTTTTCGGTTCGCATTTGGATAACCTGAGAATAGGAAATATAAAGGATTATATTTGAGAGTTGGCTCAGGCCAATTGGTTTAATGCAATTGCATGCAAATGTTGCTACGAATTATCATGAATCGGGCAGCGAGTGCCCAGTTTGGCGAGGCAGGGGAATGATGTCGACAAACCTCTTAATAATTCAAGCAGTGTTAAGCATCCGCCTCAGAAAGAGGCGGTTCTAGTGCCAAAGGCTAAACCTTCTTCACAAACTCCGACTTTAACTTCATCGCACCAAAGCCATCAATCTCGCAGTCGATATCATGATCACCATCGACCAGGCGGATATTTTTCACTTTAGTACCGACTTTTACCACGGACGAAGAACCTTTTACTTTGAGGTCTTTGATCACATTGATAGTATCGCCATTTTGAAGCTCGTTGCTGTTTAGTCCATCAAAGCACTTGTAGGCCTGACACCGACTTTTTTATAACCCAACTTCAGCTACACTTCTGCCATTACTTATCATGGCTTTTGTCCTGACTCATGATTCTCACAAACTCGTGTTTGATGGCTAACAATTGCACACCTTCCAGACTCATCCCAATTATCATATGGCTGATGAGTTTATTGCTCTCAAGCTGTGCGGTGATCCCGGATCATAAACAAACCTTTGAGAACATTGAGCCACAGCAAAAGGTGGAAGTGGTTGGGGCAAAAAAAGAGCTGCCACAAGCCAAAGTTTCCAAAGCATTGCAAAAGCTCTCTCCCGATGAAAGCATCAGGGCATCATTGGAGGCGCATTTAAAGGTCGAGCAGGCCATTTCTGATAATCACTTGTTTGCCGATAACGCGTTCACCTTGCTGTTTAATGGTCAGTCGACCTTTAGCAAAATGAAAGAGTTGCTTGGCAGTGCCGAGAAAAACATTCACCTGGAATACTTCACTTTTGAAGATGTCGACTTAGGTGGCGTCACGCTTAATGCTTTGCTGCTTGAGAAGCTTGCGCATGGTGTTGAGGTACATGTGATTTATGACGCCTATGGCTCCCAGCAAACACCCCCTGAGTTTTTTGAATCCCTGAAAAATGCCGGGGCCAAAATCACGGTGTTTCATCCTTTAAATGAAGGCTCACTCACGCAGAGGAATCAGCGCGATCACCGGAAAATCATGGTGGTGGATGGCAAGGTGGCGATCATTGGTGGCGTGAACCTGAGCAAAACTTATCAAAGCAAAGGCTCGTTCAAGACTTATAAAAAAGATACCGTGAACCCGTTAACGGATGTGGTCTGGCGGGATACGGACGTGATGGTGCAAGGGCCGATTTTAAGTGATATTCAACGCATCTTTTTATCCAACTGGGATGAGAAGCAGCCACTCGACGAGTCCAACTTTTTTCCGCAATTAAGCAAACAGGGTAACCAGTTTGCGCGTGTGATTGCCACACCATCCACTAAACAAAAAGACACTGACTCACCGTATTACCTGACCCTGCTCTCTGCGATTGATAGCGCAGAAGGCCGCATCATGATCAATGCCGCCTACTTTGTACCAACCAAGGCGCAGTTGCAGGCGCTCATCAACGCGGCCAATCGTGGCGTGCGTGTGCAGTTGTTAGTGCCGAGTTTTACAGACTCAACCCTATCGCTGCTGGTGCAACGTTCAAGATACAGCCTGTTGCTTGAAAACCAGGTTGAAATCTATGAGATGCAGAGGCAAGTCCTGCATGCCAAAACCATCACGATTGATGGCGTATGGTCGTCTATAGGTAGCTCAAACTTTGATTACCGCAGCGCGGGGATTAATGCAGAAGTTGATATGGTGATTTTAGGCAAAGAGGTTGCCAAAGCGCTGGAGGAAATGTTTAAAGAGGACACGACCTCTGCCAAAAAAATCGAACTGGAAGAATGGAAAAAGCGTGGCCTACTGGAGAGAATCAAACAATTGTCAGCGAGAATGTTTGAAGGCTTTTTATAATTAGCCTATCAATAAAAAACCCTCTAACTGAGGCGTTTTTTATTGTTGGCGGTTAGGCCTTTTTCACAAACTCTGATTTGAGTTTCATCGCGCCAAAACCATCAACTTTGCAATCAATATCATGATCGCCATCGACCAGGCGGATGTTTTTGACTTTAGTACCGACCTTCACAACTGATGAAGAGCCTTTGACTTTAAGGTCTTTAATCACAGTAATCGTATCGCCATCTTGCAGCACATTACCGTTGGCATCACGCACGACTTTTACTTCTTCCGAATCTGTTGCTGCAACCTTGCTCCATTCGTGTGCACACTCAGGGCAGACGTAGTTATCACCATCTTCGTAGGTGTATTCGGATTGGCATTGTGGGCAGGCTGGTAATGTAGACATACGGACTTTCTTGGTGCAAACAATAAAACCATATATTTTACAGGGTTATTATTGAATACCCTAGTTCGCTTGTCGCGCAAAGCAATTACCTAACGACAGGCGTAAAAAAACCGCTTCACTAGGAAGCGGTTTTTTATAGCGACTGTTCTAAATTACAGAACAGATTTCACTGTGTTCACAACATTCTCAACTGTGAAGCCGAAGTGTTTGAACAGTGCGCCGCCTGGTGCGGATTCGCCGAAGGTATCGATACCAACAACTGCACCTTCAATACCTACATACTTACGCCAGAAGTCTGGGTGAGCAGCTTCAACAGCCACGCGTTTAACGCCTGGAGTTAATACGCTGTCTTTGTAAGCTTGGTCTTGACGGTCGAATACGTTAGTGGATGGCATGGAAACCACACGCACTTTAGTACCAGCAGCGTTCAATTCAGCAGCCGCTTGAATGGCCAGATCCAACTCGGAACCGTTAGCGATGATGATGACATCAGCTTTACCAGCGACGTCAGAGAATACATAGCCACCTTTACGGATCAGGTCGAAGTCTTTAGCGTCGTGCTTGATGCCCGGCACAGCTTGACGGCTCAATACCAAGCTGGTTGGGCCTTCAGTACGCTCTACTGCAGCAACCCATGCAACAGTTGTTTCTGTAGAGTCAGCTGGGCGCCATACATCCATACGAGGAATCATACGCAGACCAGAAGTGTTTTCTACTGGTTGGTGTGTAGGACCATCTTCGCCTTGACCGATAGAGTCATGGGTCAATACGTAAACCACACGTTGATGCATCAACGCAGACATACGCATGCCGTTTTTCATGTAGTCAGAGAACATGTGGAAAGTACCGCCGTATGGCAACAAGCCACCGTGCAATGCCATACCGTTCATGATGGCAGACATACCGAACTCACGTACACCGTAAGAGATGTAGTTGCCTGGCTCTTTACCACTCACGTGTTTGAAGTCTTTAGATGCTGTCAGGTTAGAACCTGTCAAGTCAGCTGAACCACCCAGGAATTCTGGCAAGATTGGAGCCAAAGCAGTAATTGCTTTTTGTGAAGCTTGACGAGTAGCCAATTTCTCAGCTTTTTCGTTAGTTTCAGCAATGATTGCGTCAGTCAATGCTTTCCAGTTAGCTGGCAATTCACCTGCCATACGGCGTTTGAATTCAGCAGCTTCAGCTGGGAATGCAGCTGCGTAAGCAGCAAATTTAGCGTCCCAAGCAGATTCGCGCTCAGCACCTTTAGCTTTTTGATCCCAGCCAGCGTATACGTCAGCAGGAATAACAAACGGCTCGTGTGGCCAGCCGATTTCAGCACGTGTTGCAGCAACTTCTGCGTCGCCCAGTGCGGAACCGTGGCAGTCGTGTGAACCGGATTTGTTTGGTGAACCTTTACCGATGATTGTTTTACAGCAGATCAGTGATGGTTTGTCAGTCACTGATTTAGCTTCGTCGATTGCTTTTTGAATCGCAGCCTGGTCGTGACCATCTACTGAAACAACGTGCCAGCCGTATGCTTTGAAGCGGCCTACGGTGTCGTCTGTGTACCAGCCTTCGATGTGGCCGTCGATAGAAATACCGTTGTCATCCCAGAAAGCAACCAGTTTGCCCAGGCCCCAAGTACCAGCCAGTGCACATGCTTCGTGAGAAACGCCTTCCATCATACAACCGTCGCCCAGGAACACGTATGTGTAGTGGTCAACGATGTTGTGGCCTGGCTTGTTGAATTGGTCAGCCAGCAGTTTTTCTGCCATTGCGAAACCAACGCCGTTAGCAATACCTTGGCCCAATGGACCTGTAGTGGTTTCAATGCCTGGTGCGTAGCCGTACTCAGGGTGGCCAGCACAGCGGGAGTGCAATTGACGGAAAGTCTTGATATCTTCAATACCTAAATCGTAACCGGTCAGGTGCAGCAAGGAGTAGATCAACATAGAGCCATGGCCGTTGGACAATACGAAACGGTCACGGTTAGCCCATTGTGGGTTGTTTGGGTTGTGGCTCAGATTGTGGTTCCACAATACTTCAGCAATTTCAGCCATGCCCATAGGTGCGCCTGGGTGGCCGGAGTTTGCTTTTTGTACAGCGTCCATGCTCAGAGCACGGATGGCGTTGCACAAGTCGACACGAGTTGCCATTGTTTTCTCCCTAGAGTGAAAGTGAGCGGTCTTACACAAAAAGCTGCAAAACCTTGATTGAATTCTTTAAAAAGCCCGGAAAACCTGCCTTTTACGGAAAGGCTAGATTATTCACTAGAACCCGTTTTTCTTCAAGCGTTAATCACCTTTTTCTCATGATGGTTTTGCTATGGCTGACCTATGAAAAAGGTCATTCTGCTGCCTGCAAGGGTAGCTTTCAGTGAGGGTTTCCCCTACCATGACAAAACATTGATAGCAAAGGAAGTAATGATGTCTGACGAACGAATTATCATGCGTGTAGGTGAAGCACTGGTCGCTGGCGGCCCACCCGGCACAGCTGCCGAACCTGAAGTCGCCATTGGTGAAATGAATGGCCCCATGGGCACGGCATTTGCCAACCTGCTTGGTGACCAGGTCAAAGGCCACACCCGTGTGCTGGCGATTATGAATACCGACATTATGGTGCGCCCGGCAACCTTAATGGTGAGCAAGGTGACGGTGAAAGACCCACGTTATACCAATATCTTGATGGGCACCGTGCAAGGTGCAATTGCCAACGGTGTGCTGGATGCGGTGCGTAGCGGCGATATCCCGAAAGAGAAAGCCAACGACCTGGGCATTATCGTCTCCGTGTGGCTAAGCCCGGCGATTCTGGAACAAGAGAAAATAGACCACAAAGCCCTGTTTGATATTCACCGCGAAGCGACTTTCAAGGCGATCCAGAAAGCCTTGCGCAATGAGCCTAGCATTGATTGGTTACTGGAAAACCAGGAAAAAATCGTGCATAAGTATTACCAGATGGGCTTAGATGGAAAGATCTAAAAGCACGGCAAGATTTAAATAATAAAAAAGGATGCTGGGCATCCTTTTTTATTGAGCTCACTTTAGCGCTTTAACGCGGTGATCACCGCTTCAATCGCTTTGCAATTGCCACGCGCATCATCAAACGTCAGCAAAGGCGCTTTGCCATAAAGCACGCAATCACTAAAGTGTTCAATCTCTAAATTAAAGTGATTGGCTTTAGGCAACACGATAGTTTCTGATTTACCACCGGCCTCCCAGCTAATCACCGGGTCATCACCTGGGTACGCCCACATATTGTGGCACTTGATCCAACCCTTATAGCCAATGATTTCATACTCAGCTTTGCGGCCACGCTCGAAGCTGACGTCAAAGTTGCCAAAACGCGCACGACCTTGCGCATCCGGCCCAAAATCGAGCACGCCACTGGCCACCACATCAGCACCATGTTCATTCAGTTTGCCATAAGCCACCACATGTTGCGGTTCGGCAGGCACATTGTCTTTGCCAAAACACCAGCGCAAAGCGTGTATCGCATAAGGCCCAATATCCCACATCGCTCCGCCACCGTTTGCCATATCACGGTTGATACGGTACATACGCGACGGCGCCATCAGGAATGAAAAACTGGCGCGGCAGGACAGCACATCGCCGATCAGGCCGGAGGCCACCAGCTCGACCACTTTGGCATGCTGCGGATGAAAGCGGTACATAAAGCCCTCCATCACCGTCAGGCCTTTGGCTTTGGCCGCAGATTCAATGGTATCGATATCGGCCAGATTGGTGGTCATCGGTTTTTCAATCAGCACATGTTTGCCCGCCTGAATCGCCTTCAGCGCCCATTCGGCATGCTCCTCGTTGGCCATCGGGCAGTACACGGCCTCCACATTGCTGTCCGCCAGCAGGCTATCCATGTCGTCATAGCAAGTGACGCCACCCAGGTTGGGTGCATATTTATCCAGCGTGGCCTTGGCTGCCCCGGCACGGCGGCTGGCGATGGCCACCAATTGCGAGTTACTGGCCTCTACGATGGCGGGTAACAAACGTTCATTGACCCGCGCAGCACCGAGAATGCCCCACTTGAGTTGTTTTTGCATGCGAACTACCTTTCCTGCGTGACGCTAAAGAACGTCATTCTAACGCCAGTTGGTGAATGATGCTGCCTTTACATGCTAGGCCGCCTGACTCAGGCTTTCCGGGCCGAACACTTCGCGGTGGATGCATTGCGGTGGAATCCCTAATGCCAGTAAGGCTTGCCACTGCTCTATCATGAATGGCAGCGGGCCACACAGGTAATATTGTGCATTCAGGTCAGCATTGAATGCCCACTCGTTCACACGCATGTGGCCCTCATGCACCAGGCGCTCTGTTGCAAAATCGGGTTTCTCTTCAATATATAAACCCAAGTGCAGTGATGACATTTGCTCGGAACTGGCAATCAGTTCATCCAGGTGTGGCACATGCTGCATGGTGCGCGCTGCATGCAAAAACCACACCTCGCGCTTAGCCTGCGCTTGCTGTAGTGTTTTCAACATGGACAGCATAGGCGTTATGCCCACGCCTGCTGAGATCAGCACCAGTGGTGTGCTGGCTTGCAAAGCTGGCGTAAATTCGCCATAAGGATGGCTGATCAGTAACTGCCCGCCAACCTTGGCGTATTGATGCAACCAGTTGGACACCGTGCCTTGCGGTGTTGGCATATCCCCAGCCTCGCGTTTCACACTGATGCGGTAAGTCTCTTTTTGCTCGGCATCTGACAGGCTGTATTGACGGATCTGGCGCGCACCATCCGGCAGGGTGACAGCGACACTAACATATTGTCCGGCCTTGAATGCAGGCAATGCATGATCTTCTGCCGCCAGCACAATCGACAGGATACCTTCTGCGGCGGGCGTCAACTCTGTGATACGCGCCTCTATCCATTGGTCTGCGGCATAACCGGTGCTTTGATATAAGCGGGCTTCTGCGGCGATAAACTCCCCTGCCAGCAACCAGTAGGCCTCATCCCAGGCGGCAATCAGTGGGGGCGTGGCCGCGTCACCCAACACTTCAGCAATCGCGCCCAGCAAATGGCGCCCCACAATCGGGTAATGCGCTGGCTTGATGCCTACCGCAGCATGCTTATGCACAATACGCTCAATCACCGGTTGCAGTGCCGCTGCATTATCAATATTGGCAGCATAGGCAAACACGGCAGCAGCCAGTGACTGCTGCTGGCTGCCATTGGCCTGGTTGCCCATATTAAACAGGTTTTTCAACTCAGGATGTGCGTTAAACATATTGCTGTAAAACGTGGTGGTAATGGCCACGCCATGCGCCTGCAATACGGGGACACTGGCCTGGATATACGGACGGGCACTACTGGATAACATAAACACTCCTTTTAAATAGCATCTAAAATGCAACTTTTAACATCAAAAAATAGCCTGCTTTCACAGGCCGCACCCACTTAGGCCGCGTGGGTTTTATGCATGGAAATAATTTTTTCCCTGGTGTTGTGATTGACGATATCGAACAACCGGTGCTGGTTCATATGCGCATAAAACGACTCCAGCCCGGTTTGCAAAGCCCCTTTGAGCAGGCAGTCTCCATGAAATCGGCACATCGGTTTTTCGCAATTAATCAGCTCAGTCGTATTCTCAAGCTCGCGCAAAATATCACCTATACGCAACTGCAGTGACTCCGGATTCAACTCCAAGCCACCATTGCGGCCACGCGTTGCCTTGATCCAACCCAGTTTGTTCAGGCGCGTAATCACTTTAATCAAATGGTTGCGCGGCAGGTCAAATGTGCTGGCGATCTCGTCTATGGTCACTTGCTGGTCAAAGCGCGACTGTGACAAATACATCAAGACGCGCAAACCAATATCGGTAAATTTGTTTAGCTGCATGATGTGCATTCTAATATATGTTTCATTTACAATGCAACTTTAAATTGCTATGCTGGGATCTATTATCAGATTGACAGGAGGTTCCCTATGCAGCCGCTGATTCAAATCTCTCCGCCCAGCCGCAAACTACCCACGCAAGGCTTTGCTTTATTCAATCTCGGTTTCCGGCCTTTCTTCCTGCTGGCCGCCACCTTTGCGACACTGTCTATGGCGGCTTGGATGGCGCGTTATTTTCAATATAACGCACAATCTTTCACAACTATTTCAGCCTCACAATGGCATGCCCATGAAATGCTGTATGGCTTTGCTTTTGCCGTAATTGCCGGTTTTTTGCTCACCGCAGTGAAAAACTGGACCGGCATACAAACCCTGCATGGCCGCCCGCTACTAGGTCTTGTTGCCTGCTGGGTCATTGCCCGCGGCGTAATGTTGATTGCCCCAGACTATGTATTATTGGCCGCGATCTTCGATCTGCTATTTAATGGCTGGCTGATTGCCGCTGTCGCGCAGCCGATCATCAAAGTCAAACAGTGGCGACAACTCGGCGTACTGTCAAAAGTGGTTTTCCTCACCATGGGCAATGTGGCGTTTTACACCCAGGCGCTGGGCTGGACAAGCCATGGCGCACACGCTGCATTATGGATAGGCCTGCTGCTGAATGTGAGCCTGATTATGGTCATCAGCCGCCGTATTTTGCCGATGTTTATTGAGCGCGGTGTGAAAGAAGAAGTGACACTAAAAAACAGTGCCTGGATAGACCGATTGCTGATGATTGGCCTGGCAGGCTTGCTGATCAACATCCTGACCGTTAATGCCGGAGTAGTGAATGCAGTGTTAGGACTCACTATCACTTTGAGTGCAGGTTTCAGATTATGGCGCTGGCATACGCCAGGTATCTGGCAAGTGCCTTTATTATGGAGCTTCTACTGCGGACTGTGGCTGATTAACCTCGGTTTTCTACTCTATACGCTGAGTTTCCTCGCAGGCAGTGTCTCCGTCATTTTAGCGATTCACTGCTGGGCCATTGGCGGCATCGGCGTGATTACACTGGCCATGATGGCACGCGTCTCATTAGGCCATACCGGCCGCAATATCCACACCCCACCGCGCAGCGTGGTCTGGATATTTGGCCTGGTCATTTTCGCCACCCTGAGCAGGGTGCTCCTGCCTATCGTACTACCGGAGTTTTACCGCCTATCGGTGACGCTGGCTGCTGGTGGCTGGATCGCCGCATTCACGCTATTTACCATCGTCTATTGGCCGATACTCAGTCAACCACGTATTGATGGCACGCCAGGTTAAGACTTATTCTTTCCACTTAATCGAACAACCGATACTTGCGATCTGTTCCTGTGGCCCTCTCCCGGTTTCTGCCACCAGCCTCATGGCATTAAACAGGTCGCGCGTACTTTCAGGCGCGGTTTCCTTGCGGCTTTCATCAAAACGGCCACGGTATTGCAGCTCGAAGTTTTTATTAAAGCCGAAGAAGTCAGGCGTACAGACCGCACCATAAGCTTGCGCTACAGTTTGCCGCTCATCCCACAAATAAGGGAAAGGGAACTGCATCTCAGTGGCAATTTTTTGCATGTTTTCAAAGCTATCTTCGGGATATTCGAAATCATCGTTACTCGAAATAGCCACGGTATTGATGCCCAAGGCTTGCAGCTCGCGCACATCAGCAATCAGCCGTGGCAATATGGCTTTAACATACGGGCAATGATTGCAGATAAACATCACCAACAAGCCGTTTGAACCCATGCTATCGCTGATGCTGACCGCCTTTTTATCAGTGCTAAACAGATTAAACAGAGGGGCTTTCCAGCCAAAATCACATACGGGGGGGCTAATACTTGCCATCAGAATACTCCTGCCATTAAATTCAAAGCAATATGGTACGTGATTAAGGCGCCAAGGTGAATCTTGTGGGCAGCGCGTCCGCATCGCCAGGCGTACCACGCTAGCGCCATAAATAGTGGCATTTTGGTTACAATGCCAGTCATGAGTAATTTACGATTTCATAGCCCGATCGCATTAACTGTCGGCCAGCAAGCCCCGTTGAGTGAAAACGCCATGGCGCATGCAGTGAGGGTCATGCGGCTCAAGGTGGGCGATACACTTAACCTGTTTTGTGGCGATGGCTTTGACTACCAGTGCGCACTCACTAGCATAGAGAAAAAGTCCGCACAGGTTGAGGTGTTGAGCAGAAGCGAAGTGAATAACGAGTCACCACTCAATATTCGTTTGTTACAAGGCATCTCCAGCGGTGACCGCATGGATTACACCATCCAAAAAGCAGTCGAACTCGGCGTGACCGAGATTTATCCGCTCAGCACCGAGCGTTGCGTGACCAAGTTAACGGGCGACCGTGCCGAGAAACGCACTGAGCACTGGCAAGGTGTAGCCATCGCGGCATGCGAGCAAAGCGGGCGCGCTACTGTGCCGTTAGTGCATGCGCCTGTCACGCTAGCGCAATGGCTGAGCCAGCATGCCACACCAGATTGCCTCAATTTATTACTCAATCCGGTAGGTGCCAAACGACTGGCAGCTTTAAGCAAACCTGAGCACGCCATTCATTTGCTGATTGGCCCTGAAGGTGGCTTGAGCCCTGCTGAAATTGAACTCGCCACACAACACCACTTCCAATCTATCGTCCTCGGCCCCAGAATTTTACGCACCGAAACCGCCGCGCTCACTGCTATCGCCAGCATGCAGTCGCTGTGGGGCGATTTTTAATGTGGTTTTATTTGGGAGTTTTTACCACTGTCATCGCAATTATCATCCGCCTGCAATAGAAGGTGACTTTTAATGACTCTTTTAGACTCTTCAATCAGGTAGCATCGCCCCATGTTCCAAGTCATGTTACAAATGGCGCTGATGATCGCCGCCGGCATGCTGTGGCAGCGATTAGCGCCTGACCATATGTCTGCACTTGCGCACCGCCGCGCGCTGACGGACCTGGTGTTTTACATATTGCTGCCTGCATTGGTACTCGATATCTTATGGCAGGCGCCGTTTGATGCCAGCACGCTCAGCATTGCGCTCACCGCGCTCAGCCGCCTCACAGTGGCGGCCTTGTGCATGTGGCTGACGCTGCAATTGTTGCAACGCGTCATGACTGTTTCGCGCGCGCAACAAGGTGCATTAATGCTGGCTGCCACGTTCCCCAATGCGACGTACTTGGGCCTGCCAGTGACCAGCGAGGTCCTCGGTGACTGGACGCATGAAATTGTGCTGAAATTTGACCTGTTTGCCTGTACGCCGGTATTGCTGACGCTAGGCATGCTGATGGCGCAGACCTATGGCCAGTCCGAACACAAATCACACCCGGTCAGGGAGTTGATGCGCGTGCCGCCGCTATGGGCATTGCTGCTGGCAACTGTGTTGAACGTTGGCCATATACCGCAACCTGTCATGCTCAGCCATGCGCTGCACACCCTGGCAGGCGGCGTGGTGCCCTTGATGCTGATTGCCCTCGGCATGAGCATCCGCTGGGACACCTTTAAACTCAAACTGATTCCCTTATTGCTGCCTGTGTGCGTGATCGGTTTGCTGATTGCACCATTGGCGGCGCAACATGTCGCCATCGCGCTAGGCCTGCATGGCGACCAGCTCACTGCTTGTATACTGCTCGCCGCCATGCCTACCATGGTGTTTGGCATTGTCATTTGCGAACGCTACCGGCTGGACGGTGCCTTGTACGCCGCAGCCGTGTTCATGAGCACCCTGCTCAGCATCGGCAGCCTGTCACTCTGGTTTGTCATCTTACAGCCATAAATTCAATATTATTTCGCGTATTAACACGTGAAATCACGCATTTCGTGTGAATTTTTATGATGCATGCTGTCATACGTCATATGACGAGTTGTCAGCGGCAACGTCTGTTTTTAAGATGCTGCTAAACCGTCACTCTTTCGCTTTGTGTTATTTGGGATTATCAGAAGATCATGCCGAAAACCACGACCAATCAATATATACCTCCACAACCCACGCCTCCCGAGACGCTAGTCAGCCTGCTCGCTGAAACCGGCGTCACCATCAATGGCAATGCGCCTTGGGATATCCAGGTGTATGAAGAAAGCGTTTACCGCGACGTGTTGACCAAGGGTACGCTGGGGCTCGGCCAGGCATTTATTGAAGGCCGCTGGGACTGCAAACGGCTGGATGAGTTTTTTCACCGTGTGATGCGCGCCGACATTGATGAAAAAATGGGCGGCTTGGCCAAGCTGAAACTGCTGGGCGAAGTCATCCGCCACACGCTGTTTAACCTGCAGGCGCCGCATCGCGCCTACCAGGTGGCACAACAACATTACGACATTGGTAACGACGTGTTTGAAGCCATGCTGGACAGCAGCATGAGCTACTCCTGCGCCTACTGGCAACATGCCAACACGCTGGAAGAAGCACAATTCAACAAGCTGGACATGATATGCCGCAAGCTGGATTTACAGCCAGGTGACAACGTCCTGGAAATCGGCTGCGGCTGGGGCGGCCTGGCCAAACATATGGCACAACACTATGGTGCACAGGTGGTCGGCATTACCGTCTCGGTCGAACAACAAGCCTTCGCCCGGGCGCGCTGTGCGGGGTTGCCTGTCGATATCCAGCTCAAAGACTATCGTGAATTGCATGGCCAGTTCGACAAAATCGTGTCTGTGGGCATGTTTGAGCATGTCGGTCCCAAAAACTACGAGACTTATTTTGCCACCGCACACCGCCTGCTCAAAGATAACGGCTTGTTTTTACTGCACACCATAGGCAACCACAAAACTGCGCTACACACCGATGCCTGGATTGATCGCTACATATTCCCGAATGGCAAGCTGCCTTCAGTCAGCGAAATCAGCAAAGGCATTGAACAAAAGTTTTTAATTGAAGACTGGCACAACTTTGGCCATGATTACGACCGCACCCTGATGGCATGGTGGGATAAATTCAATCGCGCCTGGCCAGAATTACAGTTTAAGTATGATGAAAGTTTTTACCGGATGTGGAAATACTACCTGATGTGTTGCGCAGGCTATTTCCGCTCCCGGCAAGGACAACTCTGGCAACTGGTATTGAGCAAACGGGAGAGCACCCGTATTTACCGCTCAATTCGCCCGGCGCCAGCAAGTTGATGTAAACGTAGTCCTCTCTGTCCTTCCTTATTGACGGCGCAAGCCGTCATTTTTTTATGATCAAACCTCTCGTCCTTTGCAGATAGATTTGCAATAAAAACCATATTTAATTATTATTTTGCAAAATAAAGGCGAAAAATCATATTATGATCGGTTCAAATATTAGAGATTTGCGCAAATCGCAAAATCTAACTTTACAGCAATTAGCTTCTCGCATGGGGACTGACGCCAGTAACTTGTCGCGCATTGAGCGCGGAGAAGTGGGCATTTCCGAGACCCTGCTGCGCGCCGCCGCCCAAGCATTGAGCACCACACCAGGACGCTTATATGATGCCAACCTGACACCGATCTCGCTCACTAATACACCACCAGCGATCCTCTCCAGCGCCAACAGCAAAGACTTTGTGCACTGGTTCCGCTCCGCAGCGCCGTATATCCATGCCTTTGGTGGCAGCACGTTTGTCATTGCGTTTGGCGGCGAAGTTGTGAGCGAACAACAATTTGTCGCACTTTCGCATGACCTCAACCTGCTCGCCAGCCTGGAAGTAAGGCTGGTGCTGGTCCACGGCGCCCGTCCGCAAATTGAACAGCGCCTCAAACGCGACAACCTGATGCCCAAATTGCACAATGGCCTGCGGATTACCGACGATGCCGCCATGGAGGCCGTAAAAGAGGCCAATGGCGCCATCCGTGTTGAAATTGAATCCCTGCTCTCGATGGGGATTGCCAACTCGCCCATGGCAGGCAGCGATATCCGTGTCGCTAGCGGCAACTTTGTTACCGCCAAACCACTAGGCGTGCGCGATGGCGTCGATCTGCAACATACAGGAGAAGTGCGCAAGATTGACGCTATTGGCATACAGAAGCGGTTAGATGACGGCGAATTAGTGCTTTTATCCCCAATGGGCTACTCCCCCACTGGTGAAACCTTCAACTTAACCTTGGAAGACGTAGCCGTGAGTGCGGCAAGTGCGCTGGACGCCGAAAAACTGATCTTCCTCATGGACTCAGAAGGCGTACACAACCTGCGCGGCGAGCTGTTACGTGAAATGACCTCGGCCAAAGCGCGCAACCTGCTGCGTAATGTGCAGGAGAGTGATGTGCCCATTCATTACTCCGAAGACGTCAATTACTACCTGCCCGCCGCCGTGCGCGCCTGCGAGCATGGCGTGACGCGGACGCACCTGATCTCGCGCCATATTGACGGCGCCATTATCCAGGAGCTGTTCACCCGGCAGGGCATAGGCACCATGATTACCGAACTGCCACTGGAAACCATGCGTCAGGCCAATATTGACGATGTAGGCGGCATTTTGATGCTGATTGAACCACTGGAAAACGAAGGTATTCTGGTGCGGCGCGGACGCGAGCGCATAGAGATGGAAATCAATTATTTCTATGTCATGGAGCACGACAACCGCGTGATTGGCTGCGCTGCGCTGTATCCGTTTGCCCAGGAAAAAATGGTGGAGTTTGCCTGCCTGGCCATAGACCCGACCTATCGCGGCGGCGGCCGTGGTGACAAACTGTTTAACTACTGCCAGGAGGTCGCCAGCCAAAAAGGCTATCAACAGCTGTTCTGCCTGACTACGCGCACCGAGCACTGGTTCCTCGAACGTGGATTTACCGAGCAGAATGTCGACCAATTGCCTGACGAAAAGCAAAAACTCTACAATTTTCAGAGAAAATCCAAAGTTTTCATCAAACCGTTATGAGTTTTTGGCTAAAATTCAGCCTGTACCCGATTGACTGCAATCGCCCGATGATTGAATGAAAGTTTGACCTATGCAAACCTCTACCGCCAGCCAAAAAGCGCAAACCCTGTCTGAAGCGCTTCCTTATATCAAACGCTTCTTTGATAAAACTATCGTCATTAAATACGGCGGCAACGCCATGACTGACGAGCGCCTTAAAGAATGCTTTGCCCAGGATGTAGTATTGCTCAAACTGGTGGGCATGAACCCGGTGGTTGTGCACGGCGGCGGCCCGCAAATCAATGAAATGCTGGATAAGCTGGGCAAAAAAGGCGAGTTCATCCAGGGCATGCGCGTGACTGACGAAGAAACCATGGACGTGGTGGAAATGGTACTGGGCGGCCAGGTGAACAAAGAGATTGTGAACCTGATTAACCGCCATGGCGGCAAAGCTGTGGGCCTGACCGGGCAAGACGGTAACTTTATCCACGCACACAAACTGCTGATGGAAGACCTCAAAGACCCGAGCAAGATGATTGATGTTGGCCAGGTGGGTGAGATTACCGCGATTGATCCGAGCATCATCAACTTTTTGGACAGCGGCGATTTTATTCCGGTCGTGGCGCCCATTGGCGTCGGCCGCGACGGCGAAACGTATAACATCAATGCCGACGTGGTGGCCGGTAAACTGGCAGAAATCCTCAATGCCGAAAAACTGATTCTGCTCACCAACACGCCTGGCGTGCTGGATAAAAACGGCCAACTCTTAACCGGCCTTACACCCAAGCAAATTGACGACCTGGTGGAAGATGGCACTTTAAGTGGTGGCATGTTGCCAAAAATCAGCTCGGCTTTAGATGCTGCGCGTAGTGGCGTGAAGTCTGTGCATATTATTGATGGCCGCGTTGAGCACGCCTTGTTGCTGGAAGTGCTCACCGACGAAGGCGTGGGTACTTTAATCAAAGCCAAATAAGTAAGCAGTTACTTTCTTTTATTATCATGTCGCGCAGGGTGTGGATTTTCGATCTCGATGACACCCTGCACAATGCCTCCGCACATATCTTCCCGGTCATGAATCAAGCCATGACGCGTTACATCATGCAGTCGCTGGACATGGAAGAAGCCGATGCGCACCAGCTACGCCAGCATTACTGGCGCATTTATGGCGCAACACTGAAAGGCCTGATGCGGCACCACGGTGTGGACCCGCATCATTTTCTGGCCGAGACCCATGCCTTTTTGACAGATGACATGGTGCAAACCACTAAGCAATTACGGCAACTGCTGCAGCGCCTGCCCGGGCGAAAATGTATTTTCACCAACGCCCCGCGTGCCTACGCCATGCGCGTACTCAACGTGCTAGGCATCGCCGATTGTTTTTCACTGGTTTTTAGCGTCGAATCCAGCCGCTTTCATGCCAAACCCAGCGTGCGCGGTTTTCAATTGCTGTTGCGGCAACTGCAATGCCGGGCAGCCGATTGCACGATGTTTGAGGACAGCCTGCCCGCCTTGATGACCGCTAAACGCTTAGGCATGCGCACCGTGTGGATCAGCCGCCGCCTGCACAGGCCAAACTTTGTGCAATATAGGTTATCGCATGTGTTGGCACTCACTCACAGTCCGTTAAAAAAAGCAGCGCATGCATTTCCGTGCTGAGCGAATGCGGTTAAAATAGCCGTCAAAATAACAACACTCACTTGGGTTCGGTTCTGGAAATCACAATGGCAACCATCAATAAAGAAGCACGCGCAAACCGCAAACAACAAATTTTGGAAACCCTGGCAGGCATGCTGCAAACACCGCGTGGTGAAAAAATCACCACCGCCGCGCTGGCAGCCAAACTGGATGTGTCAGAAGCAGCCTTATACCGTCACTTTGCCAACAAGGCCAAAATGTTTGAAGGCCTGATTGAGTTTATTGAAGGCGCGCTGTTTGGCGTCATGAATAAAATCACCACCGACGAAACCGACGGCCTCAAGCAGGTACAACTGATGCTGCAAACTATGCTCAAGTTTGCCGAGCGCAACCCGGGCATGTCACGCGTGCTGATAGGTGATGCACTGGTCAACGAAGACGAAGCCCTGCAAGCACGCATCAACCAGTTACTGGACCGCCTGGAAGCCAGCCTGAAACAATCATTGCGTATTGCCGAAGCACAAGGCAATAAAATCACCGACGCGGGCATCGCCGCCAACACAATGATCAGCTTCGTGCTTGGTCGCTGGCATGCATTTGCCAAAAGCGGCTTTAAACGCAAACCTAGCGACAACCTTGAACAGCATGTCACACAACTGATTACCGGCTGTTTGCAATAAAAAAGATGTAGAAAGTTTTAATCGATGGAAACCACTGTTTTTGGCATGAATGAAGCCCAGCTCACCGAGTTTGGCATGAGCTGGGGCCTTGCCGGGCTGATCCTGTTCATTGTATTTATTGTCGGCAACCTGGCCTGGAAATCAAAAGCAGGCAAAACCGGGACATTCGCGCTGTTTCTCGCCCTCACCTTAGGCATGGTGGGTTTTCTGGCCAAACTCGCCATTCAGCATTATCTGAATATCCACTAATTCCAGCCCGCACGGCCAGCGCTACAAATAGCCGTGCCACCCCAAATATCCCGCATGTGCATATCCATGTTGCACATATGGTTAACGCTTTATTACGTTTATGACACCCATGGGCTATTGCGGTGCCTGCCGCAGTCCGCTACCCTAAGTCATACATAGAGATAAATACTTGCCTGATATGGACAATTCCCCTCCCAACGACAGTGATGTCTACAAAACCTTGCTGGAGTCGACCAAGGCCATCCCGTGGAAGATTGACTGGGCGTCCAAGCAATTTGCCTACATCGGCCCGCAAATCGAACCCCTGCTAGGCTGGTCGCCAGAAAGTTGGCACTCGGTGGAAGACTGGGTTAACCGCATCCATGAAGAAGACCGTGAACGCGTGTTCAATTTTTGCGTACAACAATCGCTACAAGGGCTGGACCATGAGGCGGACTATCGTGCACTGGCGGCAGATGGCAGCTTTGTCTGGATCCGCGACGTCGTGCATGTCATGCGCACGCCGACTGGTGAGCCTGAAGCATTGATAGGCTTTATGTTCGACATCAGCGAACGTAAAAAAACCGAAGAGCAATTGCTGATCATGCAAAAGCAACTGGAAGAGCTTTCTTACAAAGATGGCTTGACCGGCGTGGCCAACCGCCGCATGTTCGACACCGTGCTGGAACGGGAATGGCTGGAAGCCAGGCAACATCAACACCCGCTGTCACTGATCATGATTGATATCGACTACTTCAAGCAGTTCAATGATTTTTACGGACATCTGCAAGGCGATGAAGTGCTCAAGCAGGTGGCTCAGACACTGGCGCAAGCTGGTGTGCGCGCCAAGGATTTTTTTGCCCGTTTTGGCGGTGAAGAGTTTGCGCTGATCCTGCCAGAGACCAATGACGTGTCGGCCAGCAAAATTGCCGAGCGTTGCCGCAACCTGGTGTTTAAAGAGCAAATCCCGCATGCCAAGTCTGAAGTCAGCCAGATACTGACTATCAGTGTCGGCGCTGGCAGCATTACCCCCAGCCAGGCGGACGACCTCAAAACCTTTGTTGAATCGGTAGATGCGCTGATGTATCAGGCCAAACGCAATGGCCGCAACCGTATCGTGGTGAACGGCGCCTGAAACTAGTGCGATTAACGCAGTATCGCCTGTATGGCGTGGATACGTGCCTCAGCCACGGCCTGTTTGATGTGCGCCGGTGAGCTGCATTGTTTGGCAATGGCCCCGGCATCCACCGTGAGTGCCGCCTGCAATGCCATGGCTAAATGTTCCGCATCGGCCAACGGGCAATCCTCCAGCCCTAAACGGCCGCGGCTGTCACATTCACAAGCCAGTAAAAAATCTTCGAAGCGCATACGCTGACGGAATGCATCCAGTTCTTCCAAAAACTGCAATAAGGTGCTGGCCTTCATCTGCCGGGCCGCGTGCAATTTTCCATGATATTTGGCCACCACCAGCGCCAGGTCCTTGCAATCATTGGGCACACGTAGGCGGGCCACCACTTCACGAATCAAATCCACGCTGCGCAATTCATGGCCGATATGTCGCGGCAAGACGTCAGCAGGCGTTGTGCCCTTACCTAAATCATGGGTCAAGGCAGCGAACCTGACCGGCAAGCTGTAGCCTTGTTTGGCCGAGTAATCAATCACCATCATAACGTGAATACCGGTATCGACTTCAGGGTGGTAAGTGGCAGTTTGCGGCACGCCCCACAGGCGGTCCAGCTCAGGTAAGATGACTTTTAATGCGCCACACTCGCGTAGCATTTCAAACATGCGGCTGGGTTGCTTTTCCATCAGGCCCTTGGCAATTTCCTGCCAAACACGCTCAGCCACCAGTGCGTCGACCTCTCCGGCAGCCACCATCTCCCGCATCAGCAACATCGTTTCCGGTGCCACGGTAAACTCGGTAAACCGCGCCAGGAAGCGTGCAGCGCGCAGGATACGCACCGGATCTTCACTAAAAGCATCCGTCACATGTCTAAGCAGTTTTTTCTGGATATCTAACTGGCCGTGAAAAGGATCGATCAGGCTGCCATCATCGGCTTCTGCAATAGCATTGATGGTGAAATCACGGCGGGCAAGATCTTCTTGCAGGGTCACTTCTGGCGCCGCATAAACACTAAAGCCTTTGTAGCCTTTGCCTGTTTTGCGTTCAGTGCGCGCCAGCGCATACTCTTGCTGGGTATCTGGATGCAGGAATACCGGAAAGTCTTTGCCAACCGCACGGTAGCCCGCCGCCAGCATCTGCTCGGGCGTGGCGCCAACCACGACATAATCCCTATCCTTGACCGGCAGGCCAAGCAGACGATCGCGGACCGCGCCTCCTACCTGATAGATCTGCATGGCGGAATACTCACAACCAGGCATTAACGCCTGGCGTTGATGACGCGACCTGCGGCAGCACGAAACTGGTCGTAAGCACCACGTGGATTGTTTTTGACCAGATAGCCAGAAATGACGGCAAACATATCGGTCGGCACCACACCCAGCTCATTGGCCATGGGTTGCTGACAGACATTATCGACCTGCATGGATTTAACATTGTCACGTGAGAGGAGCTTGATCGGCAACAACTGCATAAAGCTGCCTTGCAACAAGGACATATTGAGGCTGAGGCCCATGATAGGACGTTGCACATGGATGGTTTTCATCACGGCTTCCATGATTTGCTGCAAGGTCATGATGGCCGGG
>VFQP010002385.1_pt1 | contig 21097 bp, 34 predicted proteins | sample 3512351 | NCBI WGS metagenome assembly VFQP01 (sample SAMN10412372, study PRJNA504923) | tailings metagenome | isolation source: Relicate 1 Philex TSF1 revegetated site | place: Philippines: Tuba, Benguet | collected 2017-08-29
CCCCCCCCCACCCAGGCCCCCCCCCCCCCCTCCCCATCCTCTCCTTCATCCTCCTCCCCTTGCTCCATGTCTGACACAGAAACCACCTTGCCGTCTGACACGGAACCCACCTGGCCTGGCTCTGAAAACACAGCCCGGGGCCCTGCCTCCCTCTCAGCAGCCATTTGCTCCAGCCCATAGTCAGAGGGGTAGACTGTCACTCGCTCCACACGGCCCCCAGGTGGGCAGAAGCTACGTAGTGCAGCAAGAATGTCGGTGGCGCTGAGCTGGCGCCAGTCTAGGTCAACGAGGGCAAGGCGGGGTGTGGGGTCACATGCTGGGATCTGTGGGTGGGTGGGGTGGGTGTAAGGATGGGTGTGGGTGTGGGTGTGGGTGGGTGTATATGAGTACATTTCATATGCACAGGACAGACGCTGCATGGCGATAACACCAACAAATACATTGGCCAAAACAACAGTATACATAGTAGACACCTACAAACCCCTTCACCCCTTCACCCACCCCTTCACCCACCCACCCCCTCACCCCTCACCTCTTCCTCAGGGTTGGCAGCCATGGCCCCTATACCCCATTCCTCAGGATCCAAAGCTTCATCTGCACTATCCACTGACACAACCTCTCCTTCCTCATCATCACTCGTCCCCAACCCTGAGGGGGTGGAGTCCTCATCATCACTGTCATGTGAGTCACTGCTGCTCCCACTGTCTATCAGCCCACGAGCACGTGCCCATCGACGCTGCGCCTCATCCATTTCCTCTTCTTCTTGCTCTTCTCCTTCCTCTTCTCCTTCCTCACTGAGATGCTGTTGTTCATCATCTTCTTTGTCATCTTCTTCGTCATCTTCCTCATCACTGCTGGGCACAACAGGTTGCTTTTTCTTGTGAGCAGCCTTTGCTTTCCCTGCTGCTTCTCCTGTTACTGCTTTTGCTGTTGCTTTCACATCAGATGCTTTGCCTGCTGCTGGTTTTCCCGTTTTCACATCCAATGCTTTCTTCTTCCCTGCAGCTTTCCCTGCTGCTTTGTTCACTGTGGATGCCTTTTCCTTCTTCCCTTGTGCCTTCCCTTGTGCTGTTGGAGTTATGGGTGCTGTGACATCATCACCACCATCATCACCATTATCATCGTTGCTGTCATCCTCCTGTGCTGGTGCACCTTGCTTCCACTCATCCTGTGTCATGAAACGTGCATTTGATAATTGCATGTGACATACGTGGCAGCATCATGGATGCAGAGTGTGCGTAGGGGATGCACACCAACAGCACCACCGGCTTGTATTCTCCCACATAGTCCTCCCCCCACCCCCACCCCCACCCCCATCCCCACACCTCATCCTTGAGTCGATAATAGCGCTTGAGGTCTTGCCCCTTGCGCCTGGATGGTGCAACCTTGCGGCCACGCTTGTCCACCACTGCAACGCCCTGAAAGTCTGCATCCTCAAACATGCCTGCGTTTTGGGGTGGGTATGGTGGGGCGCCATGATGGTGCACATGTCGTCGTGTGCATGCAAACCATCTCATCATACCCTTGAAGCGTTCGTCAATTTCGACTTTGTTAGCGTTTTTAGGAAACTTTCGAAATCGTGGGTCATTGTGCATGCGCGCAAAACGAGGGTCTGTGACGATGCCTTGCTCTAGTTGACCACCACCACGCTGACCCTTGTTCTTTTTGTCTTTTGCCATGGTTGATCAGCTGTTATATGTGCTGCGCAAACGCGCAAGGTGGTTCGTCGAGATATGGGTAGCAAGCCGCCGTTGTACAGCTGCTGTTGTGTGATGGGATGTGTTGACTTGTTGAAAGCACTGTGCTGGAGGGAAGTTATTGGGATGGGATTTGCTTTGCTCAAATGTGTACAATGTATGTATGCAATGGAATGGCAATGGGTAGTGTGTGCTGTGCTTTTGTTGTATTATACACGCACACATTGTTGCTGCATACTTTGGTCTATCAAACCAACCCTCCCTAACAATCAGCCTTGCTCACTCAGCTTGTATATATAACCCCTTTCAACTGCGGGGTATAACGTATCTGCTCTAGTGTAGTTGCAGTACATTGCCCATCAGGAAGAAGAAACTGCAGCACGTACATGCAGACCTCATTGGACATAGTCAAACATGCAGTTGAGGTGTCTTTCAAATATGAATCCACACAAGCAGATCGTAGTGCAGCCTTGCAAACATTTGATCAGGCATGTTACCATGCTGCTGCTGCCTTTGTTCACATTGCCTTGTAGCACATGCAATATTTTGTTCAACATAATCACACAGGTAAAACGCGGAGAGATTCATGTGAGCACCACGGTGTGTGTGGGTTTGCTCAACCAGGAGCATGTCCAATACCAACTCTCGGGCTTTGAGCTGCTCACCTTTTTGGTAGGAGGGGGGGCACAGACAAGCATATGGCATACAAAGCATACATATCAAGTGGTTAAGATGTTCTCTTGGAATACCCATCGCACAACATCCGTGGGTTGATTACGATGTGCATCGTTGACATCCACACACCTCCACACACACCTCATCAACACACATTTCATCAACACACACCTCATCAGGCAACCCACCGCTGGGATGATTTCTCAGAAGAGGAGCACCGTGAGCTCCTCAGCATTGCATTGGCACAGCTTCAGCGGGTAGCTTCCTCAGCAGATGCCTGGCCACTCAAGAGCAGAAGTGCTTTGTTACTGGCGACCCTACTCAAGCGTCAGGGTGCAGCAGCACTGCAGGGGGTGTTGACGCAATTGCTCACATTCGCACAGGGTGGGGCAGTGCAAACAGAGATGGTGTGTGATTATGGTGTATGTGAAGAATGGGGGTGGGCGTGTATGTGGGTGGTGCGAGGTGCTGCTGTCAAGAAGGATTGTCATGCTCACCTTTTTCATGCTCACCTTCTTCATGCATACCTTTTTCATAAACACAACCCATCTATATACCCCCCCCCGCCTATTGCTATACATACCACCCATCATCACCCACCATCACCACCCATCACCACCCATCATCACCCCCCATACCCCCCACCCCCCACAGGCATGCATGGTCTTGCAATCAGTTGCAGAAGAAGTCACCCAATACTATGATGACCTAGACGTGGAAGCCAAGCGACAATTGCTCTCCACCCTGACCTCTAGTCTGCCCATGATCCTCCCCTTCCTCACCACCACACTTGAAACACACTACCAGGCAGCCACAGCAGCTGGGGGTGTGGTGGGTGGTCAGGAGGCAAGGGCACACAAGGGTGCTGTGACTGCGGCATTGGGTATGATGGGAAGAGGTGGATACTGGTGGTGGTGGTGGTGGTGGTTGTGTGTACTGTTGTATGTGTAGTGTTGTATGTGTAGTGTTGTATGTGTAGTGTTGTATGTGTAGTGTTGCATGTGTAGTGTTGCATGTGTAGTGTTGTATGTGTAGTGTTGTATGTGTAGTGTTGTATGTGTAGTGTTGCATGTGTAGTGTTGCATGTGTAGTGTTGTATGTGTAGTGTTGTATGTGTAGTGTTGTATGTGTAGTGTTGCATGTGTAGTGCGATGCTAGTCCCTCCTCCCTACCTCCACACTTGCACAACCACACACTGATTTGCTGCCACACACCCCACCCAATGTACACACAGCACCTCATGTACACCACCACCCAATGTACACACAGCACCTCATGTACACCACCACCCAATGCACACACAGCACCTCATGTACACCACCACCCAATCTACACCCCCTCCACCCAAAAAAACAACAACACACAGGCACAGCCACTGTTTACTGCGAGTGGTGCCCCCTAGGCCAAGTCCTCGACGCCCAGCTCCTCCAAGCGGCTGCCTTTCTCATAAACACCCCCGATTTTCGAGACACAGCCCTCGAGCTCCTGCGTCAAGTAGGAGAACGTAAGCAAGCCCAAGAAGACCCGGGGGTATACAAGGCAGCCATGCAAGCAACAGGCATTGCGTTGATGTCAGCAGCCGGGGTGGCGTTGAGTGCAGAGCATGTGGGGGAGTTGGATGTGGATGGGGGGATGGATGAGTATGGGCGTCGGCTGTGTGATACGATGGCGTTGTTTGGGATTGCGCATTTTAGGGATGGGATACAGATGCCTGAGTCACGGATAACGTTTTTGCAACAGGTGTGTGGTGTGGTGTGGTGTGGTGTGGTGTGGTGTGGTGTGTGGGTTGTGTGTGAGTGTGGGTGTCTTTGGCCTTTGGCGTGAGAGTTTTTCGTGTGTGTGTTTGTGTGGCATGGCCTGCAGTATATACCCACCATTCTATCCACGCGACACTCCCATACCCACCAACACTCCCTCCCTGCAACGCCTGCCCCCCCCCCCCCCCCCCCCCCCCCCCCACATATACCTACCCACCACCTCCCCCCAGATGTTGGCATTTGCCCGACATCCCTATTTGTTGCTCTCCAATGCAGCCCTCCCCTTTTGGGTCGACCTGTTGAAGGGCCTTGCTGAGAAAAACACCAAGCAGAATGAACGGGAGGGACATGGGACCACCGATGATTCCGTGCCCCCCGATTGTGTGGCTGCCCTCATGGATCTGGCTGGTCAACAGATAGTCAAAGGGGTGCATTTGGTGGAGGATGATTTAAAGGAGGGGGATATTCCGTTGTATTTTGATGGGTTTCAGGTGTGTGTTTTTGAGGGGTGGGTGGGTTGTGTGGGGTGATTTTGTGGGGGGGGGTGTTTGAGTGGAGGGTTTTGTGTGAGGTGTTTTTGTGTGGGATGATTTTGTGTGGGATGATTTTGTGTGGGGTTTCCATGTATCCCAGTGCCCCTCCACCCACCCCAACCCCAACGCCCCTCCACCCACCCCAACCCCAACGCCACACACAGGAATACAAAGACTTTTGTGTAGGATACCGTGGCAAGCTTGCCCAAATAGCACGCTCCACAGCACAGCTCCTTCCCGCACAAGCCATGGATGCAGCCTCTCGCCGCCTGGCCGTGGTATTGCCCATGTGTGCCCCTAATAGTGGTGCCAACCCCATGCAGCAGAGGACACAGCTGGAGGCTGCGGTGGTGTTTATGGAGGCTGTGGTGGTGGCTGTGGCGGATGCACATTTGGGTGCTGCTGCTGCTCGCAATCCTGCCAATGCACAAGGTGTGTGTGTTTGTGTTTGTGTGTGTGGTGTGGGTGGGTGTGTGGTTTTTGGGGAAAGGGTGTTGTTGATTGCTGTCATTGTTGGATTGCTGTCATTGTTGTCATTGTTGTCATTGTTGTCATTGTTGGATTGCTGTCATTGTTGTTGTTGTTGGATTGCTGTCATTGTTGGATTGCTGTCATTGCTGTCATTGTTTTGTTGTTGTTGTTGTTGTATATCAATCAATCAATATAGCGTGTGTAGGCTGCATTCCACCTCACCCACATCCCTTACCATCTCACACCCACCCACATGCCTCTCCACCACCCACTACCCTCCACCCACATCCCTTCCCACCTCACACCCCCCCACCCACCTACCCACCCACATCCCTCTCCATTACCCTCTACCCACACACAGCCGCCACTGCAGGTCTAGAGTCTCTCTTGCAATTGCTTCTCTCTGCTGCTATAATAGAACCATACCTTATGTTTTATCATGCCAAGGGGTTGGAGGCGTTTGGCAAATTGCTGGCCGTACGTCCAGAATATGCATTACAGCTTATTCACAAGGTATGGCGATGATGTGGTGGAGTGTATGTGTGGTTGTGTGGTGGAGTGTATGTGTGGTGGAGTGTATGTGTGGTTGTGTGGTGGAGTGTATGTGTGGTGGAGTGTATGTGTGTATGGTGTGGCGTGATGTGCATTTCTTGTAATGATGCAAAACCTGTGTCCCCCCTACACACCATGGCCCCTGTCATTTTACACCCAACTTCATCATGTCACACCCACGTATATCCCTGTCATTTCACACCTCCCCTGTCATTTCACACCCAGGTTTTTTCCATGTTGGATGCAGTACCACTAGGGAATGAGGTCATTCCCCCTGCTAAAACAACAATGCAGTGGAAGGATGGCTTTCATGCAAGACAACGGGTTGCCTCTGTACTACTCGCACATGCCAAGGTACATTGTTTTTTTTTGTGTGTGGGTGTGCACACACGTATATGAGTGTGTGTGTGTTGTTTGTTTGTTTGTGTGTGTGTGTGTGTTTTGTGTTTGTGAGAGAGAGAAAGAACTGAGGGAGAAAGAGAGAGAGAGAATGTGTATGTGTGTGTGTGAAAGGGAGAGAGAGAGAAAGTCTGTGTGTTTTGTGTGTGTGTATGTGTATGTGTATGAACGTGTGTATTGTTGTTGGCCATACTCACCCTTGCCTCCCCGCCCACCTCTCCCCCTCCCCCCCCCCAGGTTACACCCACAGCATTCGTACCACACCTCGAATACCTCGCAAGCCGTGTCCAACAAGCTCTCGCAACCCAACAACTCCGCCTGGGAGAACGCAACGTCCTCGCTGAAGCCCTGCTTGCTGCTGCTGTGGGTACCGACGACGCCGTCATGACCCAAGTGCTCGAGTGGGTGTTGTCGGGGGTGCGTAACGATTGGACGTCGGGGGTGTTTTTGACCACATTGACGAATCCAGGGAGTTTTGTGGCGACGTATATTCATGCACAAGTTGATGGGGGGGGGCACTGGGAGGTATGTTTTTGATGGAGGGGGGGGGAGCTGGGGTGGGGGGGTGAGGTTTCTGTGTAGTATGGTGGTGTCAAGGAGCACAACGACACATCCGCATACAACTCTCTGTGCATACATACAAACACACACCTATACACGTACACCTATGCACACACACCTACACACACATCTCAATACACACATACACCTCTCTCAATACACACATACACCTCTCTCAATACACACAATTTTTATTACACCCACATAAAGGTTGGTGGTCGTGAAGCAAGATGGACATTGTATCATGAAGTACACCAGATATTTAGGGTTTTACAACGTTTGACCTGTGAGCAGAATAATTCTCCACCCAACTCTGCACCATCCACACCTACTGCAGGTGTGTTTGTGGGTGTTTTTGTGTATGTGGTTGTGTACGTAGTTGTATCTGTGTACATGTGGCACATCATACACATATCATCACCTCACCTCACCTCTCCCCACCTTACACACGCATCACATCACCTCTCACACACACCTCACATCACCACACATCACACATCACCTCACCACACACATTTCACCTCTCCCCACCTCACACCTCACATCACCTCACACACCCCTTTCACAGGGTGGACACCCACCCGCCCCCCACCAACCCCCAGCAATCTCCTCTCCCTCCACACACCCTGGCTCCTCCCACCCCTGTTACAACTCACTGCATGTTTGCATGGTGTATATCAGCCTGCTACACGAGCGAAATTGGTGTCCCTAGAGGGATTGTATTCAATGCCACCTGCAGAGAGGGCTGTGTATTTGAGGCAATCCAATACTGCTGCCAAGGTGTTTTTTGTGTGTGTGTGTGTGTGTGGATGGATGTGGATGGATGTGTATGGATGTGTATGGTTGTGTATGTTCATGTACATGTAGTGAGTGTATGGGATGTGTATGTATTGATGTGTATACACGTACATGTATTTGTGTATGTATGGTTGTTGTTGTTTTTTTAAAAACAATTGGCCACGTGTCATCATCCCCACCCCTCCATACCACACAGATTCTTGTCGATGAAGGTGGCGACACCCTCGCAAGCAGCAGTGTGGCCAGCTGTCGTCAGTGGTTGCGTACAATCCGGGAAACCCTCTATCAAGTCATGGGGCTCTTGCCAATAGCCACACCTGGTTTTTTCCAACATCAAGCATTGTGTGCTGCATGGCCAGTGGCTATACTTGGTGACCTGCAGGTGTGTGTGTGTTGTGGTGGTGGTGTGTGTGTGAGTGATGCTGTGTTTTGTTGTGCTGTTGTATATGCACATGCCCCCCCACCACCGCCCACATGCATACACGTCCATGTCCACAACCACCCTCCATATCCACCCCCCCACACAGAACTTGGACAACCAGCACGTACGCATCCTCCTCCGTCACGTCCTCATCCCCTTTTTGCGCAACACCCCCATCAATGCTCGAGAGACCTGGGCACTCCCTGTGCTGCGTGTCCTCCTGCCCCACCTTCATGCACGACTCACAGATGCATGGGCCACACAGGGTGCCGCCTCCCAGGAGGGGCCCCTGCCGGGGGGCGGGCAGCAGCAGGTGGATGTAGTGGTTGATAGTGCAGCAGCGGATGAGATTGTAAAGTCCAGATTATTGGTGGAGCTCACGAGAGAAGCGGTGGGGTTGCTGGTGTTGCTGCATGAAAAGAGCACAGATGGTATGTGTTTTATTTGTGTGTGCATGATGTGTATGTGTGTATGATGTGTATGTGTGTATGATGTGTATGATGTGTATGTGTGTGTATGTATGCACATGTACATGTACTGACATATATATAGGTGCATATTTACATGTCAGCAATTGTACAATTACCACATGCATCACATGCACAAATCCAATATAACACCCCCCTCTCCACTATCCCCCCCCCATCCCCACACAGGTTCAGAGTCATTCCTGTCGTGGTTGCTTGCTCATGATGCAGACACATGTTCTGCTGCAGTGGCAATGGCCACCAGTGCGTTGAGCTGGCGTGATGCCTCTCACTCACCGTATGTTGGGGTTATTAGTGTGTGGGTTTGTGTTTGTTTGTGTAAGGGTGTTTTGCTGGATATGTTGGGTGTCTCCTGTGTGTGTGTATGCACATGTGTGCATTTGTTAGTAATTATGACAACACATTACAACACATTGCTTGTGAATATTGAGTTTCCTTGAGGTGCCTGTCCCCCCCCCCCCTCCCCCCACACACACACACAATCCCCCACCACCAACCCCAGGTGCATCATGTTTTGTCGTCAGGTAGTCACCCTGGCTGCCAAAAACCCCACCCTTGCCACTTACGTAGGCACAGACCTGCTCAGCCAGGCAATCAGGGCCCTGAGTCAAAGCACGTCACCCAACACTGCAGAGATATTGCAACTCATCCGGGATGTGTTGGCACAGCAGCTAGGTAAGACACAGGGTCCCACTCAGGTGCTGCTGTCGCTCCCGGGGGTGACTGAGGGCACCCTGCAGCAGCTGGAGGCCACGTTTCGACAGACGGGGAGTGAAAAGGAGCAACGTGCAATTTTGAAAAAGTTCTTCTTGCAAGCAGGTACCACATCACGGGGAGAATGGTGCATCTACCTACTCTTAGACTCTCTCTAAGCTGCTGTGTGGTTGCATATGCTGTGTGGTTGCATATGCTGTGTGGTTGGATATGCTGTGTGGTTGCATATGTTGTGCATATGATTTCATGCATATTAAAAAGGAACTTGTATGTACACACAATGCATCTGCCCCCCCCCCCCTCTCACAAACATCAGGTGGCCCCATGTTTTCGCAGCTGTCGCAGTGGCAGGGAGGCCCCAAGGCGATAAAGCTCGCACAGCCTGTAGTCAAGCCGCGTGGTGCAGAGGGACAGGGAGACGCAGATTTTGGGGTGACCCACATGTTTAATTTGCTCATGGAGCACAATGTGGTGCACTGATGATCGTCACACTGAGAGTAAAACGTGCCAAAAAACGCTGCACCACGGAGCTTTTCACGAAACCCAAGAGTTGTTCATATAATCTCGTGGCACAACAACCTTATACACCGCGTGCAAAATCAGCAACAGCTACGATGAAAACCACAATGCACAGCACGATGATCAGCAACACGCCGGCCATCAACAAGCCAATCCCTACCAGGCCCACCCCACGCTCGTTGCGCATCCGAGCAGCTATTGCAGAACCCCCTGCACCCGATGCAGCAGCTTCCAAGCAGCCCTATGGCCGTGTGTTCAACTTTAGTGCTGGCCCTGCCGTCTTGCCATTGCCAGTGCTCGAGCAGGCACAGGCCGACCTCATCAACTGGCAGGGCAGTGGGCAGAGCGTGATGGAGATGAGCCATCGTGGCAAGGAATTTGATTCCATCGCGAAAAAGGCAGAAGCCGACCTGCGGGCCCTGTTGTCCATCCCCGACAATTACAAAGTCCTGTTTATGCAGGGTGGTGCGTCCACACAGTTTGCAGCGGTGCCATTAAACTTGACAGAGGGGAATGATGATGTGGTGGATTACATTGTGACTGGGTCATGGAGCAAGAAAGCGGCACAAGAAGGGAAGAAATACGCCAAGGTGGGGGTGTTGGTTGGGGGGGGGGAGAGGAAACCCCTACCTAGAGAGTGTGTGTGATGGGGAAGTGGTAGTATGCATGTGTTTGTTCGTTAACAAGTTTGCTTGTATGGATATGGGAGCATATGCATACACATAATGTATGTACGACACATTCATCACACCATATTGTGTGTACAACACATTCATCACATTCATTACATACTACACCCCACCCCACACCATCACCACCCCACACACCACCCCACACATGGCAGGTCAACATTGTGGCCACTGGTGACAACAAGAGCATTCCCCCCACCAGTGAGTGGAAACTCTCTCCCAATGCAAAATACGTGCATTATTGCGACAATGAGACAATTCAGGGGGTCGAGTTTAAAGAGCCACCTGCAGTGGGGGATAAGGTGTGTTGGATATAAGAACCTACATGCAAGACACATGAAAACACACACAAGACACATGAAAACACACACAAAATACATGAGAAAAACAAATCATATAACAACGCATTCTTCATATCAACCAAGATTTCACAAGAATCACATCCACCTCACATGCAACCTCACATGCGCACACATACACACTCTCACAGATTCTTGTGGCAGACATGTCATCCAACTTCCTCTCAAAGCCAGTGGATGTGAGCAAGTATGGTATCATATATGCAGGTGCACAGAAAAACATTGGCCCTGCAGGTGTCACCATTGTGATTGTGCGTGATGACTTGCTGGGGAAAGCACGGTGTGTATAATGGCTTGTTTGTTTGTTTGTTTTTATGTGTGTGTTATTGTTCTTTGGAGGCTGTGCGTGTTGTGTTTTGAGGATGTGCTTTTATGTCTTTGTCAACTCATTTGTATTGTACGCACATGCAAGATGCATGTTTTTGCAAATACATACAGGCACAAATCCCCCCCAGTACAATAACACAAATGTACACTACATACACACAAGCACTATTACCTACACACTCATACACACAGTGACATCACACCTGTTATGCTGGATTACCAAACACAAGCTGAGAATGACTCAATGTACAACACCCCCCCCTGCTGGAGCATGTACATCTGTGGGTTGGTGTTTGCCAAGATGTTGGAAGATGGGGGGTTGAGTGCTGCACTGGAAAATAACAAAGCCAAAGCCAAGGTGTGTGTGGGGGGGTTGGTGGTGGAGATTGCGGTGGTATTGAGGGGAAGTGTGTGTGGGGGGGGGTTTGTGGAGGGGGTTTGTTGTGTGTGAAAAGCACTGTGAGCATTACAAAACAAACAATGTGCACACACATGTGAATATGTGGTGATTGTACACAAAAAACCCACACGATGCATATACACAAACCATACACACACAAAAACCCCACGCACACACAAAAACCCACACACAGATCCTATACGATGCAATTGAGGCAAGCAACGGCTTTTACAACCAACCAGTGGACCCTGCAGTGCGCTCACTGATGAATGTGCCCTTTACTATTCCCTCCAGTGGTGACTTGGAAAAGAGCTTTGTGGCAGAGGCAACCAAACAGGGCATGGTGCGTGTGTATTGTGGGTGTGTTGGGTGTGTTTTGGGTGTGGTGATGTACTGTGTGTGTGTTGGGTGTGGTAGGGTGGTGTAGTGTGTGAATATAGGATACCAACATGTGCATAATGGTCAAACACATACATGACAGTCCACACATGCATGACAGCCAACACATGCATGACAGTCAACACATGCATGACAGTCAACACATGCATGATGGTCAACCTTAACCTCAACACATGCATGACTGTCAACCCTCACCACATGCATTCTAAACCCTCACCTCTACACAGATCCAGCTCAAGGGTCATCGCAGTGTGGGTGGGATGCGTGCTTCTATATACAATGCAATGCCGAAGGAGGGTGTACAGGCATTGGCCGACTTTATGAAGCGATTTCAGGAGGCCAACCAATAGGAGGCTCATGAGTAATACAGCATGGTGGTAGGGTGTTGTATAGGTGTGTGTTTTTTCCAGTTTGTGTGTTTCTGTGACGTGGCATTGTGTTTTCAGTGACATGGTTATCTGGTGTGCCACAGTGATGACTGTGCATGTAACCAAAAACAACAGGTGCTCTACAAACTGCAGCATATACACAGTACACAGCAGTAACATGTAATTGTTACACACATGGGTTATTCATTTTTAAAAAAAAGCATCTTCAGTAATCAACAGGAGTGATGATCCCCCCTGTCACCCTCTTGGTCAACATGCCTCCCCCTCTAGGTCAACAGGTATGCCACACAGCTGAGTCAGCTCCTCCTGCAGCATGCCCAGCATATCTCTCCCATCACGATGATACACCCACCGACCATTGCAGTAATCATAACGAAGGGGGCCACTGTGTGGGTGAGTGGGTGGTTCATCATTCATTCATCATTCATTCATCATTCAACATCATTCAACACTCAATCACATAACCAAACACACATCGCATCATACCTTATTGGTGAGGAAAACCATATTTGTCTGTTGGGTGTTTGTTTATTAATGACATAGGTACCCTTGCTTCCCAACCTCAATGTCAACACCCCTTGCTGTGTGTGTGTTTGTGTGTGTGTGTGTACATGTGTGTGGGTGTATATGTGTGCAATGATCAGCCACGTGTACATAACAACTGCACAATAATACATACCGAGTATTCAATATCACAATACATACCGAGTATTCAATATCACAGTCATCCATGTCTACTTGTTCCACCAGCCCCTGTCATGATGATGATGAGTATTGTTGACCATACACTACATACTGATCGAGGTACAATATACACTACATACTGATTGAGGCATATAATAACACATGGCACAATGATCAAAAAGGGATTGAGGCAAAACATGCATGACACGATTGTACACATGTGGTACGATACACCAGCACTCCCCCCTACAAGCACCCACCCACGCACCTCCAATTTTTCAGTCAACAGGTCCAATGTGTGATCTGCTACCTTGTGATACTGTGCCTCTGTCATCTCCCCCACATGCCTGTGTATAGACGTATGTGTCTTCTGTATGCATGCACTGAGTTGTGTATGTGTTTGCAGCGCCCACAAGAGTGGTGGTGGTCGACCACAACGTACCCAGTTGCTTCTGTCGACATGTTGAAATTCTGCAGTTGCTTGGTTGTTGTCAGTGCGAGCATGTACTGTGGTTGGGGTGCAGCAGAGCTGACGATCAATGTGTCTTACCATCATCACCGGTCAACACCTGTGGTGGTCACACCTGTGCATCTCTACAGAACGTATAAAACAATCTGCCAGCATCATTGCATTGTGTTGCAGCCACACTCGCAACGACACAATGCTGTGGAGCTCTCCATCGTGCAAGCAACCGTGCGTTGTGCAATGCCTGCTCAACACGCAGCAAACCACGTGTCCACAACATCAGCTGTTGTTTAGATGAGAGAATGCACTGATCAATCGATTGGGCTTGTTTTTACTAAAGCAAATTGTTCATCAAACAAGAACCACCCACACCAAACAGACACCACCTCGATCCACTTGATTTCCCTTTTCCCCATCTCAACACCATCTCAACAGATGCTGCCCCCAAATTCGCTCCAACCATCCTCCAACACGTCCACCTAGGGTGGAGAATACTCAAAGGGTTCTGGGGGTGGTACCTCCGCCACCTCCTGCCCTGCCCCTGCACCAGCACCAGCAGGTGAGGGTTGCCCCTCCTGCACAATTTCCTCTGGCACATCAGGTGTGGTGTCACGCAGCACCACAAACCCAGAGGGCACATCTTTGAGCGGCACATATCTGTGTGACGGGAAGAGGTTGGCGATGTGTACATACATCAGTACAGTGCATCTTATTGAAACAAATACACACTCACCAGTACACCCACCCAAGTACACCCCCCCACCCAAGTACACCCCCCCACCCAAGTACACACCCACCAGTATACCCACATACCGGCTGGATGTAACACGATGCACATATTTTTCCTGTGCAGGCACCACCCGTGCAGGGTTTTCCAACATGTACCTCGTCGCTTCAGGTGCTGGAGGTGGTTTATCAGCAGCAGCAGTGGTATCAGCATCCCCCTCTGCTGCTTCACCTGTGTCCATGGCACCCCCTTTATTTTCTTCCCCTTTACTTTCATTTTGCCCTGCTTCTTTGGTGTCTTCCTCCATTGCAGTGCCAGTGGTGGCTGCTTTGACTGCATCCTTCTTGCGAGCCTAGGGGGTTTTGTGAGGGTGTGTGTGTATCAGTGTGTGTGTAGTGTAGTGTGTGTGCGATTTTGTGTGTGTATGACAAGCATCGGTATATACAAAACATACGACAATCCCACTCCATCCCACCCCTTCTTTGTTATACAGTACACACCAACAACATAACACACCCCTACACAAACCCCCTTAGAAAGCACCCCTCCACCCCCCCAAAAACACCCCCCCAAAAACACCCCCCCCCCAAAAAACACACCTTTTCCTTGGCACGCGCAGTCGTCGACAACACAGCAGTAGGCATTTTTGCAACCTGCGCACTTGCCACTTGCTGTGCCGCCTCAGGATACGCAAACACACTCGGCTTACAGTCACAGCGCAGCTGATACTTTGGTATCTGCAGGTCTGCGTTGACCCCAATAAAGGCGCTGGGTTGTATTGCCATGGAGAGGAAGTAGGAGAGGGGATACCAGTACCAGTATTGAGTAAACATAGCAAGGCCGACGAGAGAGGTGCGGCGGAAGTAGCCGGAGCGGGCACGGAGTGAGACGATGGAGTTGCGACCACCAGCATCGAGGATGCCTGGGTGTTTGTGGGTGCGGGGTGGGGTGGGGGAGGGGTGTATAGTGTGTGCGTTGGGGTTGGTGTGTGTAGCGTGTGTTGGGGTAGGGGTTGGGTACGAGTATGTGTGGATGTGTGATGGAATGTGAGAGTGTGTGGATGTGTGATGGAATTTGAGGGTGTGTGAATGCATTTCCCTACACCAATGCCCTCTATCCTCTTCGCCATGCATAAACCCACCCACCCATCCACCTGCACCACACCTGCAGCCCCTGCACACACACACACACACACACACACACCTGCAGCCATGATGGCCCCCATACGACACATCACCTCCTCATGCTTGTCCCCAATAGTCTTATCAAGGTGGGCTCGGAACCCAGTGAGTCTGCTTTCAGGTTGCTGCATGAGGACCAGTGCTAGGGAGAGGAGGGCACCCTGTAGGTGTGTGTGTGTGTGTGTGTGTAGGTGTGTATAGATGTGCGCGCGTGTGTGTATGTGTGTGTGTGTGTGAGAGAGAGAGAGAGCAGGAGAGGAAGAGAGAGGAAGAGGGGGGAGTGTGTGTGTGTAGGTGTGTGTGTGTGTAGGTGTGTGTGTGTGTAGGTGTGTGTGTGTGTAGGCGTGGGTGTGTAGGTGTGTACCTATTTGTTATGTGTGTATTGGTTGTATATATAGTACAAGTGTGTAGGTGTATGCATTTGTTCGAGTGTGAATATATATATATATATATATATATATATATATATATATATACACACTACATATACACTATATATACACTATATATATAATACCATACAGAGCAAAATGTGTGCTGCACTGGTGGATCAAACAACATAGTCAAACACATCGGTCAACAGTCAACGCACCTGACGAACAAAGTCAACGCTATCCTTGAGCAGTGGTTCTAATACTTGTTGAGCCTCTGTGAGACCTGTACCAGCACAACTCACACCCACTGCCATTGCTGCACCATACCTGTGTGTGTATTGTGTGTGTATGTTGTGTGTATCTTTGTGAATGATCAATGTATCAAGTGTGTGTATTTTGCGCACGTGTATTCAATATATTGTACATGTATGCTAACCACTACATATACCCACACAAATATTATCCCCCCATGCACACACACCCACACATATACCCCCCCACACATACCGCACGTGTGGGTTGAACGACTCGGCCAACAACGCCACAATCCTGGGGCACTGCTGTGGTGCATTTGCCAACACAAACCCCAAATTTGTCACTGCTGCCCGTCGCACGTCATCACTCACATCGCTCACCGCATAGTGGAGCAGTTTTTGTATAGCAGCGTTGTTTCCTGTGCCTCTGTAGGCCAAACCAATTGTGTACATGCCACCATAACGTATCAGGGGGTCTTGGTCGCGTGTCATTTGCTCTATCAGGGTTTCCGCTCCTTCTTCTCGACCATACATGATGAGGGCGAGGCCTATTGCACAGCCACGGATGATCTTCTCATGCTGTGTTTGTGGGGGGGGGGGGTTGTGGTGTGTGTGTGTGCGTGTATAGGTGTGATTGTGGGCGTGTATGTACGTTATTACAACATGGGATGCACTCACACACACTTTCTCTCTCTCTCTCTCTCTCTCACACACACACACACACAACCACCACCCACACGTATCATCATATCCCACATGCGCCGCACCCCCCCGTTGTATCCCCCCCCCCCCTCCACCCCACCACCCTCTCATTCACACACCTGCGTATCATGGGCATACGCCAGCATCTCAGCAGACTTGTCGGTCGCCGTCCCCACTGCTATCAACCCCATTGCTAACCCAGCTGCTTCCCCTGCCACCGCATTATCCAAAAACAACACACTCTTCAACTCCTCAAAAAGCTCTTCATCTGCTGTGCCCAACCCAGCAATGCCCAACCCCAGGCAGGCCCCATGCTGAATCACCTCATGGCTGCTGCCTCGGAGGGCTTCTGTGAGGAACGGGCGTATGTCTTGTCCCTGGTTGGCGTGGATGATGCCTAGGGCGTACAGGGCTCCTCCTTCGCTGTATGGGGAACTGGCAGCGGTGCCGTTGTCGCGGGGGAGGTAGGGGGCCTGTGATTGGGGGGGGGGGGTGATGTGTGATGGGTGTGATGGGTGTGATGGGTGTTTGTGATGGGTAGGTAGTGTGGAACAAACAAATCGATGTTTATACAATACATTGATATACATGTATACAAATAACCCATACATCCACCACCACCACCCTCCTTCCTCACCCCTCCCCTTCCCATTCATGCATCATAATGCTTTTCAATACCCCCTTTCCACCCCATACCATCAGTGTACGTGATTGTCTCAAATTCCCCTTGTGTGTCACACCCAAACCAGCAGTAGCACTGAATTTGGCCCAATTCGTAGCCCTCCCCAGCCAATCCAGGTTTTCCCTCAAAAACGTGTCCACACTGGTTCCACAGTGCATGATGGAGTTGGCAAATATGGTGGCGCTGTGGGAGACGCTGTTGCGGGCGTCGATGGATGACTTGATGAACTTGAGCACCTGTGAGTGAGGGTGTGGTGGGTGAGGAACGGGAGGCTATGATGGGGAAGGGAGGTTATGAGGGGGGGAGTATTTGTGTGTGTTGGAGGGAAGGGGGGGTGCGAGTTGGCAATGCATGATGAGAGAACATGTACCTCACACACGCACATGTAGTACCATGCACACCCCATCCCACACCCTCACAAACACACCCACACACAAACAACACACCCACATACAACACACCTACATACAACACCCACGCCCCCAACCACACACCACAAACTACACACCTGCAAATCCGCATGGTTGTGGCTAAACAAAAAGTCCATACTCAATGCAATAGGCACCTCACCAGACAGAATACGCTGGAGTCGACCATATCGATCATGATATTGCACTGCTGCCTGCTGCTCAGGTGAAAGAGGCTCTCCACCAGCAGCACTCCCATTACCACCAGCAGCACTGGCATTTCCACCAGCAGTACCAGCACCACCAGCTTCTTTTTTTGGCTGTGCTGCTGCTTGTGTTGTTGTGGTTGTGGAAGGGGTTGCATCGGTAGCAGGGTCCCCACCTTCAGAGGCCCCCTCTGTGTCCATGGCGTCCCCGGCATCGGTGGGTGTGGGGGTGGTGTCGGTGGGGACGGGTGGGGGTGTGGGGGTGGGGGGTGTGGGGGCCATGGTGTTGAGGAGGGCTTGTACTTTGAGGAGGAAGGATTGCATTTCATTTTCTATGAGGTCAAATCCCACTTGGAATGCCAACAGTACATCATCCTGAGTGATTTTGTGATTGAGTGTGTTGTGATTGAGTGTGTGTGATTGTGTGTGTGTGTGTACAATGAACATGAATGTGTTTTATCGAGGGGTTGTGCTCACACTACACCACACATACCTCCTCCTCATCCTACACACACACACCCTATACACACACCCAAACACCCCCCTTATACACACACCCCTTACACACCCACCCAACCATGTACCTCGCTCCCCTTGAGCAAGGCATCCAGGATGGTCGCCACACCCTTGGCATCCCCCAAAAACGTCAAACACTCACACACCACCACCCAGTTGGGGTTGGGCAGCGTCTCATACAGCTTGACAAGCAGCAGCAAGACCTGCTCACGAAACTGACGGTGGGCAACAAGCTTTTGACATGTGCGTAGACTGTACTCGAGGATGGCAGGTCGATCCCCACATCGTCGGATTGCCTCCTCCAGCTTGTCAAGTCGTCGTGATTCCAATGCAATGCCAATTGCTTGCTCATATTGACCATCGTCAAAGCAACTACGTGCGTGGGGGGGGGGATGGATGTGACGGTGGTGATGGGGGTATTGGATGGGGGGGGGCATCGAGATGTGGGCATCGGCACGTCATGGTGTGTGTGTGTGTGTGTGTTGCTGGCTTGGTTTCTCTCATGATGCAGACATGTTTTGGCGCACCACAACAATGTATATAGAGCATTGCTTTTTTTCGTGTTGTATGCAACCCGGTGTGTGGGTTGCACCCTACATTGACACACCAACCACGCAACCACCTACCGCTCAAACATGCGCTCGACAATGGCGACCAGGCGTTTGTCCGTATCCACCTTTTCACCTTGGGCAGCCTTGTTTTGCTGCTCGATGTAGCAATCGATGCATCGTGCTGTGGTGTGGAAAAGCACAAGTGTTGATCAACGCCAACATCCTGATCGGTATCCAGTATCATCAACGTGCAGTATCTAGCATACACCTCAACACATGGTGCACCTCAAACACATACCAAGAATGGTTTGTACGTATTCAGAATTGTCTGCAATGTTGAACTGGCTGCCAGCACCCAATGCATAGGTGAGCGCGTCATCCAGCTCCCCAAGATGGTAAAACACCTGTGTGTGTGTTGATCAACATCAAGTGAATTCAAGACGTACTCAATCATACACTGCCATCACACAACACGATCATCAACCCAAATAAAACCCCCATCATCCATCCACACCTTGGATGCCACCAAAGCAGCCGTTTCCCTGTATTCAAAGTCCTCATCTTCATACAGGGTTTCAATCAGGGCAATAGAGGATGCTATTTGAAACCAGTGCTCGTGGATGATGCCATCCAGCTGCTGCAGGGAAAAGAGCTTGAGGGAGTCATCTTCTTCCTCCAACAAAGACAGCAAACCAGCCGCGCTGGCCACAGCCGTCATGATTGCAGGTACTGATCTACAGGTTGGGTGCTGCGAAACCGATGGGGGGCGGTGTTTACTGGGACATGAGCAGGGGCTGATGATGGATCGTGTGTTGGTTGTTGTTGTGGATGATTATGGTGTTTGTGGTGGTGATTGTGGTCTTGATGTGTACAATGAGCTGTGTAATTTTATTTTTGTGGTTTTATTTTTCCCATGTAGATCAGTGAGTGCCGTGTTTGAGCAACAAACACAACAAACACAGCAAACACTCACATGGCATCCGCATCCTTGATGACATTGCCACGGGGCAGCAGTGACGCTGTTGTACAAGGCACCAATGATGATGCACAGATCAGCAAGTTGTATGTGCATCGGATGGATGTTTGGAAGACTCTTTCAACCATCGTACTATGCACGTCAACAACCATGCACACAGGTCTTGTGCACGGTTGGGGTACTTTCACGATCCATTCATCCAGTATTTTGTTCGCAAGCACATCCAGCGGTCGCCATTGATCAACCGAGGTGGTGGTGGTGTGCAGTGGGACAAGTTTGCTTGTGCTTGCTTGTACATGGGTTCACATCATTCCCCACAACACGCTCCACCCCACAAGCACCCGACATCTAGGTTACTATTCGCGTACAGCTGCACTACGGTTATTGCTCACCCAATTCCTCCAGCAGTTTGACCGTCAGTGTCAGGTGTTGGTCCTTGGTGCTGGCTACGATACAACATGGCTTCAACTCAAGGTGTGTGATTGCAGCACTGTGAATTGCTGCTGCAAATACGAGGGTGTGAGAGGGTGTGTGTACATTTGACAGTGGGTATTCTGTGGATGCATGGAGATGATGGTAGTGATTCCTGAGTGGTGCTCTGTGTGACTGTGTACTCATTTCCTGTGTGTTGCACCGTGGCTAAATCCCAATCCTCGTCACACATCATTGCATTACCTCATTGCTTCACATGTTGACTCACTTGTTGTCACAAAACCCCAAAACCCCATCCCTCTCAACTCCTCAACTCCCCCGTCCCCCTCGACGCCTTCATCCCCCCCCTAGGAACAGCAATTGCAACCCACACGGTTTATTGAAGTGGATTTTGCAGATGTCACAAAGAAAAAGGTGGCAGCTATACAAGCAATACCACAGCTACGTAGTGTGCTTGATGATGACAACCCAGTGTTCGATACAGGTAGGTGTGTGGATTTGTTTATTTATGTGTGTGTGTATTTGTTCGTGTGTGTGTGTGTGTACATTTTGTACGCATCTGCATGTGCACGTGTGCATATGTATGGTGGTCAATGGCTTTTTGTATGCGCACACATGTATTTACACATCTAGACACATAAAAATACACATTCATACCCACATACCCGCGTACATACACATGACATACTTTCCAAACAGCATACTGACTTTCATCACCTCACCACGCCTCCCCCCCCCTTCCCCACCTCTACCCCCCCTTTCTACGTCTCTCCCTCATGCAACCCCCCCCC
>VFQP010002386.1_pt1 | contig 21085 bp, 18 predicted proteins | sample 3512351 | NCBI WGS metagenome assembly VFQP01 (sample SAMN10412372, study PRJNA504923) | tailings metagenome | isolation source: Relicate 1 Philex TSF1 revegetated site | place: Philippines: Tuba, Benguet | collected 2017-08-29
AGCAAACAACCCACTAACAGCGCCAACAAAATGTGTATGATATTGAGCATGGATTTTACCGCCTTTGCCTGAAGCCCGATGATGCACCAACTTTAATCCAAAGCCCGAGAGCTGAACAAGCCATGAAAATGCCCATCCGCGCCAAGCTGTCGCCCCTCTACATTCTGGCAATTGCCGGCGGCCTGTATATGGCACCGGATGCCCATGGCCGCGCCCCTAAACCGGGCATGCCGCAGCATTTGAACATCGGCATCAGCCAATACCCATCCACGCTGCATCCGCTGTTCGATGCGATGGTGGCCAAAAGCCTGGTTCTGGGCAGCGCCCAGCGCCCGATGACCGCGCATAACGCCAAGTGGGAGCCCGTGTGCCTGATCTGCACCGAACTGCCGTCGTACGAAAACGGATTGGCTGTGCGTGAAACCCGCGCGGATGGCAAAGCAGGCATTGCCGCCACCTATAAAATCAAACCCGGCATCCGCTGGGACGACGGCACACCGCTGACCGCGGCCGATTTCATTTTCGCATGGCAAGTGGGCAAACATCCGCAGTCCGGCGTCAGCAACGGCGAATTTTTTGCCAAGGACATCGTGGATATCACCACCACCGCGCCCGATACGCTGACCATCCACTTCGACAAGGAAAAATGCAATTTTGCGCTGATCAACGATTTTCATCCCCTGCCCGCGCATCTGGAGAAGGAAATCTTTGAGCAAGACCCGGTGAATTATAAAAACCGCACGCTTTATAACACCGACCCCGCGCGCAAAGGCCTCTACTTCGGCCCCTATCGCATCGCACGCGTGCAGAACGGCGCAAGCATCACGCTTGAAAAAAACCCCCATTGGAACGGCGATGCCCCCAAGATCGATTTCATCACGTATAAAACGGTTGAAAGCTCCGCCGCCCTGACCGCCCATTTACTGTCGGGCGCGGTTGATTACATCGCGGGTGAGCTGGGATTGACGGTGGATCAGGCTATCGCCTTTGAAAAACGGCTGGAGAAGCAGCGCCCCGGCGCCTACAACGTCGTTTATAAGGCGGGCCTGACATACGAACATATCGATTTACCGCTGGACCGTGCGCCGTTTGACGACCTGCGCCTGCGACAGGCGTTGATGTACGGCATGAACCGCGAGCAGATTAACAAAGTCATTTTCGATGGGCGGCAGCCGCCCGCCCTGACGGGTATCAACCCGCTGGATACCGTCTTTACCGATGATGTCACGAAATACCCCTATGATCCCGCCAAGGCAGAGGCACTGCTGGATGCCGCTGGCTGGAAAAAGGGGACGGACGGCATGCGCGCCAATGCGGCAGGGAAAAAACTGAGCATTACCCTCTCCACCACCGCGGGCAATAAAAACCGAGAAGTCATCCAGCAGGCACTGCAGTCGGACTGGAAAAAGCTGGGCATTGATATCGTGATCAAGAACGAACCCGCGCGCGTGCTGTTCGGCAGCACGATGCGGGAGCGCCAGTTTACCGGTGGCGTCATGTACGCATGGCTGTCGTCACCCGCGAATATTCCCAAAACGACGCTGCACTCCAGTATGATCCCCTCGGCCGAAAACAATTATGCCGGGCAAAATTATCCGGCATATAAAAACGCGGAGATGGACAAGATCATAGACGATCTCGACGTCACCTGCGCACCGGATGAAAACAAGGCACTGTGGCAGACGCTGCAGAAACGCTATGCCGACGATCTGCCCGCATTGCCGCTATATTACCGCGCGGATGCGTTTTTTATCCCCACATGGCTGCACGGCGTCGAGCCGACCGGCCACCTGAACCCATCGACCCTCTGGTCTGAAAACTGGAGCATTCAGAAATGATCGTGAAGCGTAACAAAAAAGCAGACAAACCCGAAAAAGGCGCAAGCCTTGCCGAAAAAGCCAAGAGCAGCTGGGAATTCCATACCGGCAAAATCATTTTGCGCATCGCGGCGGCCTTGTTCTTTATCAGCTATCTAGCATTGACAGCACCGCTTGCGTGGCAATGGGCATGGTCGGCCTATTACAAAAGCCAACCCCTGAGCCATCTGGACACGTTGATCGCGAAAGAACTGAACAGCCCAGACCAATCGCAGTTCATGGCCTGGGTGCATCTGCGCCCCGCGTACGAGCGCGAAGAAATTCAGAAAAAACTGGAGCCGCATAGCGCCAAACTGGACCCGTTTTTCTTTTTGCTGTTTTCGCAGTGGGAAGCGGACAAGCTGGACATTGAAAAAACCGTATTCTGGCATTTTTATGCCCGCTATCGTGTACGTTTTGACGCACTGCGCTGCGGCGCGCCAGATTCGGTGAAAAACGTGGACGGCATTATGTCGCTGATGCCCGAAGGCCACATCACAGCCACCGTACAGCGCTGGCCGCATCTGATTCCGGCCAGCATTCAGGAAGTGCTGGACTTCGACGCACGGCAGCCCGCCGCCAATAACCCCGCGCGCATTTGCCGCATTGTGTACGAGCTTGAAGGCCATAACTTTGCCATCGCCTCGCCCGAACGCTGGCAACAGATCCGCCACACGCTGCGCGCCCGCACGGAACTCAGCCTGGCGGAAATGAGACGTCAGCTGAACATGCCCGCGCCGGCGCCTGACACAACCGTCCCCGAAGACAGCATGGCGGCGCCCGATAGGGACGCCGAATGACGCTGCGTTTTTTATTGCCGCGCCTGGGGCAGGCGGCGGCCACGCTTTTGTTGTTGTCGTTTCTGGTCTATGTCCTGATCGGGTTGATGCCGGGCGACCCCGTCGACTTGATGATCGCGGGCAATCCGCACATGACGGCCGAAGATGCGGCGCGCCTGCGTGAAATTTACGGCCTCGACCGCCCGCTGCTAGGACGTTACGGCAGCTGGCTGGGCAACGCGCTCGGCGGGGATCTTGGCTATAGCCGTCTTTATGGCCTGCCGGTGCTGGATGTGATTTTCCCGCGCATGGGGCATACCTTGGCGCTGATGGGGTTTTCCCTGACGTTGACTATTCTGATCGCTGTGCCGCTGGGCGTCTGGGCGGCGTACCGCAAGGGCGGCATGGCGGACCGTATCATTGGCATTACCTGTCTGGCCGGCATTTCGCTGCCTGCGTTCTGGCTGGGGCTTCTGCTGATCGCATTGTTTTCGGTACAGTTGAACTGGCTGCCCGCAGGGGCCGTGCTGGATGATGGCGACATCGGGCAGCGATTGAAATCGATGGTTATGCCGGTGATGACGCTGACGCTGGCCAGCATGGCCATTTATATCCGCCACCTGCGCAGCGCCATGACCGACGCCCTGCGGGCAGATCATATCCGCACCGCCCGCGCCAAGGGCTGCAGCGAGAGCCGCGTGGTCTGGCACCACGCCTTTCGCGCCGCCCTGCCGCCGCTGGTGACATTATTCATGCTCGACCTTGGCACCCTGTTCGGCGGCGCGCTGACCATCGAAACCATTTTCGCATGGCCGGGCATGGGCAAGCTGATGTTTGATGCCGTCATGGGTAATGACTATAACCTCGCCCTTTGCGGGTTTTTGATTTTGACCGCCTTTGTGCTGCTGGCCAACCTGCTGGCGGATCTGGCCTATGGCCTTTTGGATGCGCGTATCCGCCTGGACGGGGGCAAGGCATGACGCAAGCACCCCGTATCCGGTCATGGCCCATGGCCGTGCTGCTTGTGCTGGCGGCGTTTTGCTTTTCGGCGGGATGGATCGAATCGCTGCGCGGCATCGACAGCAACATGGCCGACCTGTCGCTGCAATATCAACCGCCAACGGCCGCGCACTGGCTGGGTACGGACGAGCTGGGCCGCGATGTTTTTTTGCGCCTGCTGTATGGCGGGCAGATATCGCTGACCGTGGCGCTGCTGGCCGGATTGGCCGCAGGTACCATCGGCACGCTGGTCGGCATGACGGCCGGATATGCGGGCGGACGCACCGACGCGCTGCTGATGCGCCTGACCGACTTGCTGATTTCGCTGCCCGCGCTGCCCCTTTTGATCATTCTAGCCGCGGTGGATCTGGAAAAACTGGGTGTCAGCGCCGAATTTGCGCAAAGCAAATACGCGAGTCTCTATAAAATATCCATCCTCATCGCCCTGATGGGATGGACAACGCTGGCGCGGCTGGCGCGAGCGCGCACGCTGGTTTTGCGCCAATCCGATTTTGTGCGCGCGGCGCAGGCGCTGGGGGTCGGACATGCGCGTATTTTGCTGCGGCATATCCTGCCCAATATTTTGAACACCGTCAGCGTCGCCGTCACGTTGGCCGTGGGGCATATTATTTTGATGGAATCGGTTCTCAGTTTTCTGGGGCTGGGCATCCAGCCGCCGCTGCCCAGCTGGGGCAATATGCTGAGCCATGCGCAAGACCAGATGTGGGACCAGCCGCGCCAGATGGTTTATCCGGGCGCGCTGATTTTCATCACCGTTCTTTGCTTTAATTTCATGGGCGACAAACTGCAAGACCGCTTCGACCCGCGCAGCCTGAACCGCAGGTAATATTTTCTTATTGGGTCAGCGGCGTCAGATCGGCGTTGGCGCGGTTGTTTTTGTAATAATCAACGCGCTGTATCCAGCCATCCAGCGGGTCTTGCGCGCCGCGGCGGCGGCCGATGTTCAGACGGCTGAACGCAGGCACCGACACTGCGGCGCCGGATTGCAGCGTGCCGTTATAGGCCGTGCGCACCGACGCCCCCGTATAGGCCATGGCCAGGCGCACGGCACTCCCCGCGGCATAGGCGGGGCCGGCATAGGAATAACTTGCCGTACCGCCATTATAAACATGGGTGCGAACGTTATCTGTTGTATCGTCAATAATCATTTGAAGCGCATTATTGGCCGAGCCGTCATCCAGCGCCGCAAACCCCGGGAAAGCCGACCGGCCAAGGCCGTATACAGCGCCATGCGCCACCAAGGTGCCCGTATCCGCCGCAAGCCAGCCGCCGCTATTCGAAAAGCTGAGACTATCCGCTGCGCGCGTCACCGCCGCTGTCGTCGTGGGAATATAGGATGAGGCATAGGGCCCCTCTTCGGCCTGCGCCGCAAAGAAAGACAGCTGAAGCCCGGACAGCTGGGTAAAGCGGTTATCGATCAGGATGCGTGACGTCGTTATACCGCTGGCGACCGTGTTGGTCAGCGTAAAGCGCTGCCAGCTGGTCGTGACCGCAATGTTGCGGTTATTGGTCTCGTTATTCGCCGTGCCCGGCAGGCGGAAGCCGAGATTGCCGGTACGGTTCGCGCGGATCCAGATAGAATGCGTCATGACGCGTCCCGGCGTGGCCGCGACATCCTGAAAAATAACAGTAGAGGTCGAGAAGTTATAGACGGGCACCGTACTGCCATCAGGGGCCGTTGTCGTGCCCGCGGTCGTCAGCGCCGTGCCCTGAAGTTGCCAAGCCGATTGCGTGAAGTTGGCGCTATGCAACAGCCGGTTGGTACGCGTATCTTCGATCAGCAAGCCGCGGCGGCCGCCGGTGAGCGGCACATGGTCGATGCGCGGTTCGTTTGCGCTGGCCGTGCGCATGACGCCCGCGCTATCAAAATATGTCGCCTGACTTGCGCGCGTGAAGGTGCCGCCCGCCGCAGACAGCAGGGCGTTCAGGTTTGCGCGCGGCGTACCGTTCAGGCCGAACGCATCATTCATAAAATCCAGCGACAGCGACGCGCCCACCAGCAGCGTTGCGGTATCGGTTGCCGCCACCCCCGTGTTGCCGGCTGCATCGGTCAGCGTCACGCTGAGGGTCAAGGCGCCGTCTGTCATCGACGACAGATCGATGCCGCTGGCCGTCACGCTGGCCGCGCCCACGTTGCCGGTGCCCGTCACATTCGCGCCGCCATTGCTGCCGGTAATGCTGTATGCGTATGTCGCGCCGATCTCGGCATCGGCGATTGTGAATTCTGCGGTGCGGTTCGCGTAATCGTATGTATCGGCGGCGAAGCTCACGCTATACCCGCTCGGCGCGACCGTGTCGCTGACAGTGCCGCCAAGCGGCAGGGTTTCGGCGGCAAAAGTCACCACGGCATGGTTGCCATCGGCCATCATGGTGGCGCCGTTGCGGTCGATGCCATCGACCGTCACGCTGTTGGCGCCGCTGTCTGCGGCTAACAGAGTGTAGCTGAATTGCAGGTCATTCGTGCTGCTATCCGTCAGCGCAGCGAGGCGGTCTACGCCGCCGATATTAATCTGCAGCTGCGGCATGCCGCCCGAAATCACCAACGGCCGCGTATAGCGCACGCCGAAGACGACGGTATTCCCGATTTCGGTTGCCGGCGTCACAATGCGCGGCAATTCATACGGGTAAGGCGCAATATGCCCGCCCGTTTGCGGCGCGGCGACGCGGTCGATCTGCGTGCTGGCCTCTTCTTTATGCTGCACGAATTGCGGGCTTGTTGCGGGGATCAGCGCCGTCGTATCCATCGACGCCATCAGGTCGGCGGGCACCACCAGCGTACCGTTGACGCGCACGCTGCCCTCGCGCACGCGTACGGTGTTATTGCCGCCGCGGCTGCGCACGTCGATGTCGGTACCCAGAAGCTCGATCGTGCCGCCGGGCGTCGTGACCGTGCGGTTCACGCTGCCCGATACGTACTGCATTATCCCTTGCACCAGCGTCAGCTCATCCGGCGCCAGATCGACGATAGTATCTTGCCCGACGGTCAGGATCGCGCCGTCATGAAAACGCAGGCGCAACACGGCCCCCGCCGTATTGGCCACCGTGACACGCGCGGGCATCTCGATGGTCTGGCCGTTTACGATCCCGCTCGCAACGCCGCCGCTATTGACCACATTCGCGCCGGCGGTCTGCAAAACGACCACATCTGCATTCTGTTTGCGGCGGGTCTGCACGCGGATAATATTCTCGCGCCTGACTTTTTCGTAGACGCGATCCTTGATGCTGGCCAAACGCACAGGCTGCACGAGCGCAGCGGCGCCCCCGTCGGCCTGATTCAAAACCAGACGCAGGCCGAATTGCAGATCGGCAGGCATATGGTTTTCTTTGACCGCGCCGCCATACACACGCAGCGCCTGCGACGGTGCCCATTCAAGACGGCTGTCGATGCCGTAGATATCATTCTCGTTGTCGAGCCCGTCCCACTGATATCCGCGCAAATATGCCGTCCAGGCGGGCAGCTGCGCCAATTGGCCGCGCAGCTCCAGATCCCAGCCTGCGACGGCGCGCTCTTCTTCGATCAGCGACAGCGATTTCCAGCCGGTCAGCGGGATATAGCGATTGGCGGAAAATCCCAGCAGCGCGGTCTGGCCATCGATGCCGATGCTCATGCGGTTATGATTGATGTCAAGATTATGATCAAAAAACGCATTGATGCCAATCATGGCTGTATCGTCCGCGTTCAAACGGCGATAGGCGATGCCGCCATTGACGGTGTTTTTGTCATCGTCATGGCGGCTCCACGATGTTTGCATGAAAACGTGGTTTTTACCGGCTTTGTCCTGCCACAGCGGCTGCACGGACAGCACCGTCCAATACGGGTCATCCATACGCAGCCCCGTTTCCAGTTCCAGCCGCGATAAAAACGGCAGGCCGCTGCTGCGCGCCATTTGTACACCCGCATCGGCCATGGCCAGCATGCCTGCGCGGCGGAATTCGGACATCATCTGCGTCGCATCGAACGTCGCTTCATGGCGCGACGACAAACTGTTGCACGCAGCAGACAGCATCTGGCGCGCACTGCCATCAATGCGCTCCGATACAAACCGTCCGGGCGCCGTCGCGGTCAGGCCCGGCACCGGAATGCTGCCATTACCTCCCGCCACGCCGAGCGGCATCATGCCCAGCGTTTCGGAACAGATCTGCTGATTGAGCGTGCCCGCCGCACCCGCCGCGCCGCCGCCGTTAAAAGCCAGACCGACCGCTTGCAAAAGCGTCATGACTTTTTCAACGCGCGCACGGTCGGCATCTGACACATTATACGGCGATGCAGGCACCATTGGCGCATCGCTGCCGGTATAGGTTTCAGGATAATACGCGCGCGCGTCTTCGACTCCGCCGCGCCCTGTAATAACCAGCCATGCGAGAATGATTGTAAATGTATAAAAAAAAATACGCTTATATGCGCCCATCGTAAGTCAAGTATACTGGGGATTGCCACCTAAGCAACGGAAAACACACGGTTTCACGCCCCCCGCCCGTCGGGCGGCTTGACTTTACCGGCCCCCGCGCCATTTCCTTGTCGGGCCGGCCGACCGGACGTGCCGCCGACTTTCTTTGCAGCCGAAAGGACACCCCCGTGACCAGGACCCTCGCCATCGCCGCGCTTGATGCGGCCAAGCCCCTTGCACCTTTTACGTTTGAACGCCGCGCCCCGCGCGACAACGACGTGCAAATCGAGATTTTGTACTGTGGTATCTGCCATTCCGACCTGCATCAGGCACGCAATGAATGGCAGAATTCGATTTACCCCATGGTGCCCGGCCATGAAATCGTCGGCCGCGTAACGGCCGTGGGCGGCAAGGTAACAAAATTTGAAACAGGTGATCTGGTCGGCGTTGGCTGCATGGTCGATTCCTGCCAGTCCTGTCCCAGCTGCAAAGACGGGCTGGAGCAATTCTGCGAAGAGGGCATGACCCAGACCTATAACGGGTATGAACGCGACGGCAAAACAATCGCGCAGGGCGGCTATTCATCCGCCATCGTCGTGCGCGAAGAATTCGTGCTGAAGGTATCTGACAAATTGCCGCTGGAAGCTGTGGCCCCGCTGCTCTGCGCAGGTATCACCACCTATTCGCCGCTGCGTCACTGGAAAGCAGGCCCCGGCAAAAAAGTCGGCATCGTCGGTCTGGGCGGCCTTGGCCATATGGGCGTCAAAATCGCCCGTGCCATGGGCGCGCATGTGGTTGTCTTTACCACATCGCCGCATAAAAAAGACGACGCCCTGCGCCTGGGCGCGCACGCGGTTGTCGTGTCCAGAAACGAAGCCGAGATGAACGCGCATATGGGCAGCTTTGATTTCATCCTCGATACCGTCGCAGCGCCGCACAATCTTGATCCTTTTGTGGCGCTGCTCAAGCGTGACGGCACGCTGACGCTGGTCGGCGCGCCTGACCAGCCGCACCCGTCGCCGAATGTCTTCGGCCTGATCATGGGGCGCAAGAGCATTGCCGGCTCGCTGATCGGCGGCATCGCGGAGACGCAGGAGATGCTGGATTTCTGCGCAGAGCATGGCATCGTATCCGATATCGAACTGGTCAGGGCGCAGGATGTAAATGCGGCATATGACCGTCTGGTGAAGGGCGATGTGAAATATCGCTTCGTCATCGACATGAAAACGCTGGCGGCATAACAGGCGCATATAAAACAAAAAGGCCGGTGCGAAACACCGGCCTTTTTTATCGAGCTCCCGTCACATTCAGCTGCGGCAACCGCAACCGCCGCCACAGCCGCCCTTGGGGATATCGCAGCCCATGATATCGTCATCGGCTTCTTCATCCAGATAGGCGTCGGCGTTGATGGTCATGACATCGCGTCGGCGTTCTTCCGCCTGCACGGCCATCAGGTTTTTTTCTTCGGCAGTTTTCTCGCCGCTCATGAATTCTTGCATAAAAGATGTCGTCATGCTGCCAGTTGCTCCTCTGCTTTGGCGTAATCGAGTTTCAGGTCGCGCGCGACTTCGGCATGTGTGACCTTGCCTTTGCACACCGTCAGGCCGTTGCGCAGGTGGCGGTTTTCAGACAGCGCACGTACCCAGCCCTTGTCGGCGATTTCAAGGCCATAGGGCAGAACCGCGTTATTGAGCGCATAGGCCGACGTGCGCGGCACCGCGCCGGGCATGTTCGCCACGCAGTAATGCACAACACCGTCGACTTCGTAGGTCGGGTTGTCATGCGTCGTTGCCTTGGACGTTTCGGTGCAACCGCCCTGATCAATCGCGATATCGACAATGACGGAGCCGGGGCGCATTTGCGGCAGCATATCCCGCTTGATCAGTTTAGGCGCCAGTGCGCCCGGGATCAGGACCGAGCCGATGACCAGATCGGCGCGCATCACGTAACGCTCCACCGCGTCCTGCGTCGAATACACAATGTTGGCGCGGTTACCGAACATGTCGTCCAGCTGGCGGATACGGTCGAGGTTACGCTCGAGAATTGTCACGCGCGCTTCCATACCAATGGCCATTTTTGCAGCGTTGGTGCCAGCGACACCGCCGCCCAGAATGGTGACTTGCGATGCAGATACGCCGGGCACGCCGCCGATCAGAATACCTGAACCGCCGACGGGCGCGTGCAGGTGATAGGCGCCAATGTGCACGCCCATGCGGCCGGCCACTTCGCTCATGGGGGCCAGCAGGGGCAGGCCGCCGCGATCGGACGTCACGGTTTCATAGGCGATGGCGATGCAGCCGCTGTCGATAAGGCCCTGCGCCTGCACCGGATCCGCCGCGAGATGCAGATAGGTGAAAAGGATCTGGCCCTTGCGCAGCATTTTGGTTTCCGAAGGCTGCGGCTCTTTTACTTTCACGATCATGTCCGCGCGATCAAAAACTTCTTTGGCGGTGCCCACCACGGTGGCACCTGCGCGGGTATAATCGTCGTCGGTTGCCTGAATACCGGCACCGGCGTTGGTTTCAACAATCACCTGGTGCCCGTGATGCACATATTCGCGCACCGAGGTCGGCGTCAGGCCGACGCGGAATTCTTTGGTCTTGATTTCTTTTGGGCAGCCGATGAGCATTGCATTTCTCCTTGGGGGGCTTGATACTCTCGGAGCGGCCGCTTTAAAGTGAAACGGCGACTCGTACATTCAGATGGCCTAATATACTTGACGCCATTGCCAATTCAAGAGAGAGCATATGTTAAACGCGTTATTGCAAAAGCTGACGGGCAAATCCAAGCCGAAAACCAAATCCGAACAGACGATTGTGCACGAAAATCAATACGTCGCGCCCAACTATAACCCGCTGCCCGTTGTGCTGCACCGCGGCGAAGGTTTGTACCTGTGGGATCAGGAAGGCAAAAAATATCTGGATATGATGAGCGCCTACAGCGCCGTCAGCTGCGGCCATGCGCATCCGCGCATCGTTGCCCGCCTGCGCGATCAGGCCGGACAGCTGGCTGTTTGCTCGCGCGCGTATCACAGCGACCTGCTGGCGCCGTTCGCCGAAAAGCTGGCCAAGCTGACCGGCCTTGACATGATGCTGCCCATGAACACGGGCGCCGAGGCGGTCGAGACCGCCGTGAAGGCCGCGCGCCTGTGGGGCTATACGGTGAAGGGCATTCCTGAAAACGCGGCAGAGATTATCGTGGCCGAAGGCAACTTCCACGGCCGCACCACGACCGTGATTAGCTTTTCGACCGAAGCGGATTACCGCAAGAATTTCGGCCCCTTCACGCCCGGTTTCCGCGCGGTGCCGTTTGGCGATCTGAAAGCGATCGAAGCAAGCATCACGCCGAACACCGCCGCCGTGCTGCTGGAGCCTATTCAGGGCGAAGCTGGCATCAAGACGCCGCCCGCAGGCTTTTTGCGCGCGCTGCGCGCGCTGTGCGACAAGCACAATGTGCTGCTGATTTTGGACGAAGTGCAATCAGGCCTTGGACGGACGGGCAAGATGTTCTGCTATCAGCACGAAAATATTTTGCCGGATCTTCTTGTCCTCGGCAAAGCGCTGGGCGGCGGCTTGCTGCCCGTATCCGCTGTTGTGGGCAAGAAGGCCGTCATCAGCCTGTTCAAACCGGGTAGCCATGGCTCAACCTTTGGCGGCAACCCGCTCGCCGCAGCTGTCGGTCTTGAATCGCTACGCGTGCTGGAAGAAGAAGGCATGGTCGAGAACAGCGCCCATCTGGGCGATTACATGCTGAACCAGCTGCGTGGCATCAACAGCCCGCTGATCCGCGAGGTGCGCGGCAAAGGTCTTTGGATCGGTGTGGATTTCGACCCCGCCCGCGTGCCTGCCCGCAAGATCTGCGAGAAGATGATGGAGCGCGGCATCCTGTCCAAGGACACCCATGAAACCGTCGTGCGATTCGCCCCGCCCCTGACGATCACGCAGGGCGAGGTCGATTGGTGCCTGGAGCAATTCCGCGAGGTTTTGCGCGAGTTTGAGGCGAAATAAGCCGCCCTTAAATTCCCATATTATATCCGCAGGTTTTGTTAACCATTTTTTCCTATCCTGAGATCAGGCGCAAAGGCCGTAGGGAGATTGGAACATGATCTATCATCTGCACGAATTGCTGACCAAAATGGGCGCCCCCGAAGTGCGCGAGAAATCACGCCTGCAATGGCATTATTGCGATGCCGAGACGGGCGCGGTCGCAGGCTTTGCCGACATCCGGCTTGAAGCGGGCGGAGAGAGACTGGTGGCCGAACTGCAAGCCGTGCGCAGCGACGACGAACAGGCTCAAAGCCCTGACCATGCCGCCGAAGACCGTTTTTATTTAATGGCCGAGCGCACGGCGCGGCCGAATTATTTCCGCGTGCTGCATATCGGGTTTGACGGCGAAACCTATACCCGTCCGTCGCGCAGCGTGGTGGAGCTGGGCCTCAGCCTGTTTCACGCCAAGGCGCTTGATATTTCCATCCGCATGGTCGAGCAAACATTCAACAAGCAAGACATGCTGGAAGACACGCGCGAAGACGCCTTGCCGGCGAGCCTCCTGATATCGTCCTTGCGCATACGCGATGCGGCGAAGCCTGCCGTGGAAACTTTCGGCGTCGTCATCCCCTTCCGTCCGCGCGCCGTGGCGCAGACAGGGCTTTAAGGTTTATCAACCCCCCGCAACTGTCATACCGTCGATGCGCAGCGTCGGCACGTCTATGCCGTATTTGAAAATCAGGTCATTGGCGGGCGTCAGGTTCATCCACATATCCTTGATATTCCCCGCGATGGTCATTTCGCTGACGGGATAGGCGATGCGGCCTTTTTCAATCCAGAAGCCGCGCGCGCCGCGGCTATAATCGCCCGTCACAGGGTTCGCGCCACTGCCCATCATTTGCGTGACAAAAAAACCTTCATCGATGCCCGCAATCAGTTCTTCGGGCGAGATATCGCCGGGCTGCATATAAAAATTCGCCGGGCGCGGTGACGGCGGCGACGATGCGCCGCGCGATGCATTGCCTGTGGTTTGCAGCCCCAATTGACGCGCAGAGGCCAGATCGAGCAGCCATCCCGTCAGCACGCCGTTTTCGATGATGCTGCGTTTTTGCGGCGCGACACCTTCAGCATCGAAGGGATGCGACCGCATGCCGCGCACCATGAACGGATCGTCGATGACATGAATGTTGCCGCCGAAAATCTGCTTGCCCATTTTATCTTTCAGAAACGTCGTGCCGCGCGCCACCGCACCGCCCGAAATCGCCCCCGCGAGCGACCCGATAATGCCGCCCGACACGCGGCGGTCAAACACAACAGGCATTGGTTTGGTCTTGCCTTTGCGCGGATTCAGCGCCGACACTGCACGCTCGCCCGCCGCGCGGCCGATGGCGGCGGGGTCTTTCATGTCGGCCAAAAACGTGACGCTGTCGTATTCGTAATCGGTTTCCATGCCCATGTCACGGCCGGCAATGACCGATACAGACAGGCTAAACCCGCTGCCCGCATAGCCTTGCGCGAAACCGTTGGTCGCGGCGAAATAAACGGCATCGCTGCCCGCGCCGCATTCGGCGCCTTCGGAATTGGTGACGCCTGTCACCGCACGCGCAGCGTCTTCGGCCTTGTCGGCGAATTCGATCATTTGCTCGACGCTCATCTCCGTCGCGTCGTACATATCCAGGTCGGGAAAAGATGTGGCCAGTTGATCCGGATCAGCGATACCGGCGAAATGATCTTCCGGCACCGCGCGCGCCATGGCGACGGCACGCTCCGCCATTTGTTTCAGCGCGGCCGGTGACTTATCGGATGACGACACGATAGCCTGACGTTTGCCGACAAAAACGCGCAGGCCCACTTCGGCCTCTTCGCTGCGGCTGAGCGATTCAGCTTTGCCAAGGCGTCGCTGCACCGAAACCGAGGTTGAATCGGCCAGCACGGCATCCGCCGCCGTCGCGCCGAAACCTTGCGCGGTTTTCAACAAGTCCTGAAGAACATTGAGCATGTCGGAATTGACGGGAGAAGTCATCGGCGTCGCCTTTGTCGGATGTAGAAAATTAAAATGCCACGCCATCATAACATAGCGGGCGCATGATGCCACGTTGGTGTTTGGGTGATATAGAGCGCTTTACCCTTCGGCGCCACCGGCGGCCGCCAGTGCGGGCGGCACAAAACGCTCCGCGTGCTGCGCGGCTTGCGGCAATTCGACCAGTCGCAAATGAATTTCCGGCTTTACCGGCCCTGTATCATAGGTCGTGCAGAATTTCTCCAGCTGTTCCGAAAAACGGTTAATGGCGTCGATCGGCTCCGATTCATACTGCGGACGCTGCAGCAAAATGGCGTAATCATCCGCGCCCAGCCGGCCGATGACGTCGGATTGGCGGCGCATATAGGTCATTTGCTTGGCCAGTTTTTCCATCAACTGGTCGAACGCTTCGGGCGTGATGGATGCCTGCAGCTGTTCGCGGTTCATCAGCCGCACGAATACGATCAGGCTGCGCTCCCCATATCTAAAAGCACGGTCGGTTGCGGATAAAAACAGCTGGTTGAAGGCGGCCTTGCCAATCATACCGCCGGTCGAATGCACGTTATCTTCGCGCGCCAGCATACGGGCGACGGTAATCAGACGCAGGGCATTGCCGATCTTCTCGTCCAGTTCCTGACTGGAGAGCGGCTTTAAAAGTGCATCGTTGGCGCCAGCCAAAATCGCCTCTTCGGTCGTGGCGGATTTGGACAGCAGCAGCATATACGGCTTGGCGGCCGATTTTTGCAGACTTTTCCAGACCCCGATAATGACAGGACGCGCTTCGCTGAGCGGCGCGGGGTCCACCATGATGCAGTCAAAGGATTTCGTGCCCAAAAGCTCGCAGGCGGTGGTTTTGTTCGGCTCCACCGTCACTTGATGCCCCTTCGCCCCCAGTTTGGAGGTGATGAGCTGGTTGGTGAGAGATTCGCGGTCGATGACCAAAATATCCATGAAAAACCCCTGCGTGGCGCTTTACCCACTTTAGGCCAAAATCGTTAAAATTACGTCATAAAATCAGGTTTTTCCCTATCCGCTGCCGGCGCTGAAAAGACTTTTAAACGACTATTTGACAGCCCCATGGATTTCCATTATACCCTTGCATACTTCATCCGCGCCCAAGTGGCGGAATTGGTAGACGCGCAGGTTTCAGGTACCTGTGGGGCAACCCGTGGAAGTTCGAGTCTTCTCTTGGGCACCATTATACCGGGCATTAAGCCCGGTATTTTTGTTTTAGGACTGTTTTTCAGCCGGGCGTCGCCCCGGCGTTTTTATGGGGGTTTCCTGCCATGACCATCACCCTGCACCAGGGCGACCTGCCCGACGGGCTTTCTTTTGGTAATTCTGTCGCCATCGACACCGAAACGCTGGGCCTGCGCCCGCACCGCGATCGCCTGTGTCTTGTGCAGCTGTCGGCAGGTGACGGCACCGCGCATCTGGTGCAGCTGAAGACGGGCCAATATGACGCCCCCAACCTCAAAAAACTGCTGGCCGACAAAAACGTGACCAAGCTGTTCCATTTCGCCCGTTTTGACGTCGCCGTCATGTACCAGTATCTGGGCGTCGTGACCGCGCCGATTTACTGCACCAAAATCGCATCGCGTCTGGCGCGCACTTTTACGCAGCACCACAGCCTCAAGACCCTATGCAAGGACCTGATCGGCGTCGATCTGGACAAGCAGCAGCAAACGACCGACTGGGGCGCCGATACCCTGACGCCGGAGCAAATGAACTACGCCGCATCCGACGTGCTGCATCTGCACCGCATGAAGGACGCGCTGGATAAAATGCTGGAACGTGAAGGCCGCGCGCATCTGGCGCAGGCCTGCTTTGATTTCCTGCCGAGCCGCGCGCTTTTGGACATCGCGGGCTGGGACGAAGAAGATATCTTCAGCCACTCGTCGTAATGCAAAAAAATCCCTGCAAATGCAGGGCTTTTTTGTATCTGCCGCGATATCACGCCTTCGGCGCGCGGCGACGGATATCGGGCGCTGGTTTCACCACAATATCATCACGCGTACCCGTGCAAATGATGGCGATGTCGTCGCGCAAGGCCTTTGCTTTTTCATCCGCGGTACGCTGCGCGGTTTCTTCGGCATCGCGCTTGATACGCGCCCGGTGCTTGTCGAATTCGCCGGCGACGGACTGGCGGCCACTGTCGATGGCGTATTCTTCCGCCGTTTTACCTTCGTTATCTTTGATGGAGGGGTCGGCGCCGTGCACCAGAAATAATTCAACGTAAGCTTCCGACCCGCCCTTCGCGCCGAAAATCAGCGCGGTTTCGCCTTTGGCATTTTGCGCATCAATATCCGCACCGTTTTGCAGCAGGAATTTTGCGATATCATATTTATGGCTGCCATGCGCGGCGGCATAGGTCAGGCCCGTGTTGCGGCTATCGGGGTCGCGCCAATGCACGGCATCGGGATGTTTCACGATGACATCGACGATATCGTCCATCATGCCGTTCCAGCAATCGATGACGAATTTACGTTGTTGCTCGGGCGTGCCCGACAGGGTTTGCGGTGCTTTGGCCATGACTTTCCCATACGCCCCCCTGCGGCCAGACCAGCTGCGCCAACGGGCTTGATTCGTTTCAAAAAGATGTGGGCTATCCTTCCATATGTTTTGAATTATGTCAATTTTGTGACAGAAAGCTAAAAAATTGACATAATCTAGAAACTTTGATAGAAATTTCCGTGTTTTAACTTCAAAAACCGCAGGCTCCGGCCTATAAAAAAGAAACCGTTATCCAAAAACAGGACATCAGGCTATGGCGATTATTCCCCTGACCGATCACACCGCCCAGAAACAGCAAGACAGCGCCAATATCGACAGCGGCCGCCGCGTGCTGGAAACCGAAGCCGCCGCGCTCTCTGCCCTTGCAGCGGGACTGGGCGACAGCTTTGATCAGGCGATTGAAATGATTTCCGCCGCTGAAGGCCGCGTGATCGTGACGGGCATGGGTAAAAGCGGCCACGTCGGCAGCAAGATCGCCGCCACGCTGGCATCGACCGGCACCCCTGCCTTCTTCGTGCACCCTGCCGAGGCCAGCCATGGCGACATGGGCATGATCGTGCGCGGCGACGTCGTCCTCGCGCTTTCCAATTCGGGCGAGTCCAAGGAACTGCTGGATGTCATCGAATACACCCGCCGTTTCGCAATCCCGCTGATCAGCATTACATCGGGCGCGCTCTCCACGCTGGGCACCAAGGCCGACGTGACGCTGCTGCTGCCCGCCTGCCCCGAAGCCTGCCCGAACGGCCTTGCGCCCACCACATCGACCACTATGTCGCTGGCGCTGGGCGATGCGATTGCAATTACGCTGCTGGAGCGCAAAGGATTTACGGCGAAAGATTTCAAAGTCTATCACCCGGGCGGCAAGCTGGGCCAACAGCTCATGCGCGTATCGGAAATCATGCACAAAGACGACAAGGTGCCCGTGGCCAGCGAAAACATTTCGATCCGCGAAGCGGTCGAGATCATCAGCAACAAAAGCCTGGGCTGTATCGCGCTGGTTGATGCCAGCGGCACCTTGAGCGGCCTGATCACCGACGGTGACCTGCGCCGCCACCTGCTGGATAGCGACATCGCGCGGAAAACCGCCAAAGACATCATGAGCCGCACGCCCAAAACCGCCGCGCCCGATATGCTGGTTGCCGAAGCCATGGCCGTCATGAACGACCTGAAAAACGAATTCCGCAAGATCACGACGCTGATCGTGGTCGATCAGGCGCAAAAGCCGGTCGGCGTTCTGCACCTGCATGACTGCCTGCGGGCTGGATTTGCGTGATCGCGGAGCATCCACAGTCCACGCCCCCCGAAAAGCAGGAGCCGCAAAAGCCCCGCCTGCGCGCGTTTGACCCTGCGCGCGCCGCGCGCGCATCGTCGCTGTCGGCCAGCTATACCAAATTTGTGCGCTTCGCCCGTCTGGCCTTGCCGCTATGCGCGCTTATCATTATGGGCGTGGTCGTGATGCGTTTGACGGGCGGTGGTACGCAGCAACCCATCAGCATGAACGACCTGCCCGCCGAGGAAAAAACCGTGCCCGGCGAAATCGACATGGTCGAAGCGAAATATCAGGGCGCCGATGCGCAAGGACGCATGTATACCGTGACCGCCGCGCGCGCGCGCCGTGACATGACATCGCCTAATAGCCTGTCCCTGGAAAAGCCCCGTGCCGATCTTGCCCTTGACGGCGGCAAATGGCTGGCCATGCATGCCGAAAAAGGCCTGTATGACAATGAAGCCGGCACTTTGTATCTGTCAGGGGGCGTCACGTTGTTTCATGATATGGGATATGAACTGCACATGCAGGACGTAAACGTCATTCTGAAAGACCGCACCGCCAGCACCGATAAACCGGTCGAAGCGCAAGGCCCCGCCGCCCTTTTGCAGGCGGCAGGCATGCGCGTTGAAAACGGCGCGGATCTGATCGTATTCAACGGCCCTGCGCATCTGACGCTGCACGGCATTCAAACAAAGGGGACGCGCGGATGAAAAAGACCACGCTTCTGGCGCTGCTTTTCGTTTTGTCGTCTTCGGCGGCAGGTTTTGCGGCCGATATCGCCGCCGCCAATGATACGCCGGTGGAAATCTTCGCCGACAAAACACTGGAGTGGGACCGCGTCAAAAAAACCTATACCGCGCGCGGCAATGCCGTGGCGCGCCAGGGCAATATGCAAGTCAAAAGCAGCACCCTGACGGCGCATTACGTGGATAGCGACAACAACGCAGCCAGTACCGGCGGCATGGGCGCGGAAATCACCAAACTGACGGCCGATGGCGGCGTTGAAATTTCATCCCCGCCCTATACCGCGCATGGCGATGTGGCGATCTATGACATCACCACCGGCATTGCGACGCTGACGGGCGATGACTTGAAGATCGAAACGCCGACCGAAAACCTGACGGCAGAGCAGCGCATCGAATTCGACACCGCCAAAAACCGCCTGAGCGCGATTGGCGACGCCACCGCCGTGCGCGGCACCGACAGCCTGAAGTCCGACAAGCTGGATGCGTTTTTTACCGAAGGCGCCGACGGCAAAATCGCCCTGCAGCGCATCACGGCAGACAGTGCCGTCACCATCAAAACCGCCAAGGAAACCGTAACGGGCGACAGCGGCGTTTATAACGCGGCGGCAGGCACGGCCACCTTGCGCGGCCGCGTGCGTATTTTGCAGGGCGAAAACTGGCTGGAGGGCACCCGCGCCGAGGTGGACCTGAAAACCGGCGTCAGCAAGCTTTTTGCCGATGGCAAGCCCATCCCCGCCCGCACGTCGCTGATCGTCGACGGCGTGGAGCGCACCCCCGTCGCCCCCGTTGGCGATGGCCGCGTGCGTGGTGTATTCTATCCCAAGAAAAAGACGCCGGACACCGCGGCGCCGGAGGCCGCGAAACCATGACCGATACCAAAAACCACATACCCGCAAAGCCGGAGCCCAAACTGGTGCAGCCGCAGGCATCCGGCCTGTCGGTCGAACACCTGATGAAGCGCTATAAACGCCGTCCCGTCTTGCGCGACGTATCGCTGCATGTCAAACGCGGCGAGGCTGTGGGCCTGCTGGGCCCCAACGGCGCGGGCAAGACGACGTGTTTTTACATCGTCACCGGTTTGATCGACCCCGACAATGGCACCATCAAGCTGGACGGTAAAAACATCACCGGCCTGCCCATGTATCGCCGCGCGCGGCTGGGCATCAGCTACCTGCCGCAGGAATCGTCGATTTTCCGGGGGCTAAACGTCGAAGACAATATTCGCGCCGTGCTGCAGGCGGTCGAAGAAGACCCGCACCGCCGCGAACATATGCTGGAAGAACTGCTGGCAGAATTTTCGGTGACGCACCTGCGTTTCACCCCCGCCGTCGCCCTGTCCGGCGGGGAGCGCCGCCGCGTGGAAATCGCCCGTGCGCTGGCGACGCACCCGCAGTTCATCCTGCTGGACGAACCGCTGGCGGGGATTGACCCGATTGCGGTTGCGGAAATCCGCGACCTGGTCAAGCACCTTAAAAACCGCAACATCGGCGTTCTCATTACCGACCATAACGTGCGCGACACGCTGGATATCGTCGACCGCGCCTATATTCTGCATGGCGGTCAGGTGTTGATGGAAGGCAAACCCGAAGACATCGTGAACCACAAAGACGTGCGCCGCGTGTATCTGGGCGAAAAATTCAGCCTGTAGCGCACACGCGCCATTTACCCGAACACCCAAAGCCCTGCGCGTGACATGCCGCGCCGTACCTGTTATATTTAAAACAGGGGAGAAGTTTAGGGAATGGCGATCAATCAACGCTTGGATATCCGTCAGGGGCAAACCCTGACCATGACGCCGCAGTTGCAGCAGGCGATCAAACTGCTGCAAATGTCAAACGTCGAGCTGTCGGAGTATCTGGAAGCCGAGATCGAAAAAAACCCGCTGCTGGAAAAAGACGACGGCACGCAGGCCCCCGCCACCGACGCCATTGACGCCGAAGAAAACGCCCGCCCCGGCGATGGCGAGATCATGACATCGCACAGCGGCGAGCAGAATGACGCCTTCGCCGCCGACCGCGCCGCGGCCGAAGAACGCCCGCTGGATACAGATTTCGACAATGTTTTCACCGGCGGCGACATGGCCCCGCAAGAAGGCGGTTACGACGCCTTCGCCACCGACAGCTTTGCCAATGTGGGCAGCGGCGGCAGTTTGAAATTCGACGATCCCGACTTCAGCCTTGAAAACACCATGGCCAAAGAAGCCACCCTGCGCGACCATCTGGAAGAACAGATTCAATTGGAATTCGATACCGCCGGAGACCGCGCGATTGCACGCGTGCTGGGCGATTACCTGGACGAAGCCGGATATATCCGCGCCGACCTGCCCGCACTGGCCGAACGTCTGGGCTGCGAGCTGGCGCGGATTGAAGACATTCTGGATACGCTGCAGCGCCTTGACCCTGCCGGGTTGTTTGCGCGCAACCTCAGCGAATGTCTTGCGCTGCAATTGCGCGAAAAAGACCGCCTTGACCCCGCGATGCAGAAACTGCTGCAAAACCTCGATCTT
>VFQP010002387.1_pt1 | contig 21079 bp, 25 predicted proteins | sample 3512351 | NCBI WGS metagenome assembly VFQP01 (sample SAMN10412372, study PRJNA504923) | tailings metagenome | isolation source: Relicate 1 Philex TSF1 revegetated site | place: Philippines: Tuba, Benguet | collected 2017-08-29
GGACGCTGACGCCGTGGCCGGCGCCGGAGGCTGCCGCGTGCACCCGGCGCAGCTCGGCCGCCCTTTCCACCGAGGCGACGGGCACACGCTCGCGGAGCTGCCGTTGACTGAGCCCCGCCGTCTCCTTCTTGCGCCGGTCCGAAGCGGCCTGACCAGACGCACGGGGAAGGAAAGAAGGCATCGCATCGTCGAGCGCCTGAGGTCCGCGCTGTTCGCGGTATCGCGCTGCTGCATCTCGAGCGCAGCGCATCTAGCACGCACCTGAGCGGCCTCGGTGAGCTGCTTGATGCGCTCGAGCGCGGCCGCCACCTTTTGGTCCGTCTCCGACGGCCCCTGCTGCGGCGGCTGCGCAAGCCCAGCGCGCGCGGCTTGGGCGCCGCGGGCGGCGCCGAGGGCGGTCAGCGGGCGGGCCGAGGGCGAGGCGGGCGAGGAGGCGGCGGGACTCCACAGGCGCTGCCGGTGCGGCGCGCTGCTGATGTTGCGGCCCTTGGTCCAGTCGCCTGCAGCGAGCAGATTGACGGCACAGGCAGGGCGGTGGGTTGCTGCGACTCTTGGCAGAGAAGTGGAGCCAGCCAGAGCGCGGGAGGACGAAGTCGCTCTTGCCTGGCACGGGCGAGGTGACAACGGACGGAGACGCGACGCCGGCGCTGGACGGTGGCCGGCTGTTGTGGGGCGAGGGCGCGCCGTGGACGCACTCCCGGGCCGACTCGCGGCCCGCCATCGCCAGGCACACTGCGCGACACACAACAGCATGCGCGGCAAGTGAGCGCCAGGCAGGGCGCCAGGAAGCCTTCCCGCTTTTTGCAAAGGGGCGGTGCGGCGCGCCCTCGCTCACGTCGCGCGCTGGTCGGCGGGCTGGGCGACGCGCCCTTGGCCACCAGGTGCAGCGGGAGCCGCAGGTTTGGCGGCGGCGTCCTGCCCATTTGCTCTTCCGCATGCTGCGCTGCACCTGGGGACGGGTGCCGTGCTGCTGCGCTCGCCGCGGCTCCTCGTGGCGTCTGCTGCTGCCCTGCAAGGAACTCGGGCGACGCTCCCAGTTGAGCGTCGTTGTCGTCGTCCGCTGGGGCTGGAGCTGCGACCCTCGCGGCGCCGCCGCCGCCCTCTCCCGCTCCCGCGCCCAGGCCGTACGTCGCCGCTGCGCTCTGCAGCATGCCGCTCAGCATGCGGTCGGCGGCTCCCTGCAGCGCCGCGTGCGTCCTGGGCGAGTGCGCCGACGTCAGGTGAGCCGTGCCGCCGCCCACCTCGCCGCCTTCGCCGCCGCCAAGCGCTAACTGCTGCCCGGCGCCGCGGTGCCTCGGGCTGACGCTCCTGCTCCCGCCCGCTGACGCCTCCCCGCCCGCTGGCCAATCGCCGCCCCGGCCCGGGCTCTGGTTGCGCCCCCTGGGGCTGCTGCATTGCGGCGGCGGCGGCTGCAGGCCGGAGCCGCCGTCGTGCACCGTGGTCAAGTCGAGGCGGGCGACGGCGCCTGGGGGCGGCGGCGACGCGGCAGCCCCACCCGCCGTGGCGGCGGCGGCACGCAGGCCCATGCCGACGCCCGAGAGCGGCAGCGGCACGCGCCGGTCCACCTTGCGAAGGTTGTGCGCCAGCAGCAGCTGGCCCACCTGACGCAGCAGCATCTCGTGCTCCGGCGGCCCCGGCCGCAAGCCCTCGGACGAGGGCTTAAGCACGCCCTCGCTCCCGTCCAACAGGCCCTCTGCCGCGGCCGTGGCCTCAAGCTCCTCCCAGGCGCCGCGGCGGCTGCTGGCCGTCATGCCGAGCAGCAGGCTGGCGCCGTTGCAGCCGGCATCATCGTGCGCGGCGGCGGGGGCGACGTTGGTGCGCGTCGGCGAGCGGAGCTCGTAGCTCGCCTCCTCCGCCAGCGCGGGCAGCTGCGTGCTAAGCGGCCGGGCGGCGGCCTCCTTGCCCCTGGCCTCCTGCGCCGCGCCCCCCGCGTCGTGTGGCGCTGCCGCGTCGCTGCCGCTGGTGCGGGTCGAGAGGCTGCCGGGCGAGGCTTCTGACGTGGCGGCGGCGGCGGCGGCGGCGACCAAGGCATCCGGGAGGACGTAGAGGGAGGTGCCGGCGGCGGAGCCAGGCCTGGGCGTGGTGTTGGTGCTCGTGCTGCGCGACCAAGTCGTGGACCTGCGACCACGCAAGTCGTGTGCAACGCGAACCCTGTCGCCGTCTCCCTGCCCCAAAGCTCTGCTCAGTGGCAGGCGAAAAGCGGGAGAGAGGAAGGACAGAGGCAGGAAGGGAAAGTGCTGCGCTGCTGACCTGCTTGACATGCCGCCGAGCGGCCCGACGCCTGATGCGCTGCTCCGTCCGCGGCCGCGTGCGCTGCGCGGCGTGGCGCCGGGCAGGGAGGCCATGGCCGCCGAGCTCTGGGACGCCCGCAGCGCGCGGCTGCGCTGCTGCTTGAGCATCTGCGCCCTGGCCGCCTGCGGCGACGACGGCACGGGTCAGGGCGGGCAGGCGGCAACGAGGTCGGAAGGGGGCAGCAACGGAGGTGGAGCGAGGGTCATCGGCCCATCTTTGCCACAGCATCCAGTCACGTCTGTCGCAGGTGGTGAGCTAGGCGGCAACGCGCACGTGCCGACGCGAACAGTCCGCCACGCAGGCGTGGCGGGGGGCGGGCTGCGCAAGCGTGTTTGCGCAGCGTTTGCGCACCTCGTGCTCCTGCTGCAGGCGGGCCTGCTCCTCCCGGTGGTGCGCCAGCGCGTCGACGATCTGCATGCCCCGCTTGTTCCACTCGGCGCGCGCCGTGCCGCCCTGCACGCGGTAGGAGGCAGAGGGCGGCTCGTGAGCCACTGGCCTCTCTCTCGACCCTTGAGACGCTTGCCAAGCAAGCTCAACCGGGCTGGTCGGCGCAGTTTGGTGGGCAGCAGCCCCAAATGCAAAGCAAAAGGCTCGCTTCTGCTGCGCTTCAGCACGCATGGCCCCTGCGGGCGGCGCACCTTGTGCAGGATGTCGTTCATCATGCGCTTGCGGTGCAGCAGCGCCACCACGGGCCCCAGCGACAGCGAGCGCCCCGAGGGGAGCACGTACTCGGCGGCAAAAATGTCCTGCCCCTTGTCCACCTGTCACAGTGTGGGATCGCGTGCGCGGCAGTCGGCGCCGCACAGCGCGCATGCGTGACGGTGGAGCCGCGTGGAAGTGGTGCGCCAAGAGCGCTGGCCACGGCGCCACATGCAGATGAAGCTGCGGCCCCAGCAGCAACGGGCCGCGAAGCGCACCAGGTCCTTGGTCCAGGCCAGGAACTCGTCCCTGTCCACGACGCCGTTGCCGTCCACGTCCAGCAGGCGGCTGAGCTCGCGCACCGCCTGCCGCCCACCAAGCAGCCGCAGCGACGGGAAAGGGCGCTTGATGAGCGAACGGACTGGGACGTGCGCCCCTGCCTTCTTTTCCCTCGGAAAGCCATGCACTGCGTGGGTCAAAGCTGGCACGGTGGCGAAGAGAAACTCACGTGCGTGTCAAAGGGCAGGTGGGTGGTGTAGAAGCCCTCGAGGAACTCCCCCGTCTCGAGCGTGCCCGACTGGTCCACGTCCACCTGCACGTGCACGCGTCCACGTGCTTTGCAGCACCTCTTGGCGTTCTCCCCAGAGCAGCCGGAACGGCTTTCAAGGCGCACGCCATCACCATCACCATCACCATCATCAACACCATCACAGCGCGTCTGCTGCGTGACGCTGCGTCGGACAGCTGTGCGCTGGTAGCAGGGAGCACAGAACCTGCAGAAGGGCTGTCGAGCATCAAAAGGGAGCGCTCTCACGAGGTCGAAGACGTCCTGCATGATGAGCTGCAGCGAGTCGCCGACGGGCACGCCGCCGTTGAGGCGCGTGCGGCGCGCGCCCTTGCGCCGGCAGTGCCGCAGCACCTCGAGCCGCAGCACCCGCAGGGCCAGCTCGTGCTGCGCGCATTGGGTAAGGGCGTGGTGGACAGTGGTACCTTGCCGGCCTGGCGCGACGGCGCGTGCCGTGTTGACTTCGGTCAAAGGCGGCCGCGGTGCGCACCTTTTCCCATTGCGGCAGCTCAATCTTGGGCTGGAATGGCGAGCCGGACGGGCAGGGGCCCTTCTTCCTGCGCTCTTCCTCCTCCTGCTCGAGCTGCTGCCGCCGCTGCGCCTCCCTGAGGCCCCTGGGCTGCGCGTGCGCCCAGAGCTGGGGAATGGCCGTCGTCTGCGGCTCCCTGGTGATGCAGCCAAAGATGTTGACGGTCCCCACCATGGCTGCGTCGCTGGCACACGGGTGCGGGCTGTGCGCGCGGGAAGCCGTGCGCACGCCTCAAGGGCGCACTGGCAGGCGCTGGCTGGCAGCGCTCTGCCTCAGGGCCTCCCCGAGTGATCGGATGCTGCGCCTGTGGCCACACCCTGGTATGCGCGTGGACGGCTGGCGTCTGTGCGCCCTGCTGCCGTGATTTCACCTCCCGTATTCGCAAGCCCTCATGCTCACGACGCGGAAGGAAGCTGCACAGCGGGAACTAGCACAGCAGCACGCCACCACGCAGAAGTGCCACAGCCTCATGCTTGACAACTGACGCAGCTTCTCGACGCAGCTTCTTCGTCTGGCACGCCCGCAGGTTGGCGCGGCACCACTGCGGCGCAATTCAACGTCCTGAAGGCAGCACTGGTCGTGCAGCTACAATCTTTGCCGGCGAGCAGCGCTGGGACGCGCCGCGGGGACCTCCCGCAGATGACGATGTCGGCAGGAAGGTCCGCCGTGCTCCTCCTCCGCTAGAGAGCAGCAGCAAGACGCAACAGCGCAATTGCACTGACATCATCAGCGTGACGTCACGATGGCGTGCTGCGGCGAAGAGGAGCAGCAGAACCCGGTGAGCGCCCGCATGACGCCGCGCGATCGATTGCGGCACGCCCATCAGCACGCAGCGGGAGTCAGCCAGCCGTCCATGCCAGCTTTGTATGCGTTGCTGCGTCGTCCACAACGAGGCCTACACACATCTTGGCCGCTCCCCATCGATCACGCACACGACTCACCTGCGTACCGCAATCGACGGCGCGCCATTTCCCCACGCCCCCGCAGGGCATGGTCAAGGACCGCAAGTGCCGAGACGTGCTCTGCCTGCTCTTCTTCCTGGCCTTCTGGGCCGGCATGTTCGTGGTCTGCGGGTTCGCCGCCAAGAACGGTGCGTTGCGCGCTGGTCGCTTTGCGCCGGCGTGTAGGATGGGCGCTGGGCAGAAATGCCACCAAGCTCAGCCACAACACCACGCCACACGCGTCCGATGCGCAGGCAACATCAACCGCCTCATCTACGGCGTCGACTCGTACGGCTTTGCGTGCGGCTCGCGCTTCACGTTCCAAAACGTCACCATCGACAACACGCAGGCAAGGCATCCACGTCGGATTGTCTCCCTCCTGTCCTTCCAGCGCCCCAACATGCACGCTTCCCCCGCCCCCGCCCCCGCCATTCCACACCACTTGCATCCCACTTAACCCCCACGCCACTCGTGCCGCGGCGTTCACCGCCCGACTCTTCTCCTGCCACATCCTGCACGCAGAACAAGAACCTCTACTACCTCAACGCGCTGTCGCTGCTGACCGTGGCCAACATCCCCTTCGCCAAGACGGTGTGCCTGGACGGCTGCCCCACCCAGGACAACGTGTGCGCCTTCGGCTCGCTGCCGTGCACCAACAACACGCAGCTCTTGTGAGTGCGCGGCGAGCAGACGTCGCCGCTGCCGCCCCCCCCGCTGGCCCCTCCCCCCGGCCCCTCCTCTTTACGTTTCACCCCAAACAGGCGTCCTGGCGTGAAAGGCGTGCAGCATCACCAACGACATCTCCCGCAGCGCCACACGCACACACGCGAGTAGGCTGAACCGTTCGCCCTGCCCGCCTCCCCCCTCCCCGCACCACTCCTGGCCGCAGCTGCCCGTACCGCGCATTCGCCCAGTACAACCTCTCGTCCCAGCTGCCGAGTGTGCCGCCGGGCTCCGTCTCCTGGTTCGCCAACCTCACCTCCATGGCGCCCGTCGTGGACCCCAACTCGACATGGTACATTCAAAAGATGCAGGCGCTCAACCTGCCCTGGGTCAACAGCTGGCTCGCCGCCAACAACATCGTGGCCGGCGCGCCGGTCGGCGGCGCCTACTACCAGCTGCTGAGCCAGATCCCGGGCATGGGGCCGTGCTACCCAGTCTGGGTCGCCACCACGCCCTTTTTCAGCAGGTGACGCGAACCGCGCGCCACGCGCCACGTTCGCTAGTTGGAGGGGCAGGAATGCGAGGCGCAAAGGGCGGGATGGGTTGGCTGCACGCGCATGCCGCCTTGGCGCTCTTCGCAGCCCTGGCCTGAACCCTGAAATCGCGTGTGCATGGCGGGTGCGCAGGTGCTTCCCCAGCTTCAGCGCCAACTGGACCAGCCAGGTGGTGGACGCGGCAGCGGTGGGCGCCGGCGCGGCGACGGTCGACGCGTTCAAGGACGCGTTCAACTCGGCCAGCAACCAGTGGAACCGCTACGTGAGCTCCATTAGCAAGGGCATTCTCATCGTGGCCGTGGGCGGGCTCGTCGGAGGCATCGTGCTGAGCCTGGTGAGTTCACGCTTGGCGACGCGCAGAGTGCGCGGCTGCGGGGCTGCTGGATTGAGAGCAGCGACAGAGCTGCTTGTTTGCTTGTAGTGCTCCGTGCCTGGTGCGCGCATGGCGAGCTGAGCCTCGCCCGGGGGCAGCGGAGCCACTCATGGCCCTGCTAATCACTGCTGCCTATGTGCCAGCAGCGCGCGACCAGAGCAGCGCCAATGTCCTGCCCACTGCTCGTCGTCATGCCACGCCCGCCTCTTGCGCGCCTGCCGCTGCGCAGTTCTGGATGGTGGTGCTGCGCTACCTGGCGGGCGTCATGGCCTGGGTCACCATCCTGGGCGTCAACGTGGCGCTCGTGGGCCTCACGCTCTACTCGTTCCAGTTCGCCGGCATGCTCGACGGCTCCGGCGTGGGCCAGGCGAGTGGTGGGGGAACGAGGGTGCAGGGGGAGGTGCGGGTGCCTTTGCGTGCTGGACGGCACGCGCCTGGCGTGGGCCAGGCGAGTGGTGGGAGTGGTGGACGGGGAGGCGTTTGCATATGCTGGGCATGTGCGAGTGGCAAGCTTGACTGCACCGGCGTGGGCCAGGCAAGGGGTTCAGCGCAGCACCTGCATTGGTGCCACGCCTCATGTGGCGGCGGCACGTTCTACTTGCACAGCCCGCAAACGACGCTGCTCACTGAGACGATCACTGCTCTTCGGAGCGAGGAGCTGCGCCAGATGCACTCATGCTCACCACGTCAACACGCGACATCTGACACGCCCAGCAGCTGGGCTCTGGCCTTGCTGAGGTGCCCAAACAGATGCAAATCCAACACACGCGTGCGCGCAGGCTATCTCGAACAAGCTGCCCTCGGTGGCGGACCCCACCTCGGTGGACCGCACCACGTGGAAGTGGATCGCCATCGCTGCCGCCGTCGTGACGGGCATCGTCTTCCTGCTCACGCTGCTCTGCATCTCGCGCATCCGCATCGCCGTCGCCTGCATCAAGGTGGCCAGCCAGGCGGTCGGGGCCATGCCCAGCATCATGCTCTTCCCCCTCATACCCTTTGTGTTCGAGGTGCGCTGTGCACGCTGTGCCGTTGGAAGGCACGCCATCTACCTCCCACGCCCTCCAGTCGCAGAAATGACGCAGAAGTGACAAAGCCCGGTGCTCCTCCTGTTTCTCTTTCTCTCCCACGCCTCGCTTCCGCTGCTGCGCGCTGGTGCAGGTGGCGCTGGTCATCTACTGGATCGCGGTGACTGCATGGCTCTACAGCGCCGGCGTGCTGACGGCCAACTGCCGCAACTACCAAGCCAGCCCGCTCACCTTTAACGGCCTGGGCAGCTTTTACAACTCCAGTACGTACACCAACTCGACGGCGTCGGGCACCTTTGAGTGCTACACCAACGTCACCAGCACGTGAGTTGCGGGTGGTTTGCATGGACTCCTGGCTGCACACAGTGGCAACGCAGGTGATGCTGCCAGGGTGAGATCGTGAGCAGCGAGCAGCAGGCGTGTGGCTCCTGCGCAGGGCGTGGAGTGCGAGGCGTGCTGTGCCTGCGTTCCTGTGCATGCGCAGCGACGAGCGCGCGTCGCTGTGCGGCAACGACCCCAACTGCTACCTCAGCTACAACTGGAACGACCGGATGAAGTGGGCGTTCCTGTACCATTTCTTCGGGCTTCTCTGGACCAACCAGGTCATCGTCGGCTTCACCTGCGTCACCATCGCTGGTACGCCGCCGCGAGCCGTCGGGTGCCGTACACAGCAGCACCGCCAGGTGGCCACACCCGCTGTCCGTGTATCCAAGGGGCTGCCCCGCTGCCCCTGGCACGCGCAGGAGCCATTGCGTCGTTCTACTGGGCGGCAGGCAACACCGAGTCGCTGTCCGTGGCGCCCGTGGTGACGGCGATGAAGAACTCGCTCGTCTACCACATGGGCTCCATCGCCTTTGGCGCCTTCATCATCGCAATCATCCAGTTCGTCAAGTGAGCAGCGGCAGGAGGTCGTGCGCGCGCCTTGCGTTCGGTTTCTGTTCCCCCTGCTTGTAGGTGGGCCACGTTGAACTGAAATCGTGATGGCCCGCGACGCAGGTACCTCCTTGAGTACCTGGACCGGAAGACCAAGTCCATCCAGGAGGGCAACGCCGTGGCCGCTTGGGCCATGTGCTGCGTCAAGTGCGTGCCTCGCAGCGCCACACTGGCCCTTGTCCTGCTCTCGCCTCCGCAAAAGCAGCGGCGACGACGGGCGTCCGAGATGAGGGCGTTGCTCCTCGCCGTACACATCGTCCACGTGCGCAGGTGCTGCGTGTGCTGCCTGGAGAAGATCATGCAGTTCATCAACCGCAACGCCTACATCATGGTGGGCGTCAAGGGCACAGGCTACTGCGCCTCGGCCGCGAGAGCGCTCTCGCTCATCGTCTCGGTGCGTGAGCGCTAGCGCACACGCACGTTGTGATCCAGTCGCCGCAAAACGGGAGATCTGGAACACGTTCCCGCAGCTCTCATCGCACAGGCCGCACAGCCTGACCCACCGAGGTGCCCCAACAGATGCAACCGCAGCCCTTGTGCGCCCTCTCAACTTGCCGTCGCGCAGAACGCGCTGCGCCTGGCCGTGGTCAACGTGATTGGCGACCTGCTGCTCTTCCTGGGCAAGATCACGGTGGCCGCCACCTGCGGCGTCATCGCCTTTGCCATCTCCACGCTGCCCTACTACACCGACCCTGAAGGGCACCCCCAGACGTATATCGGCAGGTCAGCGCCGTGGGGTGTGGCACTGTGTGCTTTGTATCTGCTGCAGCCAGTGGGACGTCAAGGAAACGTGTGTCGTGCGCTGCTGCGCGCAGCCCCGTGCTGCCGGTGGCGCTGTCCATCCTGGTGGGCTACGTGGTCGCCGAGATCTTCTTCGCGGTCTACGAGATGGCAATCGACACCATCATCCTCAGCTTTTGCGAGGTGTGTGTGGCGATAGGTGGTTGAGCAGTGAGGAGGGCGTGTGCCGGGCCAGGCCCAGCTCAGCCCGCCCGGTGTCATGCCGCGCGCACCGCAGGACTGCGAGAGCAACGGGGGCAACCCCAAGTACGCTCCGGAGCTGCTCATGGACGTCATGGGCGGCAAGGTCGACGGTGGCCCTGCCGTGGCGCCAGTGGCCAAGTGAACGCCTGCACGCTGCCAGTGATGCAAGCTGCGAGCGAGCACGCAGCGCACCGGGCGCACCCGAGCAAGAAAGCTGGGCAGAAGCAGCGGGCTGCAGCCAAAGGCATCTCACGTCGCCTGCTGCGGTGCTCAGCAGCCCCGCATCTCGCTGCAGCCACGTCCCCCACCGAACGGGCCGCATGCGCGCGCCGCCCCACCTCTCCGCACAGGCCGCAGCACACAACAAGCACAGCAGCAATGGGGCAGGAGTTCTCACACGTGCAGGTCAGCGATGACGAGCAGCGCGACTGGGCGTCCCTCCCGCTCGACCTGCTGCGGACCATCTTCAGCGCGCCCGCGCTCGACAAAAGCAAGGCGTCCAAGCGCGCGGCGCTCGCGTCGTGCAAGGCGTTCGGCCGCGCCGCCGTGCGCACGTCTGGCGGGGGCCTTCTCCTGTCCGTCGATCGCGACACCTCGTTCCAGATGCGAGTGCGCGTCTGGAGGGAGCTCTGGGGCGAGGACCAGCCGCACCGGGACCAGGTCGTGGGCCTGGCGCTGCGGAGCGACAACCACGCCAGCCCTGAGCGGTGCCTGAGCGAGCTGCTGGGCGCCAACGAGCGCCTGGCCTTCGTCACCCAGCTGGCGCTGCACGTGCGTGGCGCGAGCCAGCAGAGCGCGCTCCACGTGTGCACACCGCCAGGAAGCACGGCGAGGCAGGCCCAACAGACTCTGCTGTGCTGGTCTGCCTGTGCTGTCATGCACGCGCGCAGCACCTGACGCTGGACGTGCTGCTGCCCAGCGGCTTCGGCGCGCTGCTGCCCAACCTCCAGGAGCTAGTGCTGGGCCACTGCGTGCTCACGCCGGCGGCCAGGACCACGGAGCTGGACACTGGGGCATTCAGCAGGCTGCGGCGCGTGGTCGTAGTGGCCTTGTCCGTGCAAGCGCCAGCAGAGCTCCCCGCAGCGCCGCCGCCCCGCAGCCTGCAGCAGCAGGTGGCCACGGCGCAGCTCAGGCAGCTGGCCAAGCTCCCCGCCTTTAGCGGAGTCTCCCTCGAGGACAGCTCCTGCCCCACGCTCTTCCTGGTGGCGCTGGGCACGCTGCTCACCCGCTTGGACCTGGCCCACTCGTACCATCAGAGCCCGCCCGGCGCGGCGATGCCCACGCTCACGTGGAGGTCCACGCTTCAGCACGCGGCGCGGTGCACGCGGCTGCGCGAGCTGACAATCCCCTGCGCCACGGCGGAGGAGCTGGGCGCAGCGGCGCCGGCACTGCAGCACGTGCGCCAGCTCCGGCTCAACAGCCAATCCGCGGCGGGCGGCGATGACTTGGTGGAGGCGCTACTGGGCCTGCCACACCTGACCAGCCTGGAAGTCGACACCTGCGGCTGGCCCATGCGCCGCTGGCACACGGAGAGCCCCTGCCGCTGGGATCGCTTTTCCGTGGGGTCCATTGCGCCGCACCAGCTGGCCCGCCTGCCGCTGCACTCGCTCAAGCAGCCCGTGCGGTGGGCTGGCCTGGTCGTCCACCGGGGCGTCTCGGTCCGCGAGGTGCGGGCGGCGGTGGCCAACGTGACGCGGCGCTGCCAGGCGGGCTTTCGGTGGGAGGGCGCGACGGGACCGAACACCGCCCCGCAGCTGGCAGTCATGCTGCTACGCGCCGCCGACGCCGCACCTGTGCTGCGGGCGCTGCAGCCGCTGCTGGCGCCGCTGCCGTGGCTGGAGGTGGTGAGCGCCAGCTGGGACGCGGAGCTGGTCAGGGCGCTGGGCGAGGCGCTGCCGCGCACCTGCACTCGCCTGCAGCTGTCGCAAGGGGACGTGCCCGGGGCGGCGCAGGAGCAGCTGGCCCGCAGTCTGCCTTGGCTGCGGCGCGTGGAGTTCAAGGCGCAGCAGGCGTCGCCTGAGCACGTGCTGGGGTACGTGCGCCTGGCCAGGCGCCTGAGGGTGGAGGGCGGGGCAGCAGGAGTGGCGGTGCAGCTTGCAGAGGTGGTGGTGGTGCGGCCGGTGCGCCCCGGGGGCGTGGGCGAAGCACAGCACAAGTGCGAGTGGGATCGGGCGGTGCGGTTGGTGCGAGAGGAGGGGCGCGATGTGAGGCTGAGCGTGGTGTGGTGAGATTCTTGCATCTTGGGGCTCCCCGCTCCATACCCCGTTCCACGCTGCTCATGGGTGCGCAGACGATGATTTGCAACACGATGACGTTGATGCTGAGGTGCCTCGGGGCCAGCGGGATGCCAAGCAAAGCGATAAGGTCAGAGGTCCGAATCTCTGGGAGAGTCACGGTCAGAGGCAGTAGCATTCCTCCTCGCAACTGGCAGGTCGCGCGCCTCTCTGTTGCTCAGTCCCAGTCGCCCCACGCCTCGTCCTCCTCCTCGTCCGCCGCCGCCGCCCGCGCCGCCGCCGCCGCCAGCACCGCCTTCTTCTTGTCCCCCTCCTCCACCGCCGCCGCCGCAGCCCCCGCAGGCGCGGCGGGCTTTTGCGCCGCCGGGGACTGCTGCTCCGCTGGCGCCGACGCCGGCGCCGCCGCCGCTTCTGCAGGGCCCGCTGCCCCGCTCTTCGCCTCCTCTACCGCCTCCTCCTCCGCCACCACCTTCCCGCTTGATGCCTCCCCAGCCTCCGCCGCAGGTAGCGCGTCGCCGCCCTCACCCGCCGCCGCCACTGACGCCTGCGCTGGCGCTGCCGCCACGGGTGCCGGTGCTGCGGCCGGCGCCGAGCCGCCGCCGCCGCCGCTGCCCTGCGCGCTGCCGGCGCCGCCGCCCACCACGCACCAGCTCTCGCCGCGGCTGCCGTCGCTGGCCGTCTCCACGCCGGGCAGCGCCTCGTCGCGCGACGCCGCCGAGTCGCTGCCCTTTGGCGACCCACCCACCTGAAAGGAAAGGAAAAGGAAAGGAAAAGGAAAAGATGAAAGGAAAGGAAAGGAAGGGGACGCCTCCTGGGCCGTGCGCTCCCAGTCGCCGTGCCCGCGCACCTGCTGCTTCGGCGCCTCTGGCTGCGTCGCCGCGCCCGCCGCAGGCGCCTGGCTCTGCTGCTGCCCGGCGGCCGCCGCCGCCGGCTCAGCTGCCTGCGTGGCCGGCTCCGCTGCCGCCGCCTGTGCCGCTGCTGCGGAGGAAACGGTCGCTTCCGCCGCAGGGTGCGAGGCGGGCGCTGGCTCCGGTGCTGCGGGCGTGTCCCCGCTTGCGGTGGCGGCGGCGGCGCTCGCGGCTGGCGCCTGGGCGGCAGTGGTGGTAGTGGTGGTGGTGGTGGTGGTGGTGGTGGCGGTGGTGGGCTCGGCGACGTCCACGTCGAGGTCGTCCCAGCCGACCTCCTCCTCGTCGGGCTGCTGCTCCGCCGCCTTGGTGCCCTGCGGCAGGCAGAACGCCGTAGTCAATCAACGCCTTGAAATCCAGGGTCAGGCTGCCGCGGCAAACCTACTCGCGTCTCAGACGGGGCAGCGTGCGCAAGCCGCTGCGGCCGCTGTGCGCGACTTGCCGTGCCGCACCTGGGCGAGCAGGTGCTGCCGGGCCTCCTGCTTGGCCTGCAGCTTGTGCAGCCTGCGCGGCGGCGGCGGCAGCGGCGGCGACGGCGCGCGGCGAGGCGAAGCGGATCAACAGAGGGCGAGCGAGCAAATCGTCCCGCGCGCAAAGCTTTCGGTGCGATGGCTGCGCCGTGGTTGCCAGCGCCGCGCGCTGCCCACCTGTAAAAGTAGCGGAGCCAGAAGGTCTCCCGCTCGACGATGGCGGGCACGATGCGTGCGTGCAGCTCGGCCATGAAGCCGTTGTCCGCCAGCACGGCGTCCACCTGCCGCGGTGCGCGCGCGGCATTGCGGTGGCCGCTTTAGTCAATCGCCGACCCGGGGGCGGCACCCGCCGAAAGCGTGACCAGCTGGATGACCCCAGGCAGTGGACAGCTGCCGTGCTAGGGGCGAGGCGCGCGCCCCGCCCTGCCCCTCGCCCTAAACCCTAAGCCCTAAACCCTCACCTGCGCCTGCGCCGCCTCGAGCGAGAAGCCCTCGCGCCACCTCGCAAAGTCCTCGGCGTCCGCCGGCTCGTCGCAGTAGGTGGAGCTGTCCCGCTGCATCGCCGCCACCTGCGCATGCACGTGGGGCACGCCCGCAAGCTCGCAGCGCTCAGCGCGCACGCAGCGCCGCGCCGCTGTGCGCTTTGCCGCGGGCGGCGCGCGTCCCACCCCGCCGTGCGTGACCTGGTGCCTGCGGCAGTTAGGAAAAACAAGCGCACCTCGGCTTCGAAGCGGTTGTACTTGGGCCCACCGGCGCCCGCCAGCTTGGCCAGGGAGGAGGCCGAGGCGCCGCCGGCGCCGCCGGCCAGCGCCGCCGCGCCGCCGCCGCGGGCGCCGGCCCGCCCCTGCCGCTTGCCCTCCTTGGTTGCCTGGCTGATCTCGCTCTCCACGGCGTCGCGCACCTGCGCCGCGCAGCAAGCACAAGACAGCGGTGGTGCTGCGAGGGCTCAAGACAGCGGTGGTGCTGCGAGGGCTCTGCGGGGGCTGCGGCCTGCCGCACACCAAAGTGCTGCACCGCCTGGCGCAGCGCAGCGCCTGCTGGGCGTGGAACGACCCCGCAGCACACGGGAGAGGGGCGCCTGGGTGCAGGACTGCGCTGGCGCCGGCGCGGCTGCTGCAGCTGGTGTGCCAAGCCGGGGGCCCGCCTGCGCCCTCGCTGCTCGGCGTGCTTCACGGCAAGCGCCCCAGCGCCACCCACACTGCAGCAAGCGCGAGGCTGCGCTCAGCGCCATCCCCAATGTGGCCAGGTGAGGCCACAGGGACGCGGCTGACCTGGTCGATGAGCTCCTTGGTGCCGGTGAGCAGCGAGGCGCCAAACGTCTTGAGCGAGCCGCCCACGTTGTGGATGGCGGGCTGCGCGTTGTGCGTCAGCTGGGCCGCCACGCGCTCCGCCTGCGTGGAAGCATGGTTGCTCCACGCTGTGGGGCCGGGCGCCGCACGCGTGCGCTCGAAGGATCGAGACGCCTCTCAGCATGGACCCGCCCCTTGTGACCATGGAGTCCCGCACCTGCTCCGGTATGTGCAGCTGCTCCACCACGTCTGGCAAGTGCTGCACCACCTCGGCGGTCTTGTGGCTGATGTTCTTGCCCTCGACCGCTGCCTCCTTGCTGAACGCGGCCACCTCGGCGCGCCAATCCGTCTGAGCCACCGAGTTGACGATCTCGCCGACCTGCGCCTTGACGGAGCTCGTCACCGCGGTCGCCAGGCCCCAGATGTTGAGAGCGCCGAGCGCGCTGGCAGTGGCGCCCGCGCCAGAGGTGCGCGCAGAGCCTTGGGATGCCCCACCCCTGCGCAGCGTCGCGGCACAGTAGTAGGCTCCCTCCATCGGACTCCGCTTGCTGCAGCCTGCCTGCTTCCGTGCGGAACCCCAGTTCCGCAGCGCGCACCCCGCGGAGGAGCCTCCTGCTGCTGGCGCGCCTGCCGCACTGTCGTCGACGTCGTCGGCAGCTGCTGCACCATCAGGCCGCTCGCCGTCCTCCTGATGCTGGGCGTCGTCCTCCTGCTCCATTTGCGTGCGGGTGGGCAGGAGCCGCATCACAGCGCGCCTGGCGGTGCAGGGCGACGTGGTGATCACTGCAGCTGGCCGGGATGCGCCAATGCAGGCTGTGCTCAGCGGGCGGAGGGGCACGGCTGAGCGTGACGCCTACCTCGAGGCGCCGCGGTGGCTCGCCAGTCAGGCCGGACCACAGGCCGCCCAGCATGGCGCCCTCTCTCCTGTGAGTGCTGTGGGCGTGCTGCTCTGTGTCTCCTGGGGGCTGGAGCTGAGCCTCGTGAGCAAGGGGATCGAAGGCCCGGGCGCATGGGCGAGTGCAGCGCGCAGCCGCGAGCCGTCCTCATCAGAGACCAAAGGCGTCCTCATCAGTAGAGACCACAGGCTCACTCACATCAGGGACGTGCACAAGCACAGGGGCGCACACAGGGGAACGACGCATTGTACACGATCACTGCTGCGGAGCGCGTGCTGAGCACGGGTCCAGCACGCGTGGGGCGGCCAGGGCACCTCACGGCGTCACCGGAGCGTGGGCTTGCGCGCTCCTGACTTGTGCCGGCTCGAGCCCACGACGGCCGTTCTGCCCGCCACGAGCGCCCGCCCCGCCGACTGGCTGGACCTGGAGCGCACGCTGGAGGCCTGGCTCCCGATGCTGTGGGCGCCCGTGCTGGCCACGCTCACGGCGCCGATGCTCACGTCGCTGCGGGCGTCCACTGACGTTGGGAGCACCAGCGGCACCACGGCGGCGGCAGAGGGGGAGGCGCCCTTGATCGTCCCGGCTGTCACCTTCTTGGCCTGTTGCACGGGGCCGGTGGCGCTGGTGCCGCTCCTGGCTGCGGGGGCCTTTGAGACGGCGGCCTCGTGCTGGTCCCTTGCGCCCTGAGCGTCTGAGAGCGGCTCGACAGCTGGCGCTCGCCCGGCCTGCGCACGACGGTAGCGAGTGAGCACCGTTCGCTCAGCGGAGCTGCAAGCGGCGGCGCCGCAACGCCCCTTCAGAGCACTCAGAGCCCTATTGGCCAGCCAGAGGCTCACCTTGCTTGCCGTCCCGGGTGTCGGCGCGTGGGCGCCACCCTTGCCCACGAGCGCTGCTCTCCAGAGCACGCTCACGATGAGGGCCACCAGCCCCCGCACGAGGCCCCAGCACGCGCCGGCCGCGTAGGCCGCCGTGCCGCCCAGCGCCCAGCGCCCTGTGCACGCGACGAGAGTTCGAAACGCGGTGTGCGCTGGGGCCCTGCTGCGCCCTGCTGGTGATGGCCACTGGGCACACGGTGTGTGCTGCGTGCATGCCCTGTTGCACTGCACGGAGTGTGCTGCGTGCGCACGCCGTGTGCACGCAGCGCCCCAGCAGCCTGCAAGCACAGTCACTCACCTCGAGCAGCCCGCCGCCCTAAGCGCAGCAGCGCCATCCCACCTCTGCTGGCCCACCTCTGGCGCCGCTTGCTCTACTCGTTGACATGGACTGCAAGCCCTTCGTGTGCACCACCAGAGAGCGCGCTCGGCGCAGCAAGCTAGCAGCACGAGCACGAGGCGAGGAGTCTCCTGCGCATCCACTGGATGCCTTGTGCAGCAGCGATGGGCTTCGCGCGGCGATGGTGATGGTGTGTGCTCGCATCAGGCATGTCGCTGTGGAGCGGGCGCGCGTCACGCAGCAGCGGCGTCAGTGACAGGTGAGAGCACCACGACGTGCCACGCCAGGCCCTCTCTCTGGCTCCCCCTGGCTCCCGCCGAGTGTGCGGCATGTGCCGTGGCGGGGGGGAGCTTTGCGCATCGCCTGTGGGCAGGCCGCCCACGGCGATGCGTGCCGCTTGTGGCAGCGCCACTATGGCCCGTGCAACATGGGCAGTCCTTTGCGCAGCGCGGGTGCCGGCCTGCAGTTTGCGCGAGAGGAAGCAACCACCCGTCAGCAGGCACCACCATTCTGAGCGCGACTCGCACGGGCGCGCGCTGGGACACGCACCACTCGGCGTTTGGGCCGCGCAGCGGCGTCGATGCTGCAGCGGGGCGCCCGAGCCAGGCAGCCCTGCCTCCAGCGGCAACAGGTTGCCCTTTTGGCAAGCGTCTGGCGACCGTTCTCCAAGGGCGTGAGCAGGCCGTTGGCTCTCGTGGGCCGTTCTGCTGTGGCCGTGGCCGCAGGGGCCGCTGACCCACCGTTTCACGCCGCGTTATCCCCGCATCCGACCCCCAAACAGGCGGCACGCCATGACACACGCGGCGCGCGGACGGTAGCCCCACACAGCCGCACCGGCTGAGCAGCACGCCGCCAGGAGGGCCGTGCGGCGCTCGCCCCAGGTGCGCAGGCGCACCGCCGCCAGGCGAGTCGCGAACTGGCATTCCGGCGGCCTTCCGCGCCGCTGCACCGCATCTGCGGCCGACCCCTGTGCCCGCCACACGCCCCCTCTCTCGCTCATGCAGTGCAGTGTGGTGAGCAGCTTCTGCCCACATGTCCAGCGGCGCGGAGCGACTGGATGGCGACGCAGCGGAGCAGCAGCAGCAGCCACCAGCGGCCGCCGAGGACAGCGGCAGCACCATCGAGATTGACTGCACGCGCAACGCGAGGTACCCAGGCGTTTTCGGCGGCGCCGACGACAACCAGGGCCACGACTCTGCTGCCGAGCAGCAGCAGCAGGAGCAGGATGGCTCAGAGGAGGAGGAGGACGACGAGCAGCAGCCCATGTTTGTGATGCTGCCCGGGGGCCTCATGGTGCCGGTGGCCGTGCCGCGACGCCAGCGGCAGCAGCCAGCGGGAGGGCCAGCAGCAGCAGCTGGCGGGAGCGGCGGCGGCGCCGCCGCCGCCGCGCACCCGCTCGCCGCCATGTTTGCTGCGCCTTCGGGCTCGGAGGGCGGCGGCGCGGGCGGCGGCGCGGGCTCTGCGTCGGAGGGCGGCGGCGGCGCGCCGGCGCCCCGCTTCGGCGCTGCGCTGCGTGCGTACGTCGGCGGGGACGACGACGACGGCGAGGGCGAGGAGCAGGAGGGCGAGGACGGGGAGGAGGAGGACGAAGACGACGACGACGAAGAAGAAGAGATTGAGGACTCGGTGGAGGGCGTGCTGGCGGGCGAGGAGGAGGAGGAGGGCGAGGAGGCGCGGCGGCGGCTGGTGCAGGCACTGTCGCCGCGCTCGCAGCAGGCGGCGCTCAAGCTGGGCCAGGCGCGGACGGCGCAGGCCACGGCGGCGGCCGTGGCGCCCTGGCAGGTGAGCAGCCTTGGCCCCAGCGCGGCCCTTGTCTGCTCTCCCGCCTGATCCCTCGCGACGCGGGCCTAGGTGCGCTCGCTCGCTTGCGCGCGTGGAATTGAGGGGAGAAGGGGCTTCGGTTCGTGTTTGGCGTGCGCAGGAGGAGGCCGCGTCTGTCTCTTCGTGGCTGCACGCCGGCGAGGGCAGCAGCGCCGCCGCCAGCGCGGGGCCGCCCAGCACGCGCAGCGGCGCCGCCACGCCCTCCACCTCTGCCGCGGGCGCCGCTGACCCCGGAAGCGGGAGCCGCGGCGGCTCGGCAGGCGGCGCGGGCGCGCCGCCGCCGCCGGCGGCGGGCGGCGGCGCGTCGTCGGGCGGCGGCGCGGGGTCCAGGAGGGCCACGTTGGGCGGGCCCGGGAACGGCGGGGCGGCGGCGGGCGACGCCGAGCCCGGGAGCGAGTTCAGCGTGGAGGAGCTGCGGAGGCTCATCGTGCAAGTCTCCGACAGGCCCGTGCGCTTCGCCTCCCGTTTCGCGCCGGGTCCAGGAGGCCGGCGGGCGGTCCGGGCTCGATGCTTTCTGGCGGGCCAGGCAGGGCGCGGGCGGCCCCAGGCGAAACTCGTCCGGGTCGCTGCGCTCCCGCCCACCAAGCGCATGAAGCTGCGCGGAATTCGTCCTCGCAGGTTCGTGGACCTTGACAGCGATGGCGACGACGCGCTCGCCAGCGCCGGCGGCGGCACCGCCGGCGGGGCGCTGCGGCAGCCCAGCAGCGGAGCGGCGGCGCCGCACCGCCCCAGCCGCTTCGCCGCGGCGGCCGCCGCCGCCGTCGAGGCGGCGGACGCCGAGGAGGCGACGCGGCGGGGCGCGGCGTCGCACAGCGGCGATGTGGAGGTGGAGCTGCCTGGAGACACGCCCACCAGCGCGACGGCGGCTGCAGGTGCGCTGGGAGGTTCACTGTTCCTGCTGTCCAGGGTTAGGGTTAGGGTTTGGGGTGCGCTGGGGGTTAGGGTTAGGGGTGCGCTGGGAGGTTCACCTGCTGCAGCTGCCTGTCTGTGTGGCTCAAAGCACCACCTTCACCTTCACCGTGCCTGCCGTTTGCTCACTCTTGTAACGCGAAAGCAGGCACTCGTGACGAGGAGGAGGAGGGCGAGGAGGACGAAGACGACGAGGAGGAGGAGGAGGGTGGCGGCGTCGATGCGGGCTTGGCAAGCAGCGCCCTCCCGGGCGGTGCCAGCCTGCAGCCGGGGGGCGGTCGCGGCGGCGGCGAGGCGGCGGGCGTGCCGCAGGTGCGGCTCTTCTCTTTGCCCTCAGCCTCGCGCGACACCATCCGGGGGCGGGCAGCGGCGGCGGCGGCGCAGCCCGCTGCGGCGGCGGTGGAGCCGCAGCAGCCAGCGGCAGCAGCGGCGGCGCCGGCCGCCACTGCGGGCGCGCGGGGCACGGGCGTCGCTGGCCAGGCAGAGGCGGGGGGCAAGGCGGCAGCTGCCGCGCAGCTTCCCGCGCTGCCGATCCCGTCGCGGTACGTGGGCGACGACGTGGACAGCCCCGTGGAGCGCGGAGCCGCCGCCGAGGGCGGCGGCGCGGCAAGCCCAAAGGGCTCGTCGAACCCCAGCGACGACGCGCCAAGCCCTAGTGGCGGTTTGGGGCTCATGGGCACCATGCGCGGCTCGCAGCACGTGTCCATGTCCACGCTGCGCGCGCTGGCTCAAGCAGAGGAAGCCAAGCAGCACCAGCTGCAGCAGCACCTTCCGCCGCCCCCCAAGCCCCCCGCCCCCTCGGCCGCCTCCTCCTCCCCACCTCCACCAGTCGCAAACCAGGACGGCCGCGCCTCCTCCTCCCCGCCGCTGCCCGCCGAAGAAGCCGCGCCAGGCGGCAGCGGCGCGCTCAAAGCCAGCGCATCGGTGCCGGTCGACTTCCTGCCACCTTCCCCCTTTGCCGTACCCACCAGCCACCAGCAGCGGCCCGCCGGCGCGGCGGCGCACCGGAGGAAAAGCGCCGCCGCGGCGGCGCTCAAGGCGCAACGGAGCGCGCCGGAAAAAGGCCACGGCTCCGCGGCGTCGGCGCCGGCGCCGGCGGGTGACGCGCTGGGCAGCAGCGGCGGCAGCAGCGGCGGCATCACGTACTACTCGTCGCAGCAGCTCTCCAACCAGTCGCCATTTGTGACGAACCTGTGGGCGCAGCGGGCGGCGGCAGGCACAGATGATCTGGAGGAGGAGGAGGGCGAGCCGTCGTCGTCGTCGTCGTTTCCCTTGTGGCTGAGTGGCGGGCACAAGGAGCAGCGGGCGGCGGCGGCGCGGGCGGGGCAGGGCAAAAGCGGCAGGCACCGGGGGCGTGGGCGGGGCGCAGCGGCAGCGGCGGCGGCGGCGCAGGAGGAGGAAGAGGAGGAGGAGGAAGAGGGGGACTTGCTGCGGGACCGGCAGATCACGCCGCCGCGGTACCCGACGGACGCGGCGCGGGCGGCGGAGGGCGGCGCGGCGGGGCGTGGGCACGGCGGCGAGGCAGCGGGGGGCAAGGGAGGGGGAGGGGAGCGGCCTGCCAAGGCCAGGGTCGCGCTGCTCAACCCAGACGGCACGTACGAGGTGCGGGCGCACTTGGAGCGGGTGGAGCGGGTGGAGCTCCTTGGCTGGCTGAGGGCTCGAAGGGGGCAGCGGGCTCTTGCGAATGACCTCTCGCCCTTTTTGCATCGCTGGTCGTGCGGCGCAGGTGCTCGAAGCTCCGGACGATGAGGACGACGACGACGAGGAGGACGAGGGCGAGGAGAGCGGCTCCTCGTCGTCGAGCGGCTCCAGCGACGGCCGCGGCAGCCAGGGCTCCAACGCGGA
>VFQP010002388.1_pt1 | contig 21078 bp, 18 predicted proteins | sample 3512351 | NCBI WGS metagenome assembly VFQP01 (sample SAMN10412372, study PRJNA504923) | tailings metagenome | isolation source: Relicate 1 Philex TSF1 revegetated site | place: Philippines: Tuba, Benguet | collected 2017-08-29
AATGGTTTGGTTTTAAAAAAGTAAAATAGCATATCAAAGAAAATGCTATTTTGGCAAATTTGCCTCTAGTTGTACTATAAAAAGACAAAAAATTTATAAAAATTTAGGCAGAAAAAGGCTTATCCCCTATTCTGCCTAAATTACTCATGACTACGCTTCAGAATTTCCTTCTGTATTCTCTGTGTTTTCAGGCTTTACGATAACTTCTGGGTCTGTTTCAGTAACTTCTTCTTCTGGATCTTTTACAATTTTAGTTACAGAAGAAATTTCGTCTGACTCATTTTTCAAACGAATTAACTTAACACCCTGAGTATTACGGCCCATTACACGCAAATCAGCTACTGCAATACGAATCAAAATACCTGCTTTAGTAATAATCATCAGGTCGTTATTATCGTTTACTTCCTTGATAGCTACCAAGTTACCTGTTTTATCGGTAATATTTAAGGCTTTTACCCCTTTACCACCACGGTTGGTTAGGCGATAATCTTCAACATCTGAGCGTTTACCAAAACCTTTTTCGGATACTACCAAAAGCTGTTGAGTTTCTGGATTTTCGATACATACCATACCAATTACTTTTTCTGTTGGTATTTCTTCGTCGAGCCAGATACCTTTTACACCAGCTGCCGAACGCCCCATCGGACGAACACGGCTTTCTTCAAAGTGTACAGCTCTTCCTGAGTTGGTAGCAATAATAATATGGTTGTTACCATTGGTTAAGGCTACATCCAATAGTCTGTCGCCTTCACGAATTGTTACTGCAATGATACCATTTTGACGAGGACGAGAGTACGCTTCAAGTGAAGTTTTCTTGATAGTACCGTCTTCTGTACACATCACAATAAAATTATTATTGATATAGTCGGCATCAGTAATTGATTTTACATTGATTACTGAGCGAATAGAATCGCCGCTTTCAATATTCATCAAGTTTTGGATAGGTCGACCTTTAGCATTTTTAGAACCTTCAGGCACAGCATATACTCTGAGCCAGAAACACTTACCTCTTTCTGTAAAGAACAACAACCAGTTGTGCATGGTTGCTGTAAATAAGTGTTCGGTATAATCGTCGTCTTTAGTAGCTACTGCACGTGAGCCTACACCACCACGTCCTTGTGCTTTGTACTCTGAAAGAGGGGTTCGTTTGATATAGCCTTGAGCCGAAACAGTAATCAGCATTTCGTCATCAGCAATCATATCTTCTACCGAGAATTCATCGTCGGTCATGTTGATTTGAGTACGACGCTCGTCACCATAACGTTCTTTGATTTCCTTCAATTCAGCTTTGATAATTTCTAGCTGACGCTCTGGTCTTGCCAAAATATCCTCTAAATCCTTGATTTGTCGTTGGATTTCTTCGTATTCAGCAACAATCTTGTCACGCTCCATGCCAGTTAAGCGTTGGAGACGCATTTCAAGAATTGCTTTTGCTTGAATATCCGACAAACCAAAGGTAGAAGTTAAACCTTGTTGAGCAGCATTCGGATCTCTTGACTCACGAATCAATTTTATCACTGCATCGAGGTTGTCGAGGGCAATAATAAAACCTTCTAAGATATGAGCTCTTTTTTGAGCTTCTCTCAAATCATACTGTGTACGACGAACGATTACTTCGTTGCGGTGTTCAACAAAATAGTGAATCAAGTCTTTCAAATTCAATGTCATTGGGCGACCTTTCACCAAGGCAACATTATTGACACTGAAAGAAGATTGTAAAGCCGAATACTTATACAAGTTATTGAGTACTACGTTTGGAACGGCATCGCGCTTGAGGTCAAATACCACACGCATACCTTGACGATCCGACTCATCACGAATTTCGGAAATACCTTCAATTTTTTTATCGTTTACGAGGTCGGCACATTGCTTAATCAAGGAAGCCTTATTGACCATATATGGAATTTCGGAAACGATAATTTGCTCTTTCCCTGTTTTTGAGGTTTCAAAAGTAGCGTTACCTCTTACCACAATACGTCCACGGCCTGTTTCAAAAGCATTTTTGATACCCTGAACACCATAAATAGTACCGCCTGTTGGAAAATCGGGAGCTTTTACATACTCCATCAATTCAAGAATAGTAATATCACGGTTATTGATATAAGCCTCGATACCGTCTACAACTTCGCTCAAATTATGAGGAGCCATATTGGTAGCCATACCTACCGCAATACCCGATGTACCATTCAATAGCAAGTTGGGGATTTTGGCAGGAAGTACGGTAGGTTCTTCTAAGGAATCATCAAAGTTGGGTTGAAAATCAACTGTTTCTTTGTTAATATCGCCCAGTAATTCTTCCGCAATTCTTTTCAAGCGAGCTTCCGTATAACGCATTGCTGCCGGGAAGTCACCATCGATAGAACCAAAGTTTCCTTGTCCATCCACTAATGGATAACGCAAAGACCACTCTTGAGCCATACGAACCATGGTATCGTACACAGATGAGTCGCCATGAGGGTGATATTTACCTAAAACTTCACCAACGATACGGGCTGATTTCTTATAGGACTTATTATAATTAACGCCCAATTCGTCCATACCATAGAGTACTCTTCGATGAACAGGTTTTAATCCGTCGCGGACATCAGGTAGGGCACGGGAAACGATTACGGACATTGAATAGTCAATGTACGCTCCCCGCATTTCGTCTTCAATGTTGATGGGGATAATGTTACTAAATTGTTCTGACATATTATTTGATTACGAATTTGGGACATTTAGACACTGGCCTGAAAGTACATCTGTTCACGCATAAAACTGCCTACACATCCTTTCAATCAAGGTAAATATTACGGAAATTTACGCTTCCATATCAATGGACTAAATACCAAAAATTAGCCTATTTATACAAATTTCGTGAATTTTTTGGGGGTTTGCAAATCTCAGAGAAGAATGTATCCTACCTGTTATAGCATTTTAATAGGAATCTAATTATTGGTACAACAATTGACATATTTGGGGCGTTATTGAGTATCTCATTTTAAAGTAATTACTGTTTTTTTGGGGTTTATTACCTCTATAACGTTATCTCGTTTAGATAATTTTGTAGCTTTACCGAAAATATATAACCATTCTATTTCATGTCAATTCTCAAATATATAAAAGGCCTTTTCTTGCTTGTCATTTTTTTACTAGGAAGCTCTTCTTTTGTTACCTCGGCTTCTGTCCAAGAGCATCAGTATGACTTTCAAAGTAAAAAGAAAAAACATAGAGCCAAACACGATAAAGAGCTATATGACTATAAAAGTCGTCAAAACGCTCAAAATCAACGTATCCAATCTACTGGAGATATTCCTCAAAAAGCTTTTGATATTTTACGATATGTTAAAGAAAATGGCCGTGCCAAAGAAGGTTATGTGGGTGGCAGAAAGTTTAGTAATTACGAAAAATTACTTCCAACAGAAGACGAAAAAGGTCAAAAATCGTATATCAAGAATGGGACGTAAACCCCAAAATACAAGGGAAAAATCGTGGTGCTGAAAGAATGGTAACAGGCTCAGATGGAAAAGCCTATTACACATCTGACCACTACCGTACTTTCCAATTAATTCCTGCAAAACAGTTACAACACTAAAAATACTATGGCTAATTTCAAAATTCTCAGTGACTTGTGTACAAAAATATCAGACCACAAAACTTTAGTTGTAATGGTGGATGGCGAATTAAACACAACTGTTAAAGAGTTTTATACTAATATCGCAGCAAGCTTAAAATTTCCTGAAGAATTTGGGGCTAACTTAGATGCTTTCGACGAAATGATTAATGACTTAGAATGGCTCAGCGAGAAAAATATTTTCTTGGTTTTTAGAAATTATGATGAGTTCTTATCGGAAGAGAATGATGAGTTACGTGAAATTATCTTGACAATACTGGATGATGCAGCCGAAGAATGGCGACGAGATGATGACCTTAAATCTATTAAGATATTGATTGAACCTTCAGAGCTGGGGGTAGATGATTTAGAAACAATTGGTATTACTTACGAAGATGAAGCATAAACATGTGTCATTCCTAATTGAGTGAATGGGTGATTACCTTATCTTAGATACGTAATATTGTGTGCCTAAAAATAATATCAAAAAAAGCGGTCGAAAAACAATTTTCGACCGCTTTTTTTGATAAATAGTTGGAGAATAATCTTAGTTCCAAAATTCGGGATGACTCATGTTTACTATTTATTTAATTCTAATTTTTGATTTATTCCTTTTTCTATCATTGGTAAACCTTCTGTCATCCAAAGTGGTGCAGGTGCATCTTTCAAATAATGGTCAAAGAACTGATACATCCGCTTGGCAAAATCCTTCCTATTTTTCCGAAGGGTTAATCCATGCTTTTCGCCATTGTAGTTCAACATCCAAACAGGTTTATTCAATCGCTTCAGGGCTGCATAATATTCAATACCTTGATACCACGGCACAGCACCGTCATCGTCGTTATGCATCATCAATAATGGGGTTTGTACTTTAGGTGCAAAAAACAGTGGTGAGTTTTCTACATATTTATCAAACTTTTCCCAAAGTGTCCCTCCTATTCTCGACTGTGTTCTTTCGTACTGAGCTTGGCGTAAAAGCCCTGAGTCCCAACGAATACCACCATAAGCACTTGTCATATTTGAAACGGGAGCACCAGCTTCGGCAGCTCTAAAGATATTTGTTTGTGTTACAAGGTAGGCTGTTTGATAGCCTCCCCAGCTATGCCCCGAAATTCCGATACGGTCTTTGTTGACAAATCCTTGACTAATCAATTTTTCGACTCCCGGAATAATACAATTATAAGCATTTTTGCCAGGCTCTCCTACTGTATAAATTATATCAGGCACAAATACAATAGAGCCATTTGATGTAAAATAAGAATAGTTGATATACGACCGAATTGGAGCAGGAACAATATGATTGTGAAGGTTATCAGAATTGCGTTCGTAATAATACACAATCATTGGATACTTTTTATTTGCATCAAAATTTTCGGGCTTATACAATAATCCTTGCAAGGGCTTGTTGTCGATAGACTGCCAATTTACCAACTCAACTGTCCCCCATAAATATTCTGCTTGTTGAGGGTTAGCTTCTGAAACCTTTTGTACGGTTTTGTACGATAGATCCGATAAATAGATATTAGGGAATTGTTGGAAGTTTTGTTTCGTAAAGATTATCTTATCCGACTGCTTAGCTTTGATCGGGTTTGAAAACATACAAGCCTCTTCAACTAATTTTTTAGTTTCCCAGACACCTTTAGCATTTACTCCAAGTTTGGCGTATCCCTCCGACTTGGTAGTTTCATTAAAAGTAGTAACTAATCGTAGGTCGACGAATTTGCTATCGGTATCCAGATTTACAGCTCTCATTCTAGTCTTCGACAACCGCCCGAGAGTCGCTTGTACGGGTTTAGATGCTAGAAAAGGGTCAAATAACCAAATGTCAAAGCGTTCATAAAGGGCTAAAAGGGGCTTTTCTTGGTCATTTAGCCATCCTGCCATACCATACGACGGTGGTAGGTCGGGGTGGTCGTCGTCCTCTTCGTACCACTTAATCACCTTATTATCAGTTAGTTTCACTAATTTATCCATCTTAACAGAGTAACTAAACCAAGCTGTATCAGAAAGTGACCACCAAGTGACAAAATTTGCGTTTGGAGACAAATTTGGCATTCCTTGTAATGCCTTTGCAATTTGTTTTTTAGACCCATCATTCAAATTAAAGAGATACACATCTCTTTTGGTATTCCAATCCCAATGTTCTTGTGAATAAGGTACATCGGTGGTCATCAATAATATATCATTAGCAATCTCTTTATCTAAACTTACCTGTGGAATATCTTTTGTTCCAATCTGAGTCACCTTCATATCTATCAAATTGAGATATGCCAAATATGAGCGTTTTTTATCTTCCTCCAAAGTAACCTTTTGTTGGGTTTGGAGTTTTTTATCTTGCCAATGCCAAACTTCTACATTAACAATCTCTTCGGCCAACAAACTCGTGTCTTGTACTATAGGACGAGGATTTGTTCCAAAAAACAGCCTTTGTCCATTTTTAGAAAACTTAGGCTGATAATTCTCGCTAAGTAGCCATCCAGCTGGTGCAAAGCTCTGAGACTCATCGACAACCTTTTGAGCGGTAGTCATACCACTTTTCCAATAAAAGAGCTTTGGTAGCCTAACGAGTGTCTTGGCATTGGTATCAAGGTCGGCAATAAACGCTACCTGATTGGCATCTTGGGAAAGACTTAGCTTTTTGAATTTTCCTTTTTCCTGAAAAACATTTTGGAGATTTCCTGTGGCTACATCATAAACATAAACGCCCGATAATAAAGTAGAATCATTGCCAGTGGTGCTAAAAACTATTTTTTGACCAAACTTAGAAAAATCATATTCTGTTACAAAGCCAAACTCAACTTTGGTTTGTCCAGTAAGTTTTTGTACAACTAATTTATAACCATTGGTTTCTGATTCCTTCTTAGCTTTACCTTTAGGAGTAGCATTTTTTCCAACAATAGATTCTGTTTGGTAAGCCACCCATGAAGCTTGTTTTTCTGGTAATTTAACCGAAACAATATTAGGGATTTTGGTAAGGACTCCCGTCTTTAAAGCATAAATAGCCAAAGAGTCTTTGGGCATATCCTCCTTTTTTTTCTTTTTGCGTTTCAAGTCTTTCAGCAAAGCTAGTTGAGGTTTTATCTTAAAAACAGCAAATTGCGAATCGTCGGTAAGCGTTATATCGGCACCTCGTCTTACAGAATCCTCTTTGGCTGTTTTGGTAGTATAAATTACAACACGACCATCACCTTCTTGGGGGTTCAAGGCATAAACAATATGATTGCCGTCGGGCGAAATTTGTTTATCAGGAATTTCTTTCCATCCATCATACACATCATGAGTTAATTTTTTCTTGGCATTGGGAGGCAAGCTTTGAGGCTGTTGGGCATACGCAGATAACGATGCCAGCAGGAACACTGCGGCGTACAGGGGTTTCTTCATTGATGAATTGGTTTTTAGGAATGAGGTAATTATCTCATTTCGATTTGTTGATTATTACTATTGGTAATTATTCAAGTGAAAATAATAGCTAAAGGCTCATTATCAAACAAAAATCAAATGTGTTTATAAAAGAAAATGTGACCCGATAAATCGGGTCACATTGCTACTGTTATACTATGTAAGCCTACTAGCTTAGCTATATCTTTTAGACGATTCTCTGATTTTGAGTTCTGTTTTCAAAACCCTTACTTGTGGTTTATAAAACTCTTCGCCATCTTCTATTTGGTTTATTAATAGTGAAGTAGCCATTCTACCTATTTCGGCTGTGGGCTGAGCCACGCTACTCAGGGTTGGTGTGATTAGTGAGCAGATAGGTTCGTCGTTGAAACTTACGACAGCGACATCTTCTGGAATTCTAATACCTTTTGCTTTTAGTGCCATGATTGAACCTACTGCTAGGCGGTCGCTTACTACAACAAGTCCATCGGGGATTTCATTGAGTTCGGCCAACTGCATAGTTAGAGCTATGGCTTTTTCTAAATTATACTCACCATGAACTATCAATGCTTCATCTACTTGAATACCTGCATCTTTTAGTGCTTTTTTATACCCTTCTAATCGTTGGTTACTTACCGTTACATTTTTGGGCCCTGCCAAAATCGCAATTTTTTTACACCCATTATCTAGTAAATGTTGTACGGCTTCGTAGGCAGCTCCAACATTATCAACCATCACTTTGGATACATCTATTTCAACAGCATCTCTGTCGAAAAATACCATTGGAATACCTTTTCTTTGTAAACGCTTGAGGTGTTCGTAATTAGAAGTTTCTTGCGACAGCGAAATAATAAACCCTTCTACCTGCCCTCGTGATAATGTTTGGAGGTTGATTAATTCTCGTTCGTAAGATTCACCAGTTTGGGTAAGTAATAGGCTATACCCACGATGAAAGGCTTCTGCTTCTATACCTTTTACTACCGCCGAAAAGAAATGGTAGCCTAAGTCAGGTACAATAACACCTAATGTTTTGGTTCTACTTTTTACCAAACTCGTAGCTAACACGTTGGGCTGGTAGTCCCACTCCTTTGCCAAGTCAAGCACGGCCTGTCTGGTTTCAGGCTTGATATCTGGCATATCTCGAAGAGCTCTGGAAACCGTTGCAACAGAAATATTTAATTGCCTTGCTATATCTTTAATTGTGACTTGATGAGCCATTGAAAATTTGTGTATAAAATGATACCAATAAATAAACAAATATAAACAAGATTATGTATGATTCTATCCTTGAAGCGTAACTTTTGCACGAGTACAAACCCCTCCTATTGGTGGGTTAAACTTGGATACAGTTACCTGAACTTCGTCGATATTAGGATACACCTCTCTAACCTTTTCGATAATCAGTTGTCCGATGTGTTCAAGAAGTTTTGCCTTTATTTTCATAACTTCTGCTATAATATTATAAAGGTCTACATAGTTTACGGTAGCTTTTAGTTGGTCTTTTTCGGCAGCTTCACTAAAGTCGGTGGTAATCTGAATATCGATTTGGTATCTATTTCCCATTTTCCTTTCCTCTTCATAAAAACCATGATAGGCAAAAAACTCTAAACCTTCTAATGAAATTGTTCCCATTGAAATTTTCTTTTTAAAAGTGCAAAAAAAAGTCAGGTAGTTTCCTACCTGACACAAAACTATACATATTGTTTGGGTATCAAGGCAATACTTTATGGGGCTTAGACAATAGTAAATTTTACAAAATCAACTTGATTGGCTGTTAAATTTCTATTATTCATTCGCTCAGTTATTAGAACGAATCAAAAAAAGAACCTCCCCCATTATTGATACTACCAGGATTGTCTTTTTTAAATTCCTCCATTACCGACGAAACCGTTGGCAAGCCTAAGTCTTTGCCATCTGTCAATTTTTTAGGACGTTTTGTGGACTTAGCCTCTTTTATCAGACTTTCGGTATTGTCTTGAATCGTTGAGGTTTCCTCTTTAGACGACTCCTCTGCTTCAGCCTCTTCATGCGTTGTTTCGTATTCGAGGGTAGTTGTCTCCATAAAGTCTTGCTGTAAAATAGCCGACAACGTTGGCAACTCTGCTTCTTCATCATCTCTGTCTGAAGGCTCGGCCAAATGCTTTTCTTCGTTGTGAACAATAGCCGAAACTGTTGGAAGCTCGTCATTCTCATCGTCAAAATCATTGGCAGGTTCAAACTCTACCAAAGGAAGTTCTTCGGCAGGTGACTCGTCGGTAGCAACTTCTGTTGCTAATGGAACAGCATGAGCTTGTTCTGGAACAGGTTCAGTAATCGGCTCGATAGGTACGTCGATACTGCTTGGTTCTACGACAGTCGCAACGCTTGTACGTTCTTCAAACTTCGCTACCTTATCGAGAGTATCGGTAGCAAATTTTTTCAATTCTTGAACTAACAAATCTTTGTAACGTTCCAGAGCTTTGGTATCACGCTCAAAACTTTTCAGTTTATTATCGGCATCTTCTACCAAGTAAGTGGCCTTGCTTTCAGCATCGGTAACGGTAATATTGGCATTTCTGCGGGCTTCGTTAGCAATAGCATCGGCTTCGATACGAGCATTTTCGATAATTTTTGTAGCTTCTACCTTGGCTTCATCTACAATCTTGGCAGCTTCGGCATAGGCTTTATCATTAATCTCTTTCTGTGCATCTTCGGCTACTTTTAGGGTTTTGAACAAACTTGTCTCTATTTCTTTGACACGATTAACCTCTTGTTCAGCTTTGTCTAATTGCTGTTTGGTCACTCTTACTTCTTCGGCAACACGCTCCCATTCTTGCGAAAGGGATAATAAAAATGCGTCAACCGATTCGGTATCATATCCTCTAAAACTTTTATCAAAAGTATGCTGTCTGATTTCTAAGGGAGTAATTCTCATATCTGTATTTTATTAATAAATCCTAAGCAATTTACTTAGGACAAAAACACGTAGGATGTCTGCTTCTACAAAGGTATCAATTAATATAGTTATTTATTCGCTATTTATGCACTCGAACCGTCTTTTTATGAAACTTTTTCTTTTATTTGCCATACTGATACCTTTTTATCGTCGGACGAAGATATTAAAAGATTTTCATATTCAGACCATAGCAGTTTATTGATAGATGTTCCATGCCCTGCATGTCTGGCTCGGTCAATTACTTTGAGCAACTTAAATGTTTGAGCGTCCCAAACTTTAATAGATTTGTCCATGCTACAGGTAGCAAATAATTTACCATCTGAGCGATAACAAATATCGTTGATAGCAAACAAGTGTGCAACTATATCTTGATGAATAGTATAGTTATCACTTACCTTCCAAACCTTCAAGTGTGCATCTCGACTACCACTCAGCAAAAATTGATAATCTGGAGAATACTTTACCGTAAAAACGGAATTTTGGTGAGCTTGAATAATATGCTTTAAAGTTAAATCACTCAAATCAAAAATCTTGATAGTAAAATCGCTGTAGGCTACCGCCAATTCGTTGGTAAAAGGATTAATATCTATACTCCGAACACTTTTATCTGAGGCCTTGATATGTTTTTTTACTAGAAAAAGAGCTACATCCATTACCACAACTGTTCCATCTGAAAGCCCAACAAAGGCACTATTGTCATGAATCTTTATAACGAATATAGACGATGCGGTAATCTTTACCGACGATAATTCTTTTTTATTTTTGGCATCTATCAGGTGGATACCATCAAAATTTTGGCCCACCCACAAGTGTTCCCGCTGTGAATCAAAGCAAATCGCATAAATAGAAGATGGTATTTGAGCAAACAACTCACCAACATCAGGGGTTTTTAAATTCCACCTTACTACCAAGCCATCGCCTCCTGCAGAAAAAAAGTGAGTATTCTCTGAGCCTTTTTCCAAGGTATATACGCAGTCTCGATGTCCAGAGAATGTATCTATTTTTTCTACTTGCATACGTTATTTCTTTATTACTAGGTAAATTTCGAGGTTTTGTTGCCTATTTAGGTTTGCAAAAATACGCTATTTTGGCTACCCTTCAAAAAATGTATTGAACAATGGACAAGGCAATGGTTTTGATTCTTTAATAAAGTTTCTGAAATTTGTAGTTCAACTACCCAACAACATCAATGTCGCTCGTTTTTTGTCAACATACCAACCCTTCAAGCAAAATTGCCTTATGGAAAATTGAAGAGAATTTACAGTTTTATACCTCTTACTTAGGTATTTCAGAAAATAAAATCCAAGAATTATCGAATGTAACACACCCTCAGAAGCAATTGGAATGGTTGGCCAGTAGAACTTGCGTCAAATACCTTTGTGAGCAAATGGGTATCGAATATCGGGGTGTTGCCAAAGACGAATATAGCAATCCTTCTCTTAATAATCATGTTGCTCACATTTCGATAACTCACACCGATTTGTATGCAGCAGTAAGTATCAGCTTAGATAGCCCCGTTGGCATAGATATTGAAAAAATATCAGATAAACTCAACCGAGTTGCCCACAAATACCTATCAACCAACGAGTTGATAGCAGCCAATAATAGCCTTCAAAAAAAATGTATTTATTGGTGTGCCAAAGAAAGCCTATACAAATGGCATGGCAAAAAAAACTTAAGCTTTAAAGAACATATTTTTTTAGACAATTTTGACGAAAATATTAGTCAGGTTACAGGCAAAATCATTCATCATACCGAATCTGAAAGTTCGCATACGCTCAATGTGTATTACCAAGATGACTATATTTTAACGGTTACTCTCTAAGAGTGAATGCTGATTTTTAAGTACCTATTATATAAACCCTCAAAATAGGCATTCGTAATTCAGCATTCTACCTTACGCCACCAATTACCAACAATTATAACATTTGATTCAAGATAAACTCTAACTCTTTGACTTTGTCGTCGTCGCCAACTTTTTCAAAAGCCAAAATCAAGTTTCGAAGCACCCTTCTAATAATGTCCAGATTGGTACAAGGTTGATAAAAAATATCGTTAGGGCTTAAATTCAACTGCGACAAATAATTATCTATATCGCCCTTGCTAAATACCAAACCACGGTTGAATACATTAATATAAAACTGCATCCGTTCTGACTTGTAAGTTAGAATAAATAAATTCGGTAAGTTGACCCCAAACACTGGCATGTTTAGTTTTTGAGCAATAAGCATGTAAATCACACACAACGAAATAGGATTTCCTTTTTTTGAATCTAACACAATATTTATCATCGAGTTAGATGCCGAATGAAAATGCTTGGTATTAGCTCCAAATTTTAACTTAGCAAAAATAACCGAGTTAAGCACTTTAATTTGATCCATCGGGTGCATATTATCCCGAAATTCCATCCAAATATCGTAATATACTTGTTCTAAATCTTGTTTAAGTTTTTCAATCGAAAGCTCAGGATACTGATAAGTAGCTATAGCCCACATTCCTTCTAGCAAATCTTCGCCACCAGCTTCGTACCAAGCCATAATACGCTTTTGGAAAGCCTCGTACTGTAAATCGTGGATCAAATCTTCTAATTTTTTTTGTATAACAGGGCTGAGCGAAGATTCTTCCCAGCGGTCTTCCAAGAACGGTATTATATTTCCGCCCAAAGAACGAATCCTAGATTCCACTAATGTAACTACCTCATTATCATCGTCATCCAACAACGACACAAGAGCTTTTATTTCCGACTGATTTAATTCCATTCTCTATTTTTAAAATATCGTATCCAACAACAATTTATAGCGTTAGGTAATACCCATAAGGCATTCATTATCAAACTATTACAAAAACAAAAATATACCTTCAAAAGTACGATTATTACTAAAAAATTAAATGATATATTGAAAATACAATTTATCATTTAAAACTACAAATAAAGCTTCAAGGTTCAAGTACTTACGCCAAATACTCATAAATAAGAAATATAATTTTTTTTAGATTTCGATTATACTAACTTTGCTTATTCAAAACGTCATTTCTTTATTCATAATAATTATGAAAATACTCGTTACAGGTGGAGCAGGATTCATTGGCTCGCATACAGTTGTAGAATTATACAAAGCAGGCTATGAATCTATTATCCTCGACAACTTCTCTAATTCCGAAAAAGCCGTACTAGATGGGCTTACTACAATTATCGGGCAATCTGTAAAATACTACGAAGCCGATATTAATGATGCTGCCGCTTGGGACAAGGTATTTACCGAGCAACAAATCGATGGTATTATTCACTTTGCAGCCAACAAAGCTGTAGGCGAGTCGGTAAAAGAACCGCTAAAATACTACAGAAATAATGTAGCGGCAACTGTATTGATGCTCGAAAAAATGCAAGAACATGGCGTAAGCAACTTGGTTTTCTCTTCATCATGTACCGTTTATGGCCAACCCGACGCATTGCCTGTAACAGAAAAATCATCGGTAAAACCTGCTAATTCTCCATACGGTAACACCAAACAAATTTGTGAAGAAATTATCAGCGATACCGTAGCTACAGAAAAAGGCTTAAAGGCTATCTCTTTGCGATACTTCAACCCTATTGGGGCTCATGAAAGTGCTCTTATTGGCGAATTGCCGATTGGTGTACCTGCCAACCTTGTTCCTTTTATTACCCAAACAGTAGCTGGACTTAGGGGGCAATTGTCTGTTTTTGGCGACGACTACCCAACTTCAGACGGCACGGCTGTGCGTGACTATATCCATGTAGTTGACCTTGCCAAAGCTCACGTTTCGGCATTGGCGTTATTATTAGAACAAAAAAACAAAAATACATATTATGATTTTTTCAATATTGGTACTGGAAAAGGTAGTACCGTATTGGAAGTTATTCAAGCGTTTGAATCATCGACAGGGCTCAAGGTAGATTACGCTATCAAACCAAGAAGAGAAGGTGATGTTACTGCGGTGTATGCCGACTGTACAAAATCAAATGAAGTATTGGGGTGGAAAGCCGAAAAAACCTTGGCAGAAGCTCTTGCTGATGCTTGGCGTTGGCAAGTTGCTGTTTCAAAACGATAATCCACAGATTTATTGACAATTTAAAAGTATGAAAAAAATTCTTATTACTGGAGGTGCAGGCTTTATTGGGTCGCATGTAGTTAGACTATTTGTAACCAAATACCCTGATTATCAAATCTTTAACTTGGACAAACTTACCTATGCTGGTAATTTGGCCAACTTAACCGATATTGAAAACCAACCCAACTATACCTTCGTAAAAGGTGATATCACCGACGCAGCTTTTATAGATAGCCTTTTTGCCGAACACCTATTCGACGGCGTTATCCATTTAGCGGCAGAGTCACACGTTGACCGTTCAATTACCGACCCTATGGCTTTTGTGATGACCAATGTAGTAGGAACGGTAAATTTATTGAATGCCGCCAAAAATACTTGGAAAGGCAGCTACGAGTCTCGTCGTTTTTATCATGTATCTACCGACGAAGTGTATGGAGAGCTTCACAATCCAGAAGATTTCTTTACCGAAACTACACCTTATGACCCACGTTCGCCTTATTCTGCATCAAAGGCTTCGTCCGACCACTTTGTTCGTGCTTACGGAAATACCTACAAATTGCCTGTAGTGATTACCAACTGCTCTAATAATTATGGGCCAAATCATTTCCCTGAGAAATTGATTCCTTTGATGATTCACAATATTATCAATCACAAGCCTTTACCTGTTTATGGCAAAGGCGAAAATGTTCGTGATTGGCTGTTTGTTGTTGACCATGCAAGAGCTATCGATACGGTATATCACCAAGGAGTCCTTGGCGAAACCTACAATATTGGTGGTTTTAATGAATGGAAAAATATCGACATCGTAAAATTACTATGCTCGGTAATGGACAAAAAGCTCAACCGTGAAGCAGGTTCTTCTGAACAGCTTATTACCTACGTAACCGACCGTGCTGGCCATGATTTGCGCTATGCGATTGATGCTACAAAAATCATGAATGAGTTAGGCTGGAAACCTTCGTTACAATTTGAAGAAGGTTTAGAAAAAACCGTTGATTGGTTCTTGTCAAATAGCGAATGGCTCGACAACGTTACGTCTGGTAATTATCAGAAATATTACGATACCATGTACACAAACCGATAATTAACCCATCTATATATATGAAAGGTATTATTTTAGCAGGTGGTTCGGGTACACGACTGCATCCGCTCACGTTGGCCGTAAGCAAGCAATTAATGCCTGTTTATGACAAACCTATGATTTATTACCCGCTTTCTATTTTGATGCTGGCGGGTATCAAAGAAATCTTGATTATTTCAACGCCTCACGATTTGCCAAATTTCAAAAAGCTTCTTGGCGATGGCTCGCAAGTAGGCTGTAGCTTTAGCTATGCCGAACAGCCTTTGCCCAATGGCTTGGCTCAGGCTTTTGTGATTGGCGAAGAGTTTATTGGCGACGACAAGGTGGCCTTGGTACTTGGTGATAACATTTTTTATGGAAGCGGTTTAAGCAAATTACTACAAGCCAACAACAACCCCGACGGTGGTGTGGTATATGCTTATCAAGTACACGACCCTGAGCGTTATGGTGTGGTCGAGTTTGACAACGATTTTAATGTGATTTCTATCGAAGAAAAACCTCAATCTCCAAAATCCAATTATGCTGTACCAGGCTTGTATTTCTATGACAATGATGTAGTGGAAATTGCTAAAAACATTGCACCCTCACCACGTGGCGAATACGAAATTACGGATGTCAATAAAGAATACCTTAAAAGAGGTAGGCTAAAAGTGGGGGTTCTCAATCGTGGAACAGCTTGGTTAGATACAGGTACATTTGCCTCTCTCATGCAAGCAGGACAGTTTGTTCAGGTTATTGAAGAAAGACAAGGGTTAAAAATTGGTTGTATTGAAGAAGTAGCCTATAGAATGGGCTTCATTGACGCCGAACAGCTCAAGCTAGTAGCTCAGCCATTGGTAAAGAGTGGATACGGACAGTACCTCCTCAACCTTTTGAAATAAGAGTAAGAGTATTGTACCCAAATAGCCGCCATGTTGCGGCTATTTGGGTATATTATAAATACAAAATCAAGCCTAACAATAAGCCTCCTAAAAAGATAAAAAAACTAGGTAGTTTGGTAAACCGAATAACCAGTAAAGTTGCTATAATAGTAAATACTCCTGCAAAGTCTCGCTCATGCACAATAGGCATCAAAAATGAAATAGCTGCTGCCAATGTCAACCCAACAGACGAGGCATTGATACCATCTAAAGATGCACGAATAGCCCTGAACTGTTTCAGTTGACCCCAAATACGATATACAAAAAATATAAGAAATGTGCCAGGCAAGAAAATCCCTGCTGCACCCACTGCACTACCCAATATTTGTTGGCCAAGCCCCTCGCCCTTCATAGCAAGTGTACCCAAATACGAAGTAAAAGCAAATACAGGCCCTGGCAAAGCCTGTGACAAAGCCATACCTGTCAAAAAATCATCGCCACGAATCAACTCCTTAAATTCAACAAACTCTGTATAAAGCATAGGAGCTAAAACTTGTCCTCCGCCAAAAACCAAACTTCCATTTCGATAAAAATTCTCGAATAACAGAATTGGCATCGAATCTGTAAAATGGCCTAGTACAGCCAAAAAAGCTAAAAATCCCCAAAACAAATTAAAATTAGCCCAAGGAATAATCATCTTATGCTTGGTCTGGCGTGGATAATCTTTATAGTTAAACGAAGTGAGCGTTCCTCCTACAATAAGAGCAATAGGACAAACCCATGGTGATTGATAATAATACGCAAATCCAGCAGAAAGTACCATTAAAACATAGCCTGTATAGTTTTTCAAAACAAGCTTCCCTAAAATAATCCCTGAATTAATAATAAAGGCAATTCCAATAGGTTGGATAAAACGAACAATATCTCTGTTTTTCAGATAAGTCATACCCAAGGCTGCTACCGTCATAATAGATACGGCTGGCAAAATCCAAAGGATTAGCGTAACATAAGCCAGATTAGGCCCCCCAATTTTATACCCAATAGCAGTAAGGGTTTGTGTTGAGGTTGGGCCTGGCAAAAAAGCACACAATGCTTGTATCTCTAGTAGTTCTTCTTCCGTCAGATAACCTTTCTTTTTTACCAATCGGTCAATAAACATAGCTAAATGCACTTGAGGCCCTCCAAAAGTGGTAAATGCTAATATTAAAACATCCTTTAGGAAATCTAAGTGTTTAATTTGTTTCATCAGTTTTAGCAGCAAAAGCGGTAGAATTTGGCCTCCCTCAATACAAATCGACGCAATGGCCTAATTCTTTACAATAAACAAAAGGTTTGACTGACATTGCTGCTACAATCAAACCTTTTGCGAAATTCAGAAAATTGCTTTTATAAAACAAATCATCTCTGTGATTTAGAGATGATTATGTCATATAATTTATTTTTTTAGTCCTAATTCTATCAATCTTTCATTCAAAAACTCCCCTGCGGTCATATCAACATACAATTTAGGGTTGTCCTGAGACACGCAAGAAGGCAAACAAGTTAAGTCCATTTCGGCACGAGGGTGCATAAAAAACGGAATAGAAAAACGAGATGTCCCCAATTTTTCTCGTGGTGGATTAACAACTCTGTGAATCGTAGATTTGAGCTTATGGTTGGTCAAACGGTCGAGCATATCGCCAACATTTACAACCACATATTCGGGTAATGAAGTAATAGGAATCCACTCGCCATCTCTACGCAGCACTTCTAACCCTTCGGCCGAAGCCCCCATCAAAAGGGTAATCAAATTAATATCGCCGTGTGCTGCTGCACGCACCGCCCCATCTGGAACCTCCTCAGGATTGGGAATCGGAAAATAGTGAATAGCTCTTAAAATAGAATTACCATGCTTTACTTTTTCCTCGAAGAAATCTTCTGGAAGCTCCAAATACAAAGCAATCGCTTGAAGTAATTTTTTGCCAGCATTTTCCAAAGTTTTGTAAGCCACTAAAGTAGCCTCCTCAAATTCGGGTTGTTCTTTTGGAAAAACATTATCTGGATACTGAGCCCATATAGGGTCGCCATCATCTACTTTTGGCTGACCAATATGATAAAACTCTTTTAAGTCTGCTACTTTAAAACCTTTTGCCGTTTCTTTTCCTTTGCCAATATACCCACGCTGCCCAGCAATACCCTCAATGGCATATTGTTGTTTTAATTCATCGCCTGAATAAAAGAACTTTTGAACAACATCGTATAACTTATGCGTCAAATCGTCGGTAAGTCCATGATTTTTGACTGCAACAAAGCCTATATTATTAAATGCCGTTCCTAAATCTTGTACAAATTTAGCTTTACGCTCGGTATCACCCGATGTAAAATCTGCTAAATCAAGCGAAGGGATTTTGTCGAGAAGTGTTTCTGAATTCATGATAGTAATACTTTAACTTGTTGTTGATATATACCCCAAATCGCCTTTCCCGAAATGGGACTACAAAGGTCGATGTATGTTGGTATTAAACAAAAACTATTTTAAAGCATTTTCAAAATTTTTGCTAACAGCGTCCCAATTTACTACATTCCAATAAGCAGCAATATAATCGGCACGCTTGTTTTGGTATTTTAGGTAATAGGCATGCTCCCAAACATCGATACCCAAAATAGGTTGTCCTTTTTTCTCGGCAACATCCATCAAAGGATTATCTTGATTAGGAGTTGAAGTAATTGCCAATTTTTTATCTTGAACAATCAACCAAGCCCATCCCGAACCAAAACGACCAGTAGCAGCCTTTGCAAACTCTTCCTTAAATTTATCAAATGAGCCAAATGTTTTTGTGATTTCTTCGGCCAATGCCCCTTTAGGCGTACCTCCACCCGTTGGCGAAAGGATATTCCAGAAAAAAGTATGATTCCAATGTCCACCTGCATTATTACGTACTGCTGGCACTTGCTTGCCTGCATCTTTCAACAAATCCCAAAGCGAAAGTTTTTCTAATGGAGTACCCACAATAGCTTTGTTGAGGTTATCAACATACGCCTTATGATGACGGCCGTGGTGAATTTCCATAGTAAGTTTATCTATGTTTGGTTCTAAACTCTCAGGAGCATAGGGCAAAGCTGCCAAAGTAAAAGGAGCTGACTCGGCCAGGGTTTGTTCCAACGACATCACTGGGAATTTTTTATTATAATTGCTTCCAAAAGAAAAACCCCACGATTTAATGCTTGTCAATGCCAAAGCAGACGCGAGTGTTGTTTTCAAAAAATTTTTACGGTTCATGTGTTTAGAATGATTAATTAAGTTTTGTATAAGATAAGAATACTGAAAAATGCAACAGATTTTATTCGTAAGCAATACGGCTAACGATACTTCGCCCTAGCGTAATTTCGTCGGCATACTCCAGATCGCCTCCAATAGGAATACCTCGGGCAATTGTTGTTATTTTGACACCAAAAGGTTTTAAACGTTTAGTTAAATAAAAAGCAGTAGTGTCGCCTTCCATTGTTGGGCTAAGGCCAAGGATTACTTCACGGATAGCCTCGTCGGTATTTTGAGCAAGCGTAATTCGTTGAATAAGCGATTCGATTTTTAAATCAGCAGGGCCAATCCCTTCTAATGGCGAAATAATACCTCCTAGTACATGATATAAACCCCGATATTGCGAAGTATTTTCGATAGCTAAAACGTCGCGAGTATCTTCAACGATACATAACAGCGACTTTTCACGCTTGGTATTAGTACAAATTGCACATAAGTCGCTATCCGAGATATTATGACATTGTTGGCAATACCGAATTTGGGTTCGCATTGCCACAATAGCCTCAGCCAATTGAAGCGTATGTTTTTCGTCTCTTTTGAGTAAATGCAAGGCCATTCGCAGAGCAGACTTTTTGCCAATTCCTGGCAACTTGGCTATCTCCTCAATGGCATTTTCAATAAGCTTTGATGGATAATTCAATGTATTAATCACGATTATGAGATACTTGGGGTATCTCGTACTAAATTACATTACCTCCGCTGAGATACCTCGACGACAAATATCATTACGCATAGGGGCTAGTTCGTCGAACGAGCCTTTTTTAACAGCACATTTTCCTTTATAGTGAATTAGAAGGGTACATTGCTCGGCTTGTTCGGGTGTATGACCACAAACATCGATTAGCGTTTCTATTACAAAATCAAATGTATTAATGTCATCATTGAAGACTACAAGGTCGTATTGGTCGATGTCTTTTACTTCTTCCAGTACATCTACTTCTTCTTCAAACTGTTCAAATGGTCGCATTTGCTAAAAATTTATTAAATTTTAATGATTTGGATTTTAATACTTTACCAAAAAGACAATAAATATATATGATTGTCTATTAGCAAATTTAACAAAAAATATCAATTTTGGTGTTCATTTTCATGACAATACCTTTTCAAACTTTATTTAATCATTTCTTAAAAACTATATATACCCAATTATCAACAACCCACAAAATAATATGACCACAGGTTTAGCTTTTGGAATTCTCGCTGTTTATTTTCTTATGCTGATTATTGTAGCACACTTCACCTCGAAGGGTGCAGATACTAATACTTTTTTTACAGCCAATAAACAATCGCCTTGGTGGTTGGTAGCATTCGGTATGATTGGAACATCCATTTCGGGGGTAACGTTCATTTCGGTACCAGGAGATGTAGGAAAGGTATCTCTTTCTTATTATCAAATTATATTAGGCAACTTGGTTGGGTATTTTGTTATTGCTACGGTATTATTGCCTCTTTACTATCGCCTAAACCTTATCTCGATTTATACTTATCTCGAAAAACGATTTGGATTTTGGTCTTACAAAACAGGCTCTGCTTTTTTCTTGCTAGCCCGTACCCTTGGCTCGGCAGCTAGGTTGTTCTTGGCAGTACAAGTATTACAATTGGCTATATTCGACTCGTGGCATATTCCCTTTGCCGTTTCGGCCTTGGTAACGATTGCTCTTATATGGGTATATACATACAAAGGCGGTGTCAAAACCATTATCGTAACCGATACCCTACAAACGTTTTTCTTATTAACAGCACTGGCACTAACGATTATCTTGATCAACAACAAGCTTAATCTTTCTTTTGGCGAAATGATTTCTACCATTCAGGAAAGTAAGTATTCACAGATGTTCTTCTTCGATGATATTTCTTACAAAC
>VFQP010002389.1_pt1 | contig 21070 bp, 20 predicted proteins | sample 3512351 | NCBI WGS metagenome assembly VFQP01 (sample SAMN10412372, study PRJNA504923) | tailings metagenome | isolation source: Relicate 1 Philex TSF1 revegetated site | place: Philippines: Tuba, Benguet | collected 2017-08-29
TAATGGCGATGAAGCGCAATTACACGGCGCTGCAATACAAAGGCCTGATCCGCAAGCTCAAAGCGGCCAACCCGCAACTGACGATTACCAGCGACATCATCGTCGGCTTCCCTGGCGAAACAGAAAAAGACTTCCAGGCGACGCTCAAGCTGATGCGCGACGTGGGCTTTGATTATAGCTTTAGCTTTTTGTATAGCCCGCGCCCGGGAACGCCAGCCAGTTACCTGCCTGACGAAACTCCGCAAGCCGACAAAGCCGCCTGGCTCAAGCAACTGCAAACCGAAAACGAAACCAACGGTGACGCCATCAGCCGTGCCATGTTAGGCACGGTGCAACGCGTGCTCATTGATGGCCCGTCATGGAAAGATCCTAACCTGCTGGCAGGTAAAACGGACAATGGCCGTGTTGTAGATATCGCCGCCGATGCGCGCTTTATCCACCAGATGGTGCAAGTCAAAATCACCGACGTCTACAACCCAAAACGCCTAGTTGGCGAAATTGTGAATTAAGCATGGAAATGACGTTAAGCCCTGAAGACAACCTAATGCGGGCCAACTTATGTGGCCCGCTGGACGAGAACATCCGCCAGTTAGCGAACGGCCTGGACATTGACATCAACCGTCGTGGCAGCACGTTTTACCTGAGCGGCACACAAACCAATATGCGCTTGGCCGCGCAAATGCTAGAAAACTTTTACGCACGCTCCAAAAAACCGATAGACCTGGAAGACATTCAACTGGGCCTGGTAGAAATCGACAAACTCAAACCAGAAGAAGTCAGCTCCAGTGCTATGCCCACGCTGATGACCCGCCGTGGCGACCTGCATGGCCGCACACCGCGCCAAGTCAGTTATTTGCAACAGATACAGGACCACGATATCACCTTCGGCATCGGCCCCGCAGGTACAGGTAAAACCTATCTCGCCGTCGCTAGCGCGGTGGATGCTATGACACGTGACCGTGTAAAACGAATCGTGTTGGTTCGTCCTGCCGTAGAAGCGGGCGAACGCCTGGGCTTTCTGCCAGGTGACTTGAACCAAAAAGTCGACCCTTACCTGCGTCCACTATACGATGCGCTGTATGACTTGGCCGGTTATGACACCGTGAACAAGATGTTTGAACGTGGCGCCATTGAAGTCGCCCCGCTCGCTTATATGCGTGGCCGCACCTTGAACCAAAGCTTTATTATTCTGGATGAAGCGCAGAACACCACGCCAGAGCAAATGAAGATGTTCCTCACCCGTATTGGCTTTGGTACCAAAGCCGTCATTACAGGTGACGTCACGCAGATTGACTTGCAGCGTCATCAGAAAAGCGGCTTGGTAGAAGCGCAGAAAATCCTCAAAGACGTCAAAGGGATCGCCTTTACCCAGTTTATGTCGCAAGACGTCGTAAGGCACCCATTGGTGCAGAAGATTATTAATGCTTACGAGAAGTTTGAGCAGAGCACACAGAAAACTGACTAAGCGCTGCTGATATTTAAGTGTTGTGTATTTTAGCATCAGATTGTTTCGCCTCTCGGCGAGTCACTTTCTGGTGCTTGTCCCCCAGAAAGTAACCAAAGAGGAAGACACCCAGCCATCACGGCCTTCGGCTCCCTTGCGTTGCTCAACAAAACAAGCGGTCACGAAACTCAACCTAGCAGCTCACACAAAACGTGAGCTGCTGCGGGATTCGAACAGTCGCTCCCTCTACTCTTATTTTGTCTCCGCTACTCAGCGTGATGAATGGGATTTATCTCGCCAAACTCACATTGGCGAAGTTTGGACGGTTCAAAAACCAAATTCGTTTATTAAAACCACCAACCATTGCGCTCACTTGGTGTTTTGGGTCCCCATCTGCCGCGCCGAGCAACGCAGGATTGGCGGGGGCAGTCGGCAATCAACTGTTTGAGTCCCGCAACAAGCCACGTTGTGTGTGGCTTGTCAGGACGAGTTTTTGATTGACGCCCGGCAAGCCGAGTAGCACAGGATACAAGCGGAAGCTGGGGTGCATTTCTTTTGGTTACTTATTCTTTGTGCAAACAAAGAAAAGTAACTCGCCGAAAAGGCGAAAAGCAACCTCCCTCCAAAGAACAACCTTTTACCGCAATCACACCACGCCTAACGTTCAGCTTACAAAGCGACCTCAGTATAAGTTGGAAGCTTCTGCATAATCTCTGCAAACAAAGTGCTTTCCAACCACCCCTCCAACCACGACCGCAATCGTGGATAAACACTCCCCGCAAACCACTCAGCATCCACCGCCGCAAACTGGCGAATAAACGGAAAAATCGCGACATCCGCCATACTGGCAGACTCACCCAATACAAAGCGATGTTGCTGCAAAGCTGCCTCCAGCAACTGCAAAAACTGCTCCCCCTCCTGCCGATAAAACACTTGCGGTTGCTCGGGATAACGTTCGGGATATTTGTAGCGGTCGAGGGCTTTTTTAAAATCACCATCATTGATACTAATGAAGTGATTAACGGCTTCACGGTCAGCATGTAACCAGCCTTTCGGATCATGCTGCGCTAATGCCCACTGCATAATATCCAGACTTTGCTCTAACACCGTGCCATCTGGCAGTTGCAAGACTGGCACCGTGCCTTTGGGGGAGATTTGCAATAAATGTGCAGGCTTGTCGCGCAATGACACTTCACGCACTTCAAGCTGAACTTGCGCTGCCCATAAGGCCATACGGGCACGCATGGCATATGGGCAACGGCGGTAGGAGTAAAGAATAGGCAATGCCATTAGAGCAGTGCTTTTCGGCAATCCTTGATGAGTTGTGGACCTTTATAAATCAGGCCACTGTAAAGCTGCACCAGGCTGGCACCTGCGGCTATTTTTTCTTTGGCATCGTCGCCATTTAAAATGCCACCTACACCAATAATAGGCAAACTGCCTTGCAGTGACGCCGCCAGGGTTTGAATCACGCGTGTAGAGCCTGCTTTCACTGGCGCGCCAGATAAGCCACCCGTCTCTTCTGCATTTTTTAAACCTGCCACAGCATCACGTGCCAGCGTGGTGTTGGTGGCGATCACGCCATCCAGGCGGTGTTGCATGAGTAGCTCAGCAATTTCCTGTCCTTGCTCTGTGGTCAAATCTGGTGCAATTTTGAGGGCGACAGGCACATATTTGCCATGCACTTGCGAGAGGATTTTTTGTTCGGATTTAAGCGTAGCCAGCAATTGGCCTAGCGCATCTTTTTCTTGCAAGGCGCGCAGGTTCTTGGTGTTGGGTGAAGAGATATTCACGGTGATATAGCTGGCATGGCTATACACTTTGCGCATGCAGGTCAGGTAATCCTCAGCCGCCCTGTCGTTAGGCGTGTCAAAGTTCTTACCAATATTGATACCAAGGATGCCTTTAAACTTGCTGGCTTTTACGTTCTGGATGAGCTGATCCACACCCAGGTTATTAAAGCCAAAGCGGTTAATAATGGCCTGAGCCTCAGGCAAACGGAACAAGCGCGGCTTGGGGTTGCCGGGTTGCGCGCGCGGCGTGACCGTGCCGACCTCAATAAACCCGAAGCCTAGCGCTGCCATACCATCAATCACGGCAGCATTTTTATCCAGGCCTGCGGCCAGGCCTACCGGGTTAGGAAAAGTCAGTCCCATCACTTGCGTGGGTTGCTCAGGCAAACGGCCTGCGGCCAACGCCATTAGTCCCAGTTTCTCGGCACGCTTGAGAGATTGCAAAGTCAGGTCGTGCGCCTGTTCTGCATCCAGTTGAAATAGCAGCGGTTTAAGCAGCGGGTAAATATTCATACGTCACTTTTCCTGAATCTTTTTTTAATGCGTGGCAATAGTCGCTTATTTCAGCGCTTGTTGCCTGCATCACTTTTGCGTTACATCAAAAACCATGTTGATCATAGGGTTCAAAATATTCCTCAGATGCATTGCTTGCCAGATAACTAGCTTACAGGAGGAAACCCCATGAAAATTTTGATTGATTTGTTATCTACTGACTATGGTTTGATGAGTTTTATCGTGATTGCCATTATCTTTGTGGTCATGACCTGGGCAGGCATTTATGTCTACCTCAAGGCGCGCCAGCAATAAGTAACTGACACACGGCTAGACCACTAACACAAACCCCGCTTGCGCGGGGTTTGTGTTGTTTACAGCAGCACTTTTTCAATGCCGCCGTTATTGGCTTTCTGGATATAATTTTCCATCCAGTTTTCACCCAGCACATGCTTGGCCATTTCCACCACAATGTAGTCAGCCTCAATACCAGTGTCATCACCGTAGCGTGACAAGCCTTGCAGGCAGCTTGGGCAAGAAGTCAGGATTTTGACTGGCTGCTCAGGAGCACCCACGGTCAAGCCCATTTTTTCCATGCCTTTTTCCAGCTCTTCCTGCTTGCGGAATTTGACCTGGGTCGCAATATCAGGACGTGCCGCGGCGAAGGTGCCAGACTCACCGCAGCAACGGTCATTCAGCGCCACATCAGTGCCCATGAGCTTGTTAGTGACTTCCATCGGCTTGTAGGTCTTCATCGGCGAATGGCAAGGGTCATGATACATATACCGTGTACCCGTCACGCCTTGCAGGCGCATGTCTTTTTCCATCAGGTATTCGTGGATATCGAGCAAGCGGCAGCCCGGGAAAATCTTCTCGAACTCGTATTTCTGCAACTGATCCATACAAGTCCCGCAAGACACAATCACGGTCTTGATATCCAGATAGTTCAGTGTATTCGCCACGCGATGGAACAGCACGCGGTTATCGGCGGTGATTTCCTGGCCTTTATCGTGGTTGCCCGAAGCTGTTTGCGGGTAGCCGCAGCACAGGTAGCCTGGCGGCAATACGGTGATCGCGCCCACTTCGTACAACATGGCTTGCGTGGCCAGGCCGACGTTAGAGAACAAGCGCTCGGAACCGCATCCCGGGAAGTAGAAGACGGCTTCCGAATCCTCGGTCACTTTTTGCGGATTACGAATCACCGGAATCATGGTGTCGTCTTCCACACCCAACATGGCGCGCGAAGTCTTGGACTGCATTTTCTTCGGCATTGGGCGATTAATAAAGTGAATCACCTGCGCCTTGATTTCAGGCTTGCCTACGGTCGCTGGTGGTGCTTTTTTATCCTTGAGCAGGCCAAATTTCTTGGCCAGGCTATTGGCCACATTAATCGCCTTGTAGCCCATGCCTATCATGGTACCGCGCAGCAACTTAATAGTCGCCGGATCCTTGGCGTTCAGGTACAGCATGCCTGCTGCCGTGCCAGGGTTAAATTTCTTTTTACCTTGCTCGCGCAGGAAGTTACGCATCTTGACTGACACGTCACCGAAGTCGATATTGACCGGGCAAGGCTTTTCGCAACGGTGGCAGACCGTACAATGGTCAGCCACGTCGTTAAACTCGTCAAAATGCTTGAGCGAAATACCGCGACGCGTCTGCTCTTCATACAAGAAGGCTTCAATCAGCAACGAAGTACCCAGAATCTTGTTACGTGGCGAGTACAGCAAGTTGGCGCGTGGCACATGCGTAGAGCATACTGGCTTACACTTGCCGCAACGCAAGCAGTCAGAAATATCATCGGCAATCTCGCCAATGGCAGACTGCTCCATGATGATGGACTCTTGCTCCAGCAAACCAAAGCTAGGCGTATAGGCGTTTTCCAGCCCGGAACCCATCAACAATTTGCCTTTGTTAAAGTGGCCTTTCGGGTCTACCTTATTTTTGTAAGCGGCAAAGGTATCAATGGTGGCCTGGTCCAGGAACTCCATCTTGGTGATACCAATACCGTGCTCACCGGAAATCACACCATTAAGGCCTCGTGCCAAGTCCATCACACGTGCCACGGCGGCGTGTGCGTCCTGCATCATGCCGTAGTCATCGGAGTTGACCGGGATATTGGTGTGCACGTTACCGTCACCAGCGTGCATATGCAGCGCAATAAACACGCGGCTTTTCAATACGGTTTTCTGGATTTCGTCCAGCTTGTCGAGAATTTTCTGGTATTCGCGGCCAGCAAAAATATCCGCCATCGGGCGCTTGAGCTCACGCTTCCAGGACACGCGCAGATCATACGACTGCACGGCGCGAAACACGTTGTCATATTGCGTAAACGCTTTGCCCAACTCGCCCAACACAGCTACAGGCTCATCCAGCGTATTGAGTAACAAACGCCATTTGGCACGCACGTCGCGCAATAATTGCAGCGCAATATTTTGCTTGGATTTCACGCCTTCGGGGTCAGCATTGCCGTCTTCGTCCGGCTGCAATGGCAGGTCGCCAGACACAAACGCTTCCAGTTCATCGACCAGGCGCAATTTATTTTGAATCGACAATTCAATATTGATGCGCTCAATGCCGTCTGAATACTCACCCAGGCGTGGCAATGGAATCACCACGTCTTCGTTAATTTTAAAGGCGTTGGTGTGACGCGCGATCGCCGCTGTGCGTGAACGGTCTAACCAGAATTTTTTACGCGCCTCAGCCGAGACGGCAATAAAGCCTTCACCGTTACGGGCGTTACACATACGTACCACGGCAGACGCCACTTCACCAACAGCGTTTTCGTCATCAGAAGCGATATCGCACAACAACACCATTTTAGGGCGTTGCTGACGCGCAGCCTTGGTCGCGTAACCCACAGCCTTCACATAGCGCTCGTCCATGTGCTCCAGGCCGGCCATGATCACAGCTGGGTCTTGTTTGGCGGTCGCATCCAGGTAGTCTTTGATTTCAACAATGGCAGGCACCGCGTGCGATACATTGCCGAAAAATTCCAGCGCAATGGTACGCACATGCTTGGGCATGCGGTGCAGAATAAAGGTCGCAGACGTAATCAGGCCGTCACAACCTTCTTTTTGCACGCCAGGCAAACCAGACAAAAACTTGTCGGTCACGTCTTTACCCAGGCCAACCTTACGGAAGCTAGGGCCAGGAATTTCGAGAATCTCTGGCTCGGACAGCAGATTCTTGAAGTCGATGTCGTAGCGGCTGATTTTAAAGCGCGCCATGTCGATGTCGTGAATCTTGCCCAGGTTATGGTCCAGGCGCTCCACTTCCAGCCATGTGGCGTCAGGCGTCACCATGCGCCATGAGGCGAGGTTATCCAGCGCGGTGCCCCACAGCACGGCTTTTTTACCACCGGCGTTCATGGCAACGTTACCGCCAATACAGCAGGCATCCGCAGAGGTTGGGTCGCAGGCAAATTCCAATCCGGCCGCAGTGGCTGCGTCCATGGCACGGCGTGTCACCACCCCGGCACCACACTCAATGGTGGCTACCTGGCGTGAAACACCCGGCAAGGTGCGCATTTGCACGCCGGTGTGCTGATCCAGTTTTTCGGTATTGATGACAGCAGACAAAGGTGTCAACGGCACGGCACCACCGGTATAACCAGTACCGCCGCCGCGCGGGATAATGGTTAACCCTAATTCGATACACGCACGTACCAGGTAGGAAATCTCGGCTTCGGTATCCGGGTTAATCACCACAAACGGATACTCGACACGCCAGTCGGTCGCGTCGGTCACATGTGAGACGCGTGCCAAGCCATCAAACTGCACATTATCTTTGCGCGTAAACTTGGTCAGTTTGGCCATGGCTTTTTTGCGCAAATCGGCGGTTTGCTTGAAGTCATCCGCAAACTTTTCTACCGCTTTGGTAGCCGCAGTCACCAGCTTCTGCACTTTGTCATTACCGCTACTGCGTTCATCAATCGCAGAAATTCGGTGATACAAGGCCTCGATCAGGGCTTTGCGGCGCTTGGGATTCTCCAGCAAGTCATCTTGCAGGTAGGGGTTGCGGGAAACCACCCACAGATCGCCCAGCACCTCAAACAGCATGCGTGCACTACGTCCCGTTTTGCGCTCAGCGCGCAAGGCATTCAAAATGCCCCAAATTTCTTCACCCAGAAACCGAATGACAATTTCGCGGTCTGAGAAGGAAGTATAGTTGTACGGAATTTCGCGTAAACGCGTGAGAGGAGTAGAATTGTGCTTTAACAAATCTGCGTTAACAGGTGCGTTCATTGATAATTTATCAAAAACAAAAGCTAATTATACCACGCCACATTCGGCACAAACACGGTACAACGGCTAGGGTTTTTGAGTAATCAGGTTTTAAGATGTCTACATTCAAATCCAAATGTAAAAAATGGGTAGTACCACTGGTCGCATTAGCCTTGTTTGCGGGCCTGGCAGTTGCGGTGATGCAAAAGCCACAAGCCCCGGAAGTCACATTCACCACGTTAACTGGTGAAAAAATCAGCATGCAGTCACTACGTGGCAAAACCGTACTGGTCAACTTCTGGGCCACGGACTGCCCTGGCTGCATCAAGGAAATGCCAGAGTTGATCGACACTTACCAGCAATACAAAGACAACAACCTGGTCGTAATTGCCGTCGCCATGCCTTACGATCCACCCGCCCAGGTTGCCAACTACACTAAAGAAAAAGCCCTGCCTTTTAACGTCATGCACGATGGTTACGGCGAAATGGTGAAGGCCTTTGGAGATGTCAACCTCACCCCAACGACCTTTATTTTTGACGCCCAGGGCAACCGCGTACAAAAAACCATAGGCGAACTCAACTTCCCCGAGCTGCGTAAACTACTCGACCAGAAAGCCAGCTAAATGTTGTGGGTGAAAGCGTTTCATATCATTTTTGTCACCAGTTGGTTTGCCGGGCTGTTTTACCTGCCGCGCATTTACGTCAACCTGGCGATGGAGCAAGACCCGCAAGCCCAGGCACGCCTGCTGCTAATGGCACACAAACTCTACAGGTTTATGCAGCCACTGATGTTGCTAGCCTTGGCATTTGGGATTTGGTTATGGTTAGGTTACGGTTTCAAGGGCGGCTGGCTGCATGCAAAGCTGACCCTGGTGGCGTTACTGATAGGCTACCACCATGCCTGTGGCAGCCTGTTGAAAAAATTCAGCGCCCAGCAAAACCGCCGCAGCCATGTCTGGTTCCGCTGGTTTAACGAAGTCCCGGTACTGATCCTGATTGCCGTCGTCATCCTGGTTGTGACCAAACCGTTCTAAGCACATGCTGGACGCATTGCTGCAATCCGAATGGCTGATCCGCATGCTGGACAAATCCGGCAAGCGGGCCGCACACAGGTTACTGGCAGTATTCAGCATTCTCGACGACCTGCTGTCCAGCCCGATAGTGCAACCGCTACCTGACACGACAGCAACCCTCAATCCGCCAGACAGACTACAACATTACCTGAGCACCCAGGCACAACTGGCAGGAGCAAGGCTGCCGGACATGCTGGCCAATCAGTTGTATTTCATGGCACTCAGCGCCTGCCAGGAAAAGCTGCTACATCCACAATCCAGCGCACTGCAGCACGCCAGGCAAGCCGCGCAGGCACTGGTGGACGTACAAACCAGGCGCGAGATCAACTGGCTAGCTATCCGCAATTATGGCGTGGTGATGGCGACATTATTTTTTGGTCTCATGGGTGGATATTACTGGCATATGCAGGTCACCCCTACGCCTGTATTACAGGCAAAGTCACCGGAATATCCACCGACCGCACATCCGCTATCTCACGAAGCCAGCCCATCCGAAACTGCCGCCATTTACAGCCGCCTGGAAACCATGAAACACGGCGATTGCCGCCTGCTGGAAGCCATTCAACTACCAGAACGACTGAAAAGTATCTATATCGAAAACATCATCAACGGCCATGTCACCACCAATCGCGACGAACAAGTACTCGTCAACCAATTGCTCGACCAGGTGAAATGCAATTACACGCCCAAGCTGATGGTGAACTCCAAATAAAAAAGCCGTCGCAATCACGACGGCTTGATGAGCACTACTTAATTACTGGAACAATGTTTTCAGCTGGTTCAAACCACCATCATAAACACCCTTGATGGCATCAGAGGCAGCCTTTTCATCGGCCGGTGCTTTAGGCAAGAAATGGCTTTCCCACACCACCACAGACTTGCCATCGCCATTGCTGTGCACACTCACGGTAGACGCGTATTCATTCACCGGCAACACGCCATCAGTGATTTTGTATGAATAGCTTTTGGCTTTGGCGTTATAGGCGGTCAATGTTTCGTTGATTCTTCCGCCATCTTTCAAGGTTAATACACGCTTGGCACCGGCATGGTTGTTTTTACCGGAGACAATCTCGGTTTTGGCCACTGCCGGATGCCAGGCACCCAAATCGCCAAAGTCAGCGACTTTTTTCCAGACCACATCCACCGGCTGATTCAACTCAACCGACTTGACCACAAACAACGGCTCCGCCGCAAATACGCTGCCAGCAGTTGCCAATAATGTTGCTAATACCAATGATTGTAGTTGACGCATGATGTTCTCCTGTTGTGATTGATTGACCATAAAACTATACTATACGGTATAGTATATTTAACATGATAATAAAAAGGAAATCAATAGGATTTATTCCTTGTACTGCGGCTTACCTCTATACAAGACTGTATAGAGTGCTATAATCAAAACATGAATACTTTAAAGCAAAAGATTCTTCAGGTTTCCACTGACCTGTTTCAGACGCGTGGCATCAACTCCACCGGCGTGGACACGATTGTGGCCGTAGCCGGTACCACCAAAATGACGCTTTACAAGTATTTTGAAACCAAGGAAGAGCTGATCCTGGCCGTGTTGCAGCAAAGCCATCAGGACTTTCAAAACTGGATGAATGAAAAACTGGGTGGCCTGGGTGGCAGCCCGAATGAAAAAATCCAGAAACTGTTTGAATTCATTGAAGAATGGGTGACTTCGCCCTCCTTCACCGGCATCGCCTTCATTAAGGCCTCAGCAGAATTCCCCAACGAAGAAAACCGCATTCACCAGCTGTCTTCACAGCAATCGCGCGAGTTCCGCCAATTTATTACCAAGCTGGCGCAAGATGCCAATATTAAAGATGCCGAAGGCCTGGCGCTGCAACTGTCCATCCTGTTTGAAGGTGCGGTGCAGGCCGAGCAAATCAAACGTGGCTCAGGCGCCATCAAATCAGCTAAAAAAGCCGCCAAAACCTTAATCGACATTGCCATCAAGCAATCCTGAGCCTCATCAGGCTTTCAGCACTTGCCAGCAGCCAGCCTGGCGGCAATAATAGCCTCACTTTCAATTAAAGACTTTAAGCGTTCATGAACATTCTAATTTGCGGCTCACTGGCCTACGACACCATCATGGTGTTTCCTGACCAATTTAAAAACCATATCCTGGCAGACAAAATCCATAAACTCAGCGTGGCCTTTTTGGTGCCGGAGATGCGCCGTGAATTTGGCGGCACCGCAGGCAATATTGGTTATAACCTGCAATTGCTGGAAGGCCAGCCACATATCATGGCCACCGTGGGCGATGACTTTGCCCCTTACCAAACCTGGCTGGAGCAAAATAACATTGATCCGCGGCATATCACCACAGTGGCAGGCACTTACACCGCACAGGCGTTTATCACGACCGATATGGACGACAACCAGATCACCGCCTTTCACCCAGGCGCCATGCAGCATGCGCACGCCAACAGCGTGAATGATGCGCGGGATATCAAACTGGCGATCATTGCGCCCGATGGCCGTGATGCCATGTTCCAGCACGCCAAAGAGTGCCATGATGCGGGCATTCCGTTTATGTTTGACCCTGGCCAGGGCTTGCCGATGTTTAATGGCGAAGAACTGCTGCACTTTATTGAAATGGCCGACTACCTGGCGGTGAACGATTACGAGTCACAAGTCATCCAAGACAAAACAGGACTATCATTAGAGCAACTGGCGGCTAAAGTCAAAGCGCTGATCGTGACGCTGGGTAGCGAAGGTTCACATATTTATGCCGATGGTCAACGCCATGATATTCCGTGCGTTAAAGCAGAGGCCTTGGTAGACCCGACCGGCTGTGGTGATGCTTACCGTGCTGGCTTGCTATATGGCATTGTACGTGGTTGGGACTGGAAAGCCTGTGGCCGCCTGGCATCGACCATGGGGGCGATCAAGATTGCCAGCCGCGGCGGCCAGAATCACCAGCCAAGCCGGGCAGAAATTGAAAACATTTATAGCCATGCACTGGTGCAGGATGCGCTCAAAGAAGACCCATCCCTGCGGCAGTCTGCCAGCTAAATGATGCATAGATAGATATAAGTGATTGACGTTAAATAGTTAAGTGATGTGTGTAAATACTAGGAGAGAAAAATGACAACACGCGTATTAAAATGGATGGCTGTCGCAGTAATCACCGGGGTATTGGCGGCGTGCGCTAGTTCAAACTCTGGCAATGTGTATTCACGAGACGAAGCGCGTAAAGCACAAACAGTCAAAACCGGCGTGGTGGAAAGCGTGCGCTCCGTGAAACTGGAAGGCACCAAGTCACCTGTCGGGACCATTGCCGGTGGCGCCATTGGCGGTATCGCGGGTAGCTCGGTCGGCGGCGGCAAAGGCAGTGCGATTGCTGCCGTGATTGGCGCAGTGGCCGGTGGCCTGGCAGGCTCTGCCGCAGAAGAAGTGGCGACACGTAAAAACGCTTACGAAATCACAGTCAAGCTGGATGGCGGCGGTTTGGTCGCCATTGTGCAAGAGGCTGACGAGCAATTTAACGCGGGTGACCGTGTGCGTATTGTTGAAAACGGCGGCACTTCACGCGTATCGCACTAAGCACGTAAATAGTTTCATTTAAAAGAGCGGCCATGGGTCGCTCTTTTTTATTTAGTGCGTGCAGTTTAGTCACTGGCGGCGTCACACAACTGTCACACCAACGTCACCAATCGTTCATGTGACACTCCTAATATCTCGCTAAACCTCAACCAAGGAGTTGCGTGATGTTAGAACGCCATCTGCAAGAACACGGCACATACCAGACCGAGATTCAATCGCCAGCCAGCGCCCGTAAGCCAGCTTCAACACTGAGCGTGGCACTGGCCACCAGCGCAGAAGAGATTATGGAAGCACAACGCCTGCGCTACCAAGTGTTTGCCGAAGAAATGGGCGCACAAATCAAAGGCCAGCAAGGGCTGGATGTCGATGGCTTTGATGCCTTTTGTGATCATTTACTGGTACGCGACGATGCGACCCAGCAAGTTGTCGGCACTTACCGCATATTGAACCCGATGCAAGCAATGCTGGCAGGTGGTTACTACTCCGCTGGCGAGTTTGATTTAAGTCGTTTGGCACCCCTGGCGGACCGCACGGTAGAAGTCGGTCGCGCTTGCGTACACGCAGACTACCGTAGCGGCGGCACCATCACCATGCTCTGGGCAGGTTTGGCAAAATACATGATGGCGCGCCAGTATGAGTATATGATCGGTTGCGCCAGCATCTCCATGCACGACGGTGGCCATACCGCGGCGTCCCTGTTTAACAACTTGCGCGACGACTATTTATCGCCTGCAGAATACCGCGTGTTCCCGCACAACCCTCTGCCGATTGATGCATTGGACCAATCCCTGACCGTCGCTTGCCCGCCACTGGTCAAAGGCTACTTGCGACTGGGTGCTTATATTTGCGGCGAACCGGCCTGGGACCCGGCTTTTAATACCGCAGATATGCTGGTATTGTTACCCCTGTCTCGAATGAATCCCAGATATGCTGCGCATTTCTTGAAATAACTTGCCACAAACTTCAATGATCGTTCGCGGGTGGCGCATCACCCGCATCACACTGCATGTCCTGACAGGTGTTACCTTAGCCGCCATTGTGCTACCGGTATGCAATCGCTGGATGCGGCTCGGCCTGATTCAATGGTGGTGCAAGCGCCTGCTGCACTGTTTTAACCTGCGCGTGACCACCAGCGGCGAATTACCCGATATCCGCACCCACGGCGTGTTGTTTGTGGCCAACCATATTTCCTGGTCAGACATCCATGCCATCAACAGCATCATCCCGGTGCGCTTTGTCGCCAAGCTGGAGATCAGAAACTGGCCGGTCTTTGGTTATCTGGTCAGAAAGTCAGGCACCATTTTCATCAACCGTACGCGTAACCGCGATGCCGCGCGTGTAGTGAATATTTGCAGCCATGCGCTCAAATTGAATGACAATTTATGCGTGTTCCCGGAAGGCACTACCACCGAGGGTCTGAGTGTACTGCCGTTTAAAAGCAGCCTGATTCAGGCGGCTATCGAGGCCAACACTAAAATCATCCCGGTGGCGATTCACTATCCGCTGCCTGATGGCCAACCAAACCTGGACGCAGCTTACGCTGGCGACACCTCAATCATCGAATCGATGAACGCCTACCTGAAGATGCAGCAACCGGCGGTGCACTTGCATTTTGGTACGCCGATTGCGGCCAGCGGGCAATCACGACAACAGCTGGCTCAGCAAGCCCATGCGCAGATTACCGCAACATTATTTGGTTAAATGGCCGTCTCCTAGCGCAGCCATTGCACCAGCATCCCCACCACTGCATATGCCGCGATCACGGCAATCACATTCAGTTTAAAGCGCGCTAACGCCAACCATGCCACAACGGCCAGGCCGATGGCTAGCCAGTCTATGCCAGGGAACCATGTGCTCTGCAAAAACACATGGTAAGCAAAAAACAGGGCCAGATTTAAAATCACACCGACCACGGCAGCAGTAATCGCGCTCAATGGGGCCGTGAGACGTACATTGTCACGTGTATTTTCAATCAACGGCGCACCGCTAAAAATAAATACAAAACTGGGCAAAAAGGTGAAAAAAGTCACCACCGTCGCCGCTAAAAAGCCCGCCAGCAATGGCCCATCTGCTGCCAGCGCCTGGTTGAGCCAACCGCCAACAAAACCGACAAAGGTCACCACCATAATCAATGGGCCTGGCGTGGTTTCGCCCAGGGCCAAACCATCCATCATCTGCGCAGGGCTGAGCCAATGGTAATGATCGACCGCACCCTGATAGACATAAGGCAAGACGGCATAGGCGCCGCCAAAAGTCAGCAAGGCCGCTTTGCTGAAAAACCAGCCCATTTGCGTCAACGCCCCTTGCCAGCCGAAGTGCCACCACAAGCCAGCCATCACCAATAGCCAGAGAATCCCCCCCGTGACTGCAATACGCACCATGCCCAGCCAGCTAAAACGCGCATGTGCCGGTGTAGGCGTATCATCATCAATCAGGGCACGGCCGAAATGCTGCGTGGCCGCACCATGCCCGCCCACGGTAAAGAGCGTTGGCGCCAGGCGCGCACCGATCAAGCCCAGGCCTGCAGCAGTCAATATGATCAGAGGAAACGGCAATTTGAACAGGAAAATCGCCACGAATGCCAAGGCAGAAATCGCCCACATGACGCGATTTTTTAGCGCGCGCGTGCCAATGCGATAAGCCGCAAACAGCACAATCGCTACCACCGCCGGTTTTATGCCGTATAAAGCGCCCGCCACCGTCGGTACGTGACCATAAGCCATATAGACCCAGGCCAGCAACACCAGCATAAAAAACGAAGGCAAGACAAACAACACCCCGGCGATCACGCCGCCCCAGGTGCGATGCATGAGCCAGCCGATATAGGTGGCCAGTTGCTGTGCCTCTGGCCCAGGCAACACCATGCAGTAATTAAGTGCATGTAAAAAACGTTTTTCCGAGATCCAGCGTTTTTGCTCCACCAGGTCGTGATGCATGATGGCAATTTGCCCGGCCGGGCCGCCAAAGCTAATCAACCCGAGTTTAAGCCAATACCAGAAAGCTTGCCTGAGCGACACTGGCGCAGGCGGCGTGTGTGTATCGGTGGGAGATGTCATATCAGAAGAAGAATGTGCGTGCATAAGGCCTCATTTCATAGGGGAATGCTCACGACTAAGCATGACCCAAGATTTGAGCAGTCCTTGGACGCAAGGCGTCTTGAAGCGGGGAGGCTGCCGAATCCCCAGTGCGCATCATAGCATATATACCGCACCCACAATGGTAGCCGACGCAGTCATAAGGCCTGTCAGCGCACATAGGCATTCACACCTGTTTTTAAAATGAGTAGCGAGACCACCAGCATAAAGACCCGGCGCACCAATCCGGCGCCATGTTTGAGCGCCAGAGACGTTCCCAGCACGCTGCCCGCAATATTCGCCGCGGCCATCACCAGCCCCACCTGCCACCATACATGGCCCGTCGCCGCCAGCATCAGCAGTGCGGCAAGATTGGTGGTCGCGTTCAATACTTTGGCCGAGGCAGAAGCGTGTAAAAAGTCCTGCCCCAAGCAGCGCACCAGCAAGAAAATAAAAAAACTGCCCGTACCCGGTCCAAAAAAACCGTCATACCAGCCAATCAATGCGCCAATTACCAGTGCCAGCCACAAACGTGTTTTGGCGCTGTGTTGTGTCCTGCCATGTTGCAGGCCAAATTGGGGATATTTGAACGTATAAACCAACACCAGCAGCAATACCCAGGGCAACAGCTTGCGCAAGAACTGCGGATCCATCCAGGTCAGCGCCCACGCCCCCAGGCCGGACCCGGCAAACGCGAGCAGCGCCGCTGGGGCCAGCCAGACCCACTCCAACTGTACACGACGACCATAACGCCAGGCGGCGACCGTGGTACCAAACACGCTGGAACATTTATTCGTGCCCAGTAATAATGATGGCGACGAGGCAGGATAAGTCGATAACAGTGCGGGCACCGACAGCAGGCCACCACCGCCGACCATCGCATCCATAACCCCGGCCACAAATGCTGCCGCCACCACTAGCCACACTTCCATGACAGACGAGCCGACTACTCGCCAACCGTGCCTGCTGGCCGGTCACGTGGATCTAATGGCACTTGCGTAAACGCCCCAGTTTCCAACGTATATGCCGTAAGCTGCCGGCCCCACAAACAACCTGTATCCAGCGCAACGACGCCCTCGCCCTGATACAAGCCCAGGGCTGACCAATGTCCAAACAGGATGGTTTGACTGGCTTGTGCCGATTGCCGCGCAGCGACTTTGAACCAGGGCTGATAGCCTGCCGGAATATCCTGGACCTCGCCTTTAAAGGCAAACTCCATTGCACCGTCATTATCCAGCAAGCGCATGCGCGTCAGGCCATTGGTAATCGCGCGCAAGCGATCAATGCCGGTCAAACGATCATCCCAGGCAGCCGGGTGGTTGCCATACATCTGCTGCAAAAAGTTTAAATAATCTGCTGACCGCAACACAACCTCGACCTCGGCCGCCAGCGCCCTGGCCTCTGGTAAGGTCCATTGCGGATAGAGCCCGGCGTGCAGCATGGCAAAATCGTCTTCCAGCACCATCAGCGGCTGTTGGCGTAACCAACCGAGCAACGCTGCACCATCGTCGGCAGAGAACAATGCCGTCAGCGTATCAAAGCGATGCGGTGGCCGGATATGATGTGCCACGGCAATCGCGTGCAGGTCATGGTTACCCAGCACCAGCCGCACATGCTCGCGGTGCGTGTATACCCAACGCAGCACCTCCAGAGAGCCGGTACCGCGATTAATCAAATCACCTACCAGCCACAGGCTGTCACGGCCAGGCTGAAAGTCCACCTGTTCCAGTAAATGCATCAGGGAGTGGTAACAACCCTGGATATCACCAATTGCATATCTCGCCATGGCGTCAACTTTGCAAAAAAAATCAATTCACCAATAAAAAAGCCGCTTGAATCAAGCGGCTTCTCACATTCACAGCAATTACTTCTTCAAGCTGGCAGGATCAAACTTTGCACCAGCCTGATTTGCCATATAAGCCACGGCATCTGCCACTTCATGATCACTCAGGTCAGCCGCGCCGCCGCGTGGTGGCATGCTACGAATACCTTCTGTCGCATGTTTAACCAGTGTTTCATAGCCTTGTGCAATACGTGGGCCCCAGTCACCAGCGTTACCGATTTTTGGCGCACCCAATGCACCTACGCCATGACAGGCCACGCAAGTACCTTTCACAATCTCTTCACCACTTTTCTCAACGTGAGCGCCAGCGGCTTCGGCCACTTCAATGGTCGCCACCGGTTTGATATTGGCCACCACTTTTTGCTCGACTGCGTCCGTTTCTTCTTTGGAAGGTGCTGCTTTTTCACTGCCAAACACGCCAAACAGGTAAGCCAGTAACGAAACCAGCAAAGTGAAACCAACAATGGCACCTGGAATCGCAATAATTAACTCTTTAATGCTTGAACCTTGTTTGTAATCCGACATATCCGTATCCCGTTGCGTTAGAAAAAATATCCCCGCGATTATAACGCAGAACGACTACGCAGCAAACGCGCATACGGGCTTTTCCATGCGCCAAAAGCAAACAGCCGGGCATGTGCCATGCCCGGCTGAATGTAGTCAGAATGACCGATTACTTCTGACGGCGACGCATGGCAGCCATCGCGACCAGGCCCAAGCCCAGCATCGCAGCAGAGCCTGGCTCAGGCACTGCACTGATACGGAACAAGGAAGTCGTGTTGGAACCTTCGTTGGCAAATGCCAGGAAGATAGCGCCGTCTTTTTCAAAGGCAACCAGGCCTTCTGGCGCCAGATCGCCATCAGACACGATCATGTCGATAAAGCTGACCTTAGTCGGGTCGGTAACATCAAACAGCGCAATCGCACCTTTCAGGGTTCTTTCCAGACCCACCGCAGCAATGGTACGGCCACCCAGCGTGAACAAATCTACGCCTTCTGGCTCCACACCTTTGTCACGGCTACGGCCATCATCGTAAATGCCACGTGCAAATGCTTCTTTATCAAGGATATCGCCACTGTCGTACACCAGGTTGCCATCGGCATCACGGATGCTGAAAGAGCGTGCGCCTGCTGCGTACAGATCGCCTGGAGATGAATCCGTATTCGACACACGGATATTGGCCAAGTCGCCAGTCGCGCCCAGTGAGCTGGCGGCAGAGCGGTCGCCGTCATCTTCACGGAAATCGCCTTCGTTTGCCGTCACCAGGTAAGTCTTGCCAGCCACGTCATAGGTCGCAATCCCATCCGGCATGTACAAGCCCTTCACGTTAGCGCTGATAAAATTCACGCTGCCATTATTGAGCGGGTCTATCGTGTTACCTGGCAAGCTGAAATCTTTCACGCCCAGGCCAACCACTTGGGTGAATGAATGCGTGTTCAGGTCCAGAATACCAATCGCGTTGGCTTCTTGCAGCGTAACATAGGCTTTGCTGCCATCGGCACTCACGGCGATGTACTCTGGCTCGAAGTCCATGCCGGTATTGGTGCGGATATGGCTGCCAGAAGTTGGCACACCGGCCAGGGTGGCCGTCGCAGCCACAGTACGGCTGGTCACATCAATAATCGTGACGCTACCGACCGGGTCATTGGCAGATGCACCATACACGCGTGGTACGCTGTTGCCGATACGTGAACCATAGACATTTGGTGTACCTTCGTTGGCGACCAAGATTTTGCTGCCATCTGGGGTGAATGTCAGCATGTCTGGCAATGCACCCACGGTAAATGTGTTGGTGCCTGCGGCCAGGCTTCTGCTGGAAGTGTCATACAACTGCACGATACCTGCATTGGTACGTGTATTGTTTTCAATGGCAAATGCAGCCATGCCATTGCGGATGCTCACGCTGTTGATACTGCCATAAGCGCTGGTATCAATGCGTTGCAGCAAGCTACCGGTGTTCGCATCCAATACATCCACCCCTTTTACGCCAGCCACCCACAAAGTGTTGGTGGTCGCATCAAAGGCTGGGATTTCAGACAAATAGCCACTACCGCTGTGGGCAAATGTCCACTCTTTGCTAATCTGGTACGTTGTTGCCGCTTGTGCCATGCTCATGCTACCGAACAACAAGCCCATCATTAAAGTCATTTTTTTCATGTGTTTACCCTCTCCTCAAAACTCCAGAGAGCATAGTCACCCAACATGACAAATCCTTGACGCTGGCATGTCAAAAACATGGCAGCGGACTACGCGCTACAGTCTGGCATACGCGTAATTTTGCGGATAAACCACTTTCTCGCGCGCATCGGTCCAGATAATGTCGCAATTATCGTCATCCATATGCACCATGCGGCCATTGCGGTCGACACAATACTCGCCGCACACAATGCGGTCTTCAATCGCATAACCCTGGGCAATGCGCGTGTAATCAAACAAAATCGAGCGAATCACCGTGCTGTCGCGCTGGATATGGCAACCGGAGTTAATCCAGGTCGGACCGACAATCCGGGTATTTTTATCAATGCGCGAGCCTGAGCCGATATACACCGGCCCCTCAATCTGCGTGTGCTCCCAATCAATATGCACATTCAACCCTACCCACACACCAGGTTTGACCTGCTTGCCCGGAATCGGCATCGATGGAAAAAAACCCTGCATCATTTGCTGCATCACCAGCCAATAATCGCTCACCACGCCAATATCAATCCAGTTAAACGGATGCTGGATCGCGTAAAACGGCAGGCCACGCTGCACCAACAAAGGAAACAAATCCGAGCCAATATCAAACTCACTACCCGAAGGAATCAGGTCTAATACTTCAGGTTCGAAAATATAAATCCCGGTACTCGCCCAGTTGGAGCGCGCCTCTAACTGGCTGGGCTTCTCCTGAAAAGAAATGATACGGCCTTCATTATTAGTCACCACCACGCCATAGCCAGACACCTTATCCATAGGCACCTGCATGGTCACCAGGCTCGCCAATGCGCCCTTCTCCTTGTGCTCTTTCACCGCACGCGTAATGTCGAGGTCAATAATCGCATCACCGCACAACACAATCGTCGTGTCGTCAAAAAAGCCGCTAAAGTCCTGAATCTTGCGCATGCCACCTGCGGAGCCGACCGCATGCGGCACAATCTTGCCGTCGACAATATCGCCCTCAAACGAGTAGCCAATATTCACGCCAAAGCGATGACCATCTTCAAAGTAATCCTGAATTTTCTGGTGCAGGTAACTCACATTCACCATGATATCGGCCACGCCATGCATGGCCAGATGCTCAATCAAATACGCCATCACCGGCTTACCCAACACCGGGATCATCGGCTTAGGCAATTCATAAGTCAGCGGCCGAACACGCGTGCCCTTACCCGCGGCCAAAATCATGGCTTTCATAGTGCAATACCCTTAAATAACTTAACGTTTACTGGCTAAGCATAGCCACGCACTATGACAACATTATTTCAGCAGCGTAGTTGCCAGGTGGACAAGAAGAGAAAATAGCCCGCAGGTGCGCCAAGCCAGCGCGACTTATTTGCTATAATGGCAGGATTGCGCCCGTAGCTCAGCTGGATAGA
>VFQP010002390.1_pt1 | contig 21068 bp, 21 predicted proteins | sample 3512351 | NCBI WGS metagenome assembly VFQP01 (sample SAMN10412372, study PRJNA504923) | tailings metagenome | isolation source: Relicate 1 Philex TSF1 revegetated site | place: Philippines: Tuba, Benguet | collected 2017-08-29
TGTGTAAGGCATGCCGCCAGCGTTCAATCTGAGCCAGGATCAAACTCTTCAGTTCGATCTTGAATTTGCTCTTAGGAATTGAAGTGAACTTCACTTCAGTTTCCATGAGCGTTTGAGGTCTTTGGGACCTTGGCTTGCAGTCGCCTGCTTGCCTTGGCACTCGCCTTCAAACGCCCACGCTTATCGGCTGTTGATTGTTAAAGAGCTTGCAAAACATCTCTGTTTTGCACTGCTGAATTTTCAGCAGCGAAGCCTTGCATTATGACTTGATCTTAATAACCTTGTCAAGCGCTTGGCTATTCTGCTTTTCGTTGCGGCCGGCTTGTTTTGCAACTTGCCTGCGCTGCGCTTCGTCAGCAGAGCCTGAGATTTTGACTCGCTTTTGATCGCTTCGTCAACCCCCTCGGGCTTTTTTCTTTTTCTCTTTTCTTCGCTTGTTTTCGCCGGTTGGCTTTGCCTGCCGGGTCAGCTACGAAGAGCGGAGCCTGCGACTGTAGCACGGTTCTTTTTGGCCGCGCAAGCCCCGCCGCAAACTCTTCGATCAGGACCATCGGATGCCCGCTCGCTGGCGGGCCGCACTCAGCTCAGCGGCGCGTTGCCTTGCAGCTGCGCCAGCGCAGCGGCTGGCTCGTCGCTGGCCAGCACTTCTTCCAGGTGCCCCGCCAGGCGCCGGGTGTCTGCGCGCAGCACACGTTGTTTGATCGAGGCAATGCGCGCCGGATGCATCGAGAAGCTGCGCAGGCCCATGGCCAGCAAGAGCTCGGTGAACGCGGCATCGCCCGCCATCTCGCCGCAGACGCTGACGGCGCGGCCCGCCGCGTTGGCGCTGGCGATGGTCTGGTGCACCAGGCGCAGCACGGCCGGATGCCAGGGGTCGTAGAGATGGGCCACGGCTTCATCGGCTCGGTCGATGGCCAGGGTGTACTGGATGAGGTCGTTGGTGCCGATCGACACGAAGTCGAGATGGCGCAGAAGGCTGTCTATCAACAAGGCGGCGGCGGGCACCTCCACCATCGCCCCCACTTCCACCGGCCCGTAGGCTGCACCCGCGTCGTCCAGTTGCTGCCGGGCACGGGCCAGGGACTCGAAGACGAGCTTCACCTCGGACATCTGCGCCACCATGGGCACGAGGATGCGCACCTTGCCGTGCACGCTGGCCCGCAGGATGGCGCGCAGCTGCTGCCGGAACATGCCGGGTTCGGCCAGACTCCAGCGGATCGCGCGCAGGCCCAGCGCCGGGTTCAAACCATGCTCATGGCGCAGCTCCTGCGCGCTCATGCGTTCCAGTGGCTTGTCGGCGCCGATGTCCACGGTACGGATGGTCACCGGCAGCCCCTGCATCGCCTCGACGGCGCCGCGGTAGGCCTGGTACTGCTCCTCTTCGTCCGGCAGCCGCCCGCCGCGGTTCATGAACAGGAACTCGCTGCGGAACAGGCCCACGCCCACCGCACCGGCCTCCAGCGCAGCCGGCGCATCGTCCGGCAGTTCGATGTTGGCCAGCAGCTCCACTGCCTCGCCGTCCAGCGTCACGGCCGGGGTGTGCCGCAGCCGGTGCAGCCGCGCGCGTTCGAGTTCGCTCTGGCGCTGGCGGAAGCGGTACTCCTCCAGCACGATGGGCGAGGGGTCGACGACGACGACACCGGCATCGCCATCGATGACGATCCAGTCGTCCTGGCGGATCAGCCGGCTCGCCTCGCGCGCACCGACCACCGCCGGGATGTCCATGCTGCGCGCAACGATGGCCGTGTGCGAGGTGCGCCCGCCGACGTCGGTGACGAAGCCGGTGAACACGCTGCGCTTGAACTGCAGCATGTCGGCCGGCGCCACGTCGCTGGCCACGAGCACCAGCGGATCGGCGCCGAACTCCCGCGCCTCGTCGCGCATGTCGGCCAACGCACCCCGCGCCGCACCGTTGCCGGCCGCGGCGGACAACTCGCGCAGCAGCCGCTCGACGACCTGCTCGATGTCGGCCTTGCGCTCGCGCAGGTACTCGTCCTCCATCTCGTCGAACTGGCGCGCCAGCACCTCCAGCTGCGCCGACAGCGCCCACTCGGCGTTGTAGTGGCGCTCGACGATCCAGTGCTTGGTCGCCTCGCTCAGCGTGTCGTCATGCAGCAGCATCAGGTGCACGTCGAGCAGCGCCGCCAGCTCGTGCGGCGCTTCGGCTGGCAGATCGCCTTTCAGCGTCTGGATCTCGTGGGCCACGGCGTCGCGCGCGCGGCGCAGGCGGTCGATCTCGCCGGCCACCTGCTCGCTGCCGACGAAGTAGTGCTCGACGTCGACGCGACTCGAAGCCACCAGCACCGCGCGGCCGATGGCCACACCACGTGAGACGGGCAGGCCGAAGATCTGGATGCTCATGGCCGCTGCTCCGTGGAAGACGCTGGAATGCCCTGGGTGCCTTACTCAGGCTCGCCGAACTTGCCGTCGATCAACTCGCGCAGCGCGCGCTCGGCGGGGGCCTCGTCCGGGCCTTCGACCTCGATCTCGATGACCGTGCCCTGCCCGGCGGCCAGCATCATCACGCCCATGATGCTCTTGGCGTTGACGCGCCGACCGTTGCGCGACAGGTGAACCTCGCTGGCAAAGCTGCCGGCGAGCTTGGTCAGTTTGGCCGAGGCGCGGGCGTGCAGCCCGAGCTTATTGCTGATGGTGATGCTGGACTTGATCATGGGCGGCGGAGGGCGAGACGCTCGGGTTTCCCTGGTTCTGCCGGCGCGACACGCCGACCTGCATGACGCCCTGGCCGGCCCCGGCGACGGCGCGCACGACCAGGTCGTCGAGCGGCTGCGCCGCATAACAGAGCGTGCGCCACAGCATCGGCACGTTGACGCCGACGACCACGCGCACCCGCTGCCCGTCGGCCACCGCCAGCGCCGCGTTGCAGGGCGTGGCGCCGAACACGTCGACCAGCATCAGCACCTCGTCGCCGCTGGCCAGCGCCGGTGCCAGCACCTGGCGCACGGCGGCCTCGGCCTCGTCGAGCCCGGCGCCCGGCGGCACGTCGACGGCCGACAGCTGCGCGCCGCAATCCGGGTACACGTGCTGCGCCACTGCCTGCAGCGACGAGGCGAGCGGTTCGTGGGCGACGACGACGAGACGGGTCATGGCAGCTCGGCTCGATTATGGGCAGCCGCGCGGCTGTGCCACAGGAACCAGGCATATGCGGTCAGATTGGCCAGGCCCAAGGCCCCGAAGGCGGCGCGGAACGCGTCCGTTTCGCTGAAGGACGCGGCGCGCAGCAGGTCCACCGCCAGCCCCATGCCCCATTGCACGGCAAACACGCCGGCGAAGATCGCCAGGTTGAAGGCCGACAGCGCGCGCCCGGCCTGAGCCGCCGGAAAAGCCGCGGCGACGGCAGGCTGGCTCAGCGACACCACGGTGCAGCTCACACACCACAGCGCCCAGTGGCCGGCACCGGCAGCCGGGCCGCGCAGCACGTTGACGGCGAGCAGCAGCAGCGCCAGCGGCACGCCCCAGCGGATCAGCCGCGGCGCCGTCCAGCCGCGGGCCACCAGGCGCGGCATCACCAAGCCCCAGGCCGCGAAGGCCAGCAGCATGCACAGGTTGATGGCAAACAGCCCCTCGGCCGCCTGCTCGGCGCTCTGGCCAGCCACCTGCGTGAGCCAGGGCCCGGCCCACAGCGCCTGCACGGCGATCATGCCGCTGTAGAACAGCAGCGCCAGCGGCGCGAAGGCCACGAACATCGGGTGGCGCACGATGTCGCGGTAGCGGCCACCACCCGCGGCACCGCTCGCCGAGGCCGGCGGTGCATCGGCCGGCACGCAGCGCAGGATCAGCAGCATGCCGGCGGCCAGCGCCAGCGCCAACGTCCCGAACAGCCCGCGCCAGCCCAACGCCGGCAGCAGCCACTGCACCGGCAGCGTCGAGGCCAGCATGCCGAAGGAGCCCGCCATCAGCATCCACGAATTCGCGCGCAGCTGGGCCGTTGGCGAGAAGTGGCGCCGGTACAGCGTCAGCGGCGCCATCAGGCAGGCGCCGACGCCGGCACCGATCAGCGCCCGCGCTGCAATCAAACCGGCAAGGCTGCCGGCCATGGCGAAGGCGGCGCAGCCCAGCACGGCCACGACCAGCAGCGCCAGCAGCGTGCGGCGCGGCCCGAAACGGTCCAGCGCGCGGCCCAGCGGCAGCTGCAGCAGCGCGAAGCCGGCGAAGTAGGCGCCGGCGAGCAGGCCCAGGTCAGCCGCACTGAGCTGCAGCTCGGCGGCGAACACCGGCGCCAGCGTCGCCGTCACCGCGCGCAGCAGGGCCGAGAGAAAGTAGGTGAAGGCGAAGGCCGCGAACACGGCCGCCGCGGTGCCGGCCGGCATCATGAACCGGCGCGCAACGAGTCGAAGAAGGTCTGGGCGGCCTCGGCCGGCAGCTGCTCGCCCAGCACGCTGGCCTGGTAGACGTGGGTGCCGCGCACGAACACCGCGAGCTGCATGCGCACCGCGCGGCCGTCGGGACGGCGCCCGTCCAGCCGCAAGCGCCGGCTGCCCGCATGCGGCGTGGCGCCCGGCACCTGCAGCGGCTCCACCACCGGAGCAGCGGCGCCGAGGTTGTCGCCGGCGGACTGCGCCAGTGCATCGAGCACCGGGGCCAGCCGCGTCGGATCGGCCAGATCGGCTTCGGCCAGGCCCCAGGTCTGCCCACCGGCCTCGCAGGCCAGCAAGGCCAGCTTCACGGGCTGGCCGGCCAGCACCACGCGGCGCTCGTGCAGCTGCGGCTTGCAGGGGAAAAGGGCGCCGACCGCGCCGTCGGCGCTGCGCACCTGGCGCCAGTCGTGGGCCGGGGTACAGGCCGCGAGCAGCAGCAGCGCCAGGGCCGCCAGGGCCTCGGTACCGCGCCGGCCATGGGCCGCTGCGGGCGCCGGCAGTTCGGACAAGGAAGACACGGGCTGATTATCGGCAGCCAGTCGGCAGCCACACCCCGACAATGCCCCGCATGGATGCTTCCTTGCCCCCCACCGGCGCGCTGCAGGGCCTGCGCGTGCTCGACCTGTCCCGCGTGCTGGCCGGCCCCTGGTGCACGCAGACCCTGGCCGACCTCGGCGCCGACGTGATCAAGGTCGAGCGCCCGCCCACGCCGGGCCAGCGCGGTGGCGACGACACCCGGGGCTGGGGCCCGCCGTTCCTGCCCGATGCCGACGGCCGCGACACCGACGACGCCGCCTACTTCCTGGGCACCAACCGCAACAAGCGCTCGGTGACCATCGACCTCTCGCACCCCGAGGGCCAGGCCCTGGTGCGGCGGCTGGCGGCGCGCGCCGACGTGCTGGTCGAGAACTTCAAGGTCGGCGACATGGCGCGCTACGGGCTTGACGCCGCCACGCTGCGCCGCGAGTTCCCGCGCCTCGTCTACTGCTCGATCACCGGCTTCGGCCAGACCGGCCCCTACCGCGAACGCGCCGGCTACGACTACGCCATCCAGGGCCTGGGCGGCCTGATGAGCGTGACCGGCGAGCGCGACGACCGCGCCGGCGGCGGCCCGCAGAAGGTGGGCGTGGCAGTGGCCGACCTGTTCACCGGCCTGTACTCCACCGTCGCCATCCTGGCCGCGCTGCGCCACCGCGACGCCACCGGCGAGGGCCAGGTGGTCGACATGGCGCTGCTCGACACCCAGGTGGCCATGCTGGCCAACCTGGGCGCGAACTACCTGGTCACCGGCCAGGCGCCGCGGCGCGCCGGCAACGCGCACCAGAACATCGTGCCGTACCAGGTGTTCGAGGTGGCCGACGGCCACCTGATCCTGGCCGTCGGCAACGACGGCCAGTTCGAGCGCTTCTGCCGCGTCGCCGGCCTCGAAGCACTGGCGGCCGACGTGCGCTACGCGACGAACGCCGCCCGCGTGCGCCACCGCGACGAGCTCGTGGCCCTGCTGGCGCCGGTGCTGAAGAGCCGCCGCCGCGACGACTGGCTGGCTGTGTTGGAGACGGCCAAGGTGCCCTGCGGGCCGATCAACGACCTGGCCCAGGTGTTCAGCGACCCGCAGGTGCAGGCGCGCGGCATGCGCGTGACGGTGCCGCACCCGCACAACCCGGTACTGGCCCTGGTAGCCAGCCCGATCAAGCTGTCGGCGACGCCGGCCCGGGCGAGCCGCCCGCCGCCGCTGCTCGGCCAGCACACCGACGAGGTGCTGGCCGAGATCGGCATCGACGCCGATGGCTGCCGGCAGCTGCGCGCCGCCGGCGTGATCGGCCCTGCGCCGACCTGATCCACCATTCGTCACACCGGCGGGTCCCCAGGCCCGCCACCGGGCTGGCGGAGTGGCTATGCTTGTCCGGCCGTGAAAAGCCTCGAACTGACCGACCCGACCGGCCCCACCTCGCTGGGGCGCCGTGTCGTGCAGCCGGTTGATTCGCAGGCGCTGGTGGCGCAGCTCGGCAGCGAGGTTGCCGCCCACCTGTCATCGGCGCTGGAGCGTGTCACGACGCTCGCCGCCACCGGCAAGATCGACCGCGCAGGCCTGCGCGCCCTGAAGGACGAGATCGACCGTGCGCGCCGCGCCGGCATCATGGGCCAGCAGGTGGTGCGGCTGTCCAGCGGGCGCGTGCAGCTGGCCAACGAAAGGCTCGACCTGACCGGGCTGCTGTCAGAAGCACTGCGCCAGCGCGGCCGCGAGATCGACGCCCGCGGCATCGAGGTGCGCCAGGTGCTGTCCTCGGCCGAGATCATGAGCGACTCGACGCTGGTGTTCTCGCTGCTGCAGACGGTGCTGGACTGGAGCTTCGAACACGCCTTCGGGCGTATCGACATGACCATCGAGGTCAAGAGCTGGCCGGCCCATGCCTGCCTCAGCGTGGCCTTCCAGCACCAGCCGCCCGATGAGGTCGTCGACGTGCCCACCGGCCGCACGGCGGCGCCGGTGCACGAGGCCCGGCTCAACACCATGGCCTGGCGGCTGATCCAGCAGACGGCCGGCGTCCTGGGGCTGGACCTGACGCGCGCCGACCAGCCCGGCAAGACCAAGATGGTGATGGAGTTCCCGCAGACGCTGGCGCCGCGGCTGGTGAACCCGGGCACCGCACCCGAGGCCGAGGAACGCACGGTGCAGGCGCACAACTCGCAGCCGCTGGCGGGCCGCCACATCGTGGTGCTCGCGGCACGGCGCGAGGTGCGCAACGTCGTGCGCACGGCGCTGCGCCCGATGGGGCTGATGGTCGACTTCGTGACCTCGGTCGAAGAGCTGCGCCAGCTGGTGGCCGACGGCCTGCCGCACGCGGTGGTCTACGAGGCGGCGATCGCCGGCGAGGCCTTCGAACGGCTGCGCGGCGAGATGCTGGCCGAGGTGCCGACGCTGGTGTTCATCCGCATCGCCGACCAGGGCAAGGCCTTCGAGGTGCTCAACCTCGGCGGCCGCCAGTTCACGAGCGTGGGCCGCGACGCCATCATGGTCGCGCTGCCCGAAGCGCTGACCTTCGAGCTGGCGCGGGCCGAAGAAGCAGCCGCCGGCAAGGCCTGAGCGCCGGTTTTCCCACCTCTGCGGCCCGCTGCGGGCAAGAAAAAACCGGCCCCGAGGGGCCGGTTCTTCATGGAGCGGAAGTCGCTCAGGCGCTGCGGCGGCGGCGCACGATGGCACCGACGGCGGCCAGGCCGGCGAACATCATCGCGTAGGTGCCCGGCTCGGGAACCAGGGCCGCGTTGATGAAGTCGGCGTGGATGTAGGTCGGGACGTAGCCGCTGAACTCGCCGTAGCTGCTGTTCAGGCCGCTGTTGACGTCACCCCAGGCGGTGCCGAAGGTCACGCCGAAGGAGTTGACCGACGCGATCTGGCCGCCGACGAAGGCCGGGCCGCCCGAGTCACCACCGGCGACGCCCACTTCACGGGCGCCGAGGCCGGTGTTGCAGAAGGTCGTGCCCGGGATGCCGCCGAAGTTGCTGGCTTGCGTGATGCGGCAGGCGGTGTCGTTGGTGGCCAGGCCGTTGTCGAAGTCGCTGACGTAGCTGTACTCGATCTGCGCGTAGGGCTCACCCAGGATCGCGGCCCAGGTCGTGCCGAAGAGCGCGTCGCCGAAGCGGAAGTCGTAGATGTTGTCGCCCTGGCGGAACCAGCCAAGACGATTCGGGTTGACCGTGTTGACACCGACCGAGCCGCCGACCGACGAGGTCGAGCCGTAGCCGGTGATGTTGGTCTGCACGCCGCGCAGGTCGCTGCCGGTGTAGATCTCGTAGGAGTCAGCGTACGCCGGGGCCGGGGCGGCCAGGCGGACGACGGCGATGTCGTTCTGGTCGAACACGTCGCCGGTGTACAGCGGGTGCACGAAGACGTTCGACGAACCTTGCGTCGTGTAGCCCGGGCCACCGTAGTACAGCTGCACGTCCGGGCCGGCGTCCGGCGTGCGGAAGAAGACCGTGACGCCGGTGTCGGCGATACCCGTGACACAGTGCGCGGCGGTCAGGATCGACTGGCGGTCGGGCAGCAGCGCGCCGGTGCAGACGAAACCGCCCATCGACAGGCCGACCACACCCGAGTAGCCGGGCATCGAGCCGGTGTAGATGGTTTCGCCGTGGCCGCCGTTGGTGGGGACCGTGCCGACCAGCATGCTCTGGGCGGTCCAGGTCAGGTCGCCGTAGCTGCCCGAGGCGGTCAGTTGCGGGGTGATGGTGTTCGCTTGCGCAGCGCCAACCAGCAGGGCCGCTGCCGCCAGGGCCAAAGCCTTCTTCTTCATGCCGTTCCTCTCGAAGGAAAACCAGGGGTTGAAGGGCCGACAGCTGTGCCGGCTCCGTGAGGAAAATGATCTCGGCAGGTACCCACAGCGTCAACCCTCGATCCGGAGGGTCTTCGTGGAAACCCTGCCCCTCTGGTGTGAGGTTTCAGCGCCCGAACAGCCGCTTCAGCACCGCGCTGCCGGCGGCCACCGGGTCGGCGCGCAGCTTGCGCTCCTCGTCGGCCAGCACCATGAACAGGCCGTCGAGCGACTTGTCGGTGACGTACTCGTGCACCCGCTTGGTCTCGCCGGGCCGGACCAGGCCGGTTTTTGCCGCGCGGTCGACCAGCTCGTCGTGGCGGCGGGCCAGCGACAGCCGCTCGGTGACCTTCAGCACCTCGGGCGAAAACGCCGTCGTCAGCGGCTCGCGGGTCTTGCGGGAGAAAAAGTCGCTGATCGCGGTGTCGTTGCCGCCGCGCACCAGCTGCAGCGCGTCTTCAACGCTCATCGAGCGCACGGCGTTCAGCAGCATCGGCCGCGCCAGCGGCACGGCCTGCTCGGCGGCGCGGTTCATGCCGGTGACCAGCTCGTCGACGCGCCGGCCCTGTCCGAGCCGGCGCATCACGTCACCGGCCCGCTCCAGCGCTGGCGGCAGGCCGATGCGCACCCGCGCATCGCCCAGGAAGCCGTCGCTGCGCCCCAGCTGCGACACCGCCACGCCGGCGGCCCGTTCCAGCACGGCGCGCACGCCCGTGGAGGCTTCGGTTTCAGTGAGTGCCCACACCGCTGGCGCACCGAGCATCAATCCGATGGGGGCAAGGGTGGCTACCGTAAACTGGCGGCGCTGCATCGCGAGTCGATCCAATCCTGAAATGACGAGTCCGAGCCATCTTCTCCCACGGCGCCGCCTGCTGGCAAGCACGCTGGCTGGCTTGGCGGGGCTCTGCGCGCTGGCGCTGCTGGCCGGCTGCGAGAGCCGCCGCGCCGCGCCCGAGTTCAGCTACACGCTGCTCGACGGCCGCCAGGGCCACACGCAGCAGCTGCGCGGCCAGGTGCTGCTGGTCAACTTCTGGGCCACCAGCTGCGTCACCTGCGTCAAGGAGATGCCGGAGATGGTCGCGACCTACCAGCGCTTCCAGGGCCGCGGCTTCGAGACGCTGGCGGTGGCGATGAGCTACGACCCGCCGGCCTACGTGGCCAACTTCGCGCAGACGCGCCAGCTGCCCTTCGGCGTGGTGATCGACAACACCGGGGCCATCGCCCAGGCCTTCAACGACACCAAGATCACGCCGACCACCTTCCTGATCGACAAGCGCGGGCAGATCGTCAAGCGCTATGTCGGCGAACCCGACTTCGCCGAGCTGCACGGCCTGGTCGAGAAGCTGCTGGCCGAAGCCTGAACGCCGCTGCGCCGCTGCCGTGATCGGACGCCTCTCGGGCCGCCTCGCCGCCAAGGCGCCGCCGCAAGTGCTGCTCGACGTGGGCGGCGTCGGCTATGAGCTGGACGTGCCGATGAGCACGTTCTTCAACCTGCCGGGCCTCGGTGAGGCGACGACGCTGCTCACGCACCTGGTGGTGCGCGAGGACGCGCACATCCTCTACGGCTTCCTCACCGAGCCGGAGCGCGCGACCTTCCGCGAACTGGTGAAGATCAGCGGCGTCGGCCCGCGCACCGCGCTGGCCATCCTGTCGGGCCTGAGCGTGGCCGAGCTGGCGGCCGCGGTGTCGCGCCAGGACGGCGCGCGGCTGGTCAAGGTGCCGGGCATCGGCAAGAAGACGGCCGAGCGGCTGCTGCTGGAGCTGAAGGGCAAGCTCGGCGCCGAGCTGGCGTCGCTGCCGGCCGGCGCCACGCCGCTGTCCGACGCGCAGACCGACATCGCCCAAGCGCTGCAGGCGTTGGGCTACAACGAGCGCGAGGCCCAGGCCGCGATGAAGGCGCTGCCGGCCGACATCGGCGTGGCCGAGGGCATTCGCCAGGCGCTGAAGGCGCTGACACGCTGAGGCGCTGACGCATCAGCCCCCCGGGCCGCGGCCGCGCCGGCCGATAATGACTGTATGGCCATCCAGACCGACGACTTCGGTGCCGCCCCGGCGCGGCGGGTGCTCAGCGCCGCGCCGGCCAGTCCGAACGAAGAGGCGCTGGAGCGGGCGCTGCGCCCGAAAGGCCTCGACGACTACGTCGGCCAGGCCAAGGCACGCGAGCAGCTGGAGATCTTCATCGGCGCCGCGCGCCAGCGCGCCGAGGCGCTGGACCACGTGCTGCTGTTCGGCCCGCCGGGCCTGGGCAAGACCACGCTGAGCCACATCATCGCCGCCGAACTGGGCGTGAACCTGCGCCAGACCTCGGGTCCGGTGCTGGAAAAGCCCAAGGACCTCGCCGCGATCCTGACCAACCTCGAGAAGAACGACGTGCTCTTCATCGACGAGATCCACCGGCTCAGCCCGGTCGTCGAGGAGATCCTGTATCCGGCGCTCGAGGACTACCAGATCGACATCCTGATCGGCGAAGGCCCGGCGGCGCGCTCGATCAAGCTCGACCTGCAGCCCTTCACGCTGGTCGGCGCCACCACACGCGCCGGCATGCTGACGAACCCGCTGCGCGACCGCTTCGGCATCGTGGCGCGGCTGGAGTTCTACACGGCCGAGGAACTTTCGCGCATCGTCGTGCGCTCGGCCGGTTTGCTGAACGCGCCCATCGACGCCGCCGGCGCGATGGAGATCGCCCGCCGCAGCCGCGGCACGCCGCGCATCGCCAACCGGCTGCTGCGGCGCGTGCGCGACTACGCGCAGGTCAAGGCCGACGGCCGCATCGTCGCGGCGGTGGCCGACCAGGCGCTGGCGATGCTCGACGTGGACCCGCTGGGTTTCGACGTGATGGACCGCAAGCTGCTCGAAGCCGTGGTGCACCGCTTCGGCGGCGGGCCGGTGGGCCTGGAGAACGTCGCGGCGGCCATCGGCGAGGAGCCGGGCACCATCGAGGACGTGATCGAGCCCTACCTCATCCAGCAGGGTTACCTGCAGCGCACGCCGCGCGGCCGCATCGCCACCGCCGCGGCCTGGCGCCACCTGGGGCTGGCCGCACCGAGCACGCCGCCGGGCGGCGTGGGCTCAGGCGGAGATCTCTTCGGCGGCCGCTGAGGCCTCGTCCTCGAGGTGGCGGCGGTCGTCCCAGCCGACGACGCGAAAGCCCTCGCCGGTCCACAGCAGGCGGTTCACGGCGGCATTGGCCAGCACCCAGGTGCGCGGCGCCTGCAGCCCGATGCCCTGGGCGGCGCGGTACAGGCAGTCGAGCACGCCGCCGTGCGCGACGATGGCGATGGTCTGGCCGCGGTGCGCCTCGGCCAGCCGGGTGAAGGCCGCCAGCACACGCGCAGAAAACGTCTCCAGCGACTCGCCGCCGCCCGGCCCGAAATCGGGCTCGCGTTGACGCCAGCGGCGCGCATCGTCGGGGAAACGCGCTTCGATCTCGGCGTAGCTCAGGCCTTCGAGCGCGCCGAAGTGGCGCTCGCGCAGGGCCTCGTGCGTCTGCACGGCCAGGCCGGCGGCCGCGGCCACGGCACCGGCCGTGTCGCGGGCACGGGCCAGGTCGCTGCTGTGCACGGCCGTCAGGCCAGCCTCGGCCAGCGCCGCGCCCAACCGGGCGGCCTGCCAGCGGCCGGTGTCGTCCAGGTCCACGTCGAGATGGCCCTGGATGCGCTGGGTGGCGTTGAACGCGGTCTGGCCGTGGCGCAGCGCGAAGACGTGGGTCGGTTCGTCGATCAAGATGTCGGTCAGCGCGGCCACGGCCTCAGAACAGCTCGCGCAACCGCGCGTTCAGCGTGTAGGTGCCCGAGAAGGTGGCCTCGCCGAGCACACGGCCGGCCAGTTCGCGGCGCACGGCATGGCCGTCGAAGGCGCCGTCCAGCGGCAGCCGCGCCACCGCCACGGCGTAGAGCGTGAACACGTAGTGGTGCACCAGGGCGTCGTTCCAGGGCGGGAACGGGCCGTCGTAACCGAAATAGGAACCGGCCATCGCGGCGTCGCCGGCGAACCAGCCGGTGTAATCGTTCAGGCCATGCCGGGCGCCGGCCACACCGGCCGGCCCCTCAACGGCCGGGCCGGGTTTGCCGCGCGGCGTGAAGCCGCCGCTCATCGCGCCTTCGGCGATCTCGGCCGGCGTCGGCGGCAGGTCGATCAGCACCCAGTGGAAGAAGTCCACCCGCGGCAGGTCGACCGCGATCTCGCGCCCGGGCTGGTTCACGCCCTCGGGCGAGCCGGGCACGTCGAAGTCGTGGCTGATCAGCACCAGGCTCTTGGTGCCGGCCGGCAGGTCGGACCAGGCCAGGTGCGGGTTCAGGTTGTCGCCGAAGGTGGCTCGGCCATTGCCGTCGGGCCGGCCGGCGGCGTAGCGCTCGGGGATCGGGTCCCCGCTGGTCCAGCTGTCGCTCCAGAGTTTCATCGGCGTCGGATCCCTCGTGTCCTGCAGGCGGTGGCGCTCATACGCCCCAGACGATGGGCTCTCGCTCGGCCTGGCAGCGGCGCAGCATCTCGATCATCGGCCACAGCCGCTGGCGCAGGCCCACGCCGCGCGAGGCCGCAGGGCTGTCGTCGTCGGGCGCTTCGGGTGCTTTGGTCGCTCCAGGCGGCACGGCCTCGGACTCGGCAATGGCCTTGTCCAGCGCGGCCAGGGCCGCCGGCATCGCCGACACCTCGATGATGCCGCGCGGCGCCGGCTCGCGGCCGAGCAGCGCCAGCAGCGCATCGCCATGGGCCTGCAGCATCAGAACGTCGCCGCTGGCCTTGCTGCGGAACTTGTAGAGCATGCGCCGATTGTGGCCCGGGTGCCGGCCCTGCCGACACTGCGGGCGAACAAGCTCAGCCGCTGACCAGCCGTATGCGCCGGCGCGGCGCGGCAGCGGCCTCTGCCGGCGGCGCGGCGGGCGGCGCAGCCACCAGGCCCTGGCGCCGTTCGAACTCCTGCGGATCCAGCGCCGGCGCGTGCAGCCAGCCCTGGTACTCGTCGCAGCCGGCCTCGTGCAGGAACAGCCGCTGTGCCTCGTTCTCCACGCCCTCGGCCAGCACGCGCTTGCCCAGCGCATGCGCCATCTGCAGGATGGCGCGCACGATGGCGGCGTTGCTGTCGTCGTCGGGCAGGCCGCGCACAAAGCTCTTGTCGATCTTCAGCTTGTCGATCGGGCAGCGCTTCAGGTAGGCCAGGCTGGAGTAGCCGGTGCCGAAGTCGTCGAGCGACAGCGTCACGCCCAGCCTTGCCAGCGCCTGCAGCCGCGCCAGCACCTCGTCCTCGCCGTCCTTGAGCATGATGCGCTCGGTGAGCTCCAGCTCCAGCAGCGAGGGCGGGATGTCGGCCAGCGCCAGGCTGTCGGCCACGTGGTCGACGAAGTCGGCCTGGTGGAACTGCAGCGCCGAGACGTTCACCGCCACCGGCATGGCCAGGCCCTGGCCGTGCCACAGCCGCGCCTGCCGCACGGCCTGCTTCAGCACCCATTCGCCGATGTCGACGATGAAGCCGGTGTCCTCGGCCACCGGGATGAACCGGGCCGGCGAGACCTCGCCCAGCGTCGGGTCGCGCCAGCGCAGCAGCGCCTCGGCGCCGGTGACGCGCCCGCTGGCCAGGTGCACCTGCGGCTGGTACTGCAGGCGGAAGCGGCCGTGCGTGAGCGCCTGGCGCATCGCGTGGTCGAGCTGCAGCTGGCCGCGGCGGTCCAGCGTCTCGCGCCGTTCGTGCACACGCCAGTGCGCGCGGCCGGCGAGCTTCACGGCCCGCATCGCCGCCTCGGCCTGGCGCAGCAGGCCGTCGGCGTCACGGCCGTGCGCCGGCGCCAGCGCGACGCCGATCGAGCAGGTCAGCGTGAACTGCGCGCCGTTCCAGCTGCTGGTCTTTTTGACGACGTTGCCAACGCGCTTGGCGGTCTTCTCGGCCGTCAGCCGGTCGGCATGGCTCACGACGACGGCGAACTGGTCACCACCCACGCGCGCCAGCAGATCGTCGCGCCGCAAACAGCCCTGGATGCGGCGCGCCACGTCGAGCAGCACCTCGTTGCCGACGGCCAGGCCCAGCGTGTCGTTGATGTGGCGGAAGTGGTCCAGGTCGACGACCAGCAGCGCCAGCGTCGAACCTTCGGCGGCCAGCGAGCGCTCCAGGTGCTGCGCCAGCCGCGTGCGGTTGGCCAGGCCCGTGAGCCCGTCGGTGCCCGACAGCAGTTCGATGCGGTGTTCGGCCTTGATGCGCTCGGTGAGGTCGCGGAACGACCAGACGCAGCCGCTGGACTCCTCGCGCTGCACCAGCGGCCGCGCCACGCGCTCGAGCACGGTGCCGTCGGCCAGGCGGAAACGTTCGCTGGCGCTGCGTTCGGACGCCGGCTGCGCCAGCAGCCGCGGGCCGTCGACACCCGGCTCGGCCAGCCGGGCCGCCAGTGCGCGGTGCAAGGCCCCCTCGTCGCGTGCCGTCAGCAGCTCCGGCGGCAACGCAAACAGCTCCGCGAAGCGCCGGTTGAAGGCCCGCACGCGGCCGGCCAGATCGGTGACCAGGATGCCGTCGGCCGTGGCCTCCAGCGTGCCCTGCAAGTCGGCCAGCAGCGCCTCGCGCTGCGCCTCCAGCTGCTGCGCGGCGCTGCGGTCCTCGACCGTGACGAGTGCATGCGGCAGGCCGGCACCACCATCCTCGGCCAGCCGCACGACGCGGATGCTGCGGCTCACGTGGCGCAGGCCGCCGCCGGCGACGGTGACGACGGTGTCGCTGTGGATCGGCGAGTGGTCACCGGCCGCCGCGCCCATCCACCAGGCCAGGTCTTCGGGCGAGGCGATCACCAGGTCGGCCTGGCGGCCGGGGAGGCCGCCGCTGAGATCGCCGAACCATTCGTCGGCCAAGGTGTTCGCCGCCACGACCAGGCCGCTGTCCAGCCGCGCCAGCCAGGCGGCCTGCGGCAGCCCGTCCAGCAGCGCGCGGGCCAGCGGCAAGGGCGCGGCCGACACGCTGCTGCGCGCGCCGCGTGCACGCGGCAGGGCAACCAGGCGTGCCGAGGCCGCCCGCCGCCGCGCCGGAGCCGCGGGGTCGCCGTCGTCGGAGGGGGTTCCGCTCAAGCGGCGAGCTCCTCGCCCTGGCCCTGCTCGACTGCGGCGCGGGCCAGCGGCTCGAAGTAGTAGGTGACGCGCGGTCGCGGGTCCAGGTACTCCAGCGCTGCCGGCGGCAGCTTGGCCGGCGGCAGGCTGCGCCGGATACCCAGCTGCGGCTCGGCCTCGAGATCGAGCACCAGCGCCTCGTGGCGCGGCAGCTTGGTGTCGTGCACCAGCACGCGCGGCTTCAGCGGCCGGCTCGAGTTGACGCCGACGACCATCGCGAAGCGGTCGTCCGTCAGCTGCACCAGCGAACCCGCCGGGTACACGCCCATCATGCGGATGAACAGGTTCAGCACCGTCGCGTCGAAACGGTTGCGCCCCTGCGCGAACAGCACGGAAACGGCCTCGTGCGGCGTCAGCGCCAGCGTGCGCGCCTGCGGGTTGACGAGGTTGTCGTAGCGATTCACCAGCGCCACCACACGCGCCGCCATCGTGATGCGTTCGCCCACCAGGCGCAGCGGGAAGCCGCTGCCGTCGGCATGTTCGTGGTGCTGCGCCAGCACACGCAGCGCGCCGGCGGCCAGGCCCATGCGCTGGCCGATGGCCACGCCCTTGGCCACGTGGTCGCGGTAGGCGGCCAGCTCGTTGGCGTTGAAACCCTCTTCGGCGTGGCGGAAGCGGTCGGCCACCTCGAGCTTGCCGACGTCGTGCATCAGCGCACCGATGCCGAGTTCCAGCAACTCCACCTCGGTCAGGCCCAGCGTGCGACCGATCAGCAGCGAGATCACGCCGACGTTCAGCGCGTGCGAGGCGGCGCGGTCGCCACCACCGGCAACCAGGCGGATGCCGATGTCGCCTTCGACCAGCATCTTGTCGAGGATGGCGCGGGTAAGCGTCTCTGACTGTGCGGCCGCTTCCTGCGGGCGTGCGACGACGAGTTCGGTGGCCTCGCGCCAGACCCGGGCGGCCTCGGCATGCTGGCGCTCGCAGCGCTGGCCGGCCTCGACCTGCTCGCGCAGCGCCTGTTGGCGCTCGCGCGCGGCGGCGGCACGCGGGTCTTCGGCAGCGGGCGCGGCGGGTGCAGCCGCGGCGGCAGCGCCAGCAGCACCGGTCAGCGGCGCGACGCCGCCCTCGGCCTCGCCCTCCGGCTGCAGATCGCTTTTTTCCGGCGACCAGCGCACCTGGGCCAGGCCCAGGCCGCGGATCGTGGCGATCTGCTCGGGCGACGCGATGCGGAAGCTCGACAGCGGGAACGGGTGCGACAGCCAGCCCCCGTCGAGCATGACGAACATCCCGACGCGGAGGTCTTCGACGGCGATCGTGGCGGACATGGCTGGGCGGCTGGAGACGGGCGTTGCACGGGACACCAGGCGGTGGCCCGGTACGCCCCGTTTTCGGGCGCAGCCCCTGCTGCCTTTAGCGCCGCCGCCCCGCGCAGGCCGGGGCGTGACATATGCCGCAGGCGGCGAGGCCGTGGCCTGGCCTGCTGCAACCGGGTGTCACCGGCCGCGGCGGCGGCAAGGCCCCGACAATCCCCCCGTGGCCGCACCCAAAACCCTCTACACCTGCCGCGAATGCGGCGGCACCAGCCCGAAGTGGCTGGGCCAGTGCCCGCACTGCAAGGCCTGGAACACGCTCGACGAGAGCGCGGCCGAGCCGGCTGTGGCGAAGAACCGCTTCCAGGCCCTGGCCGGCTCGGCCGGCCAGCGGCAGCCGGTGGCCACGCTGGCCGAGATCGAGGCCGCCGAGGTGGCACGCACGCCGACCGGCCTGGACGAGCTCGACCGCGTGCTCGGCGGCGGCATCGTCGACGGCGCCGTGGTGCTGATCGGCGGCGACCCCGGCATCGGCAAGAGCACGCTGCTGCTGCAGGCCGTTGACGCGTTGGCGCCGCGCCTGAAGGTGCTGTACGTCACCGGCGAAGAAAGCGGCGCGCAGATCGCGCTGCGCTCGCGCAGGCTCGGGCTGGACGGCCGCCAGGTGCGTGTGCTGGCCGAGATCGGCCTCGAACGCATCGTGCAGGCCATCGAGGCCGAGGACGCGGCCTTTGTCGTCGTCGACTCGATCCAGACGCTGTACTCCGAGCAGCTCAGCAGCGCGCCCGGCAGCGTGGCCCAGGTGCGCGAGTGCGCGGCCCAGCTCACGCGCGTGGCCAAGACCCGCGGCTCGGCCATCGTGCTGGTGGGCCACGTGACCAAGGAAGGCGCCATCGCCGGCCCGCGTGTGCTGGAGCACATCGTCGACACGGTGCTGTACTTCGAGGGCGACACGCACTCCAGCTTCCGCCTGGTGCGCGCCATCAAGAACCGCTTCGGCGCCGTCAACGAGATCGGCGTGTTCGCGATGACCGACCGCGGCCTGAAGGGCGTGAGCAACCCCAGCGCGATCTTCCTGTCCACGCACACCGAGCCGGTGCCGGGCAGCTGCGTGCTGGTCACGCTGGAAGGCACCCGCCCGCTGCTGGTGGAGATCCAGGCCCTGGTCGACGGCGGCGGCGGCAGCCCGCGGCGGCTCAGCGTGGGCCTGGACCGCGACCGGCTGGCCATGCTGCTGGCGGTGCTGCACCGCCACGCCGGCGTGGCCTGCCTGGACCAGGACGTCTTCGTCAACGCCGTCGGCGGCGTGCGCATCGGCGAGCCGGCAGCCGACCTGGCGGTGCTGCTGGCCATCCAGGGCAGCCTGCGTGGCAAGGCGCTGCCGCGCGGCTTCGTCGCTTTCGGCGAAGTCGGCCTGGCCGGCGAGGTGCGGCCGGCGCCGCGCGGCCAGGAACGGCTGCGCGAGGCCGCCAAGCTGGGCTTCTCGGTGGCCGTGGTGCCCAAGGCCAACGCGCCGAAGAAGCCGATCGAAGGCCTCACGGTGCATGCGGTCGATCGCATCGAGCAGGCCATCGAGGCGGTGCGCGGCCTGTAGCCTTTGCGGCTTGCAGTTCCCGGCCACGGCCCCATCTGCCGTGGTTGACGGGTCACTTCGACGAGGAGCACGCGATGGGCAAGCGCCTGATGCTGCTGTGGACGCTGGTGCGGGGCGACGCGCGCCGGCTGTGGCGCGCGCTGCGCCATCCTGGCTCGCCGCGCTGGCTGAAGTCCGGCGTGGCCGCGCTGCTGGTCTACCTGGTGTCGCCGGTGGACCTGCTGCCCGACGTGATCCCGGTGCTGGGCCTGGTCGACGACCTGGTGCTGATCCCGCTGGCCATCCGCTGGATGCTGTCGCGGCTGCCGCAACCGCTGCTCGACGAGATCGACGGGCGCGTGATCAACGCCTGAGGGGTCAGCGCGCGAGCTTCTCGCGCAGCAGCTGGCCCAGGCCGTAGCCGAGCCGGCGCAGCTCGTTGCCGAGCCGCCAGAGGTGGGTCGGCAGCCGCTTCAGCCCCTTGAACTTGCGCGAGGGCGCGTTGGCCGGCGTGCCGATGGTCGAAGCCACCTGGTCGTCGTGGCCGCAAGGCGTGGGCACCACCAGCCGCTGCTGCAGGCCCCAGCGCCAGGCGCGGTCGAAGGCATGGTCGTAGGGCAGCTGCATCGGCAGCAGCCCGCCCGGCTCGGCCAGCCAGGCCGCCGCGGCGCGCCGGTTCATCAGGTAGGCGCTGGAGCCGGTGCACTTGGACAGCATCACGGCCAGTTCGTGGCCGGCGTCCAGCCGCGCCACGGCCACCGGCGTGCCCGAGTGCACCGCCGACAGCTTGACCACGTCCCAGCGCCCGGGGCAGGCCTGCAGCGCCTGCAGCACAGCGGGCAGCGTGGTGTGCAGCTGCACGTCGTCTTCCAGCACCAGGGCCATGTCCGCATCGCTGGCCAGGAAGCGGCGCATGACCTCGATGTGCGAGAGATAACATCCCAGCTCACCCGGCAGCGGCGTCATGCCGTGGCGGCGGTGGAAGGCCGGTTCGTCCAGCAGCGCACGCTGCGCGGGCGTGAAGGCCCGGGCATCGACCGCCGGCAGCCGCTCGAAAGGCAGCCCGAGTCCGTCGAGCCGCCTCGTCACCTGCGCCAGCCGCTCCGGCGCGCGATCCAGATTGATCACCCATGTCCGAAGAGCCGAAGTCGTTCCCGCCTGCATCGTTCGCATTCTCCGCGAGCTTGTCCGCGAGCCCGGTTGCGCAACCGATCCGGGGGCGCGCATGAACGGCCCGGCCATCGGCTGGGCCCTGGCCGGCATCGGCCTGGTCGGGGGCTACCTCAGCTACGGCTGGCCGGGCGTGCTGCTGGCCCTCACCGTGGTGGTGTTCTGGCTGCTGCTGCAGTTCAGCCGCTCGCTGCGGGTGCTGCGCGAAGCCGGCTCCAACCCGATCGGCGAGGTCGCCAACGCGGTGATGCTGAACGCCCGGCTGCAGGCCGGCATGCGGCTGCCGCAGGTGCTGGCGCTGACCAAGTCGCTGGGCCGCAAGCTCGAAGCCGACGGCGCGCGCGAAACCTGGGCCTGGCGCGACGGTGGCGGCGACGAGGTCGAGGTGCAGCTGGCCGATGGCCGCGTGGTCTCGTGGCAGCTGCGGCGCGCCGTCGGCGGCACGGGTGCCGACCTAGAATCGAAGTCCGAGCCCTGAGGAGACCCGAATGTCGATGTCCGACCGCGACGGCAAGATCTGGATGGACGGCGCACTCGTCGAGTGGCGCGACGCCAAGATCCACGTGCTGACGCACACGCTGCACTACGGTTGCGGCGCCTTCGAGGGTGTGCGCGCCTACAAGACCGACCAGGGCACCGCGATCTTTCGGCTGCGCGAGCACACCGAGCGCCTGTTCAACAGCGCCAAGATTCTTCGGATGAAGATCCCCTTCACGCCGGAGCAGGTGTCCGACGCGCAGCGCGAGGTCGTGCGCGTCAACCAGCTCGAGAGCTGCTACCTGCGGCCGCTGACCTGGGTGGGCGACAAGAAGCTCGGCGTCAGCCCCAAGGGCAACACCATCCACCTGATGGTCGCCGCCTGGGCCTGGGGCGCCTACCTCGGCGAAGAAGGCCTGAAGCGCGGCATCCGCGTCAAGACCAGCAGCTACACGCGCCACCACGTCAACATCACGATGACGCAGGCCAAGGCGGTGAGCAACTACACCAACTCGATCCTGGCCAACATGGAAGCCACCGACGAGGGTTACGACGAGGCGCTGCTGCTCGACCCGTCGGGCTTCGTCAGCGAAGGCGCCGGCGAGAACCTGTTCGTCATCAAGAACGGCACGGTCTACACGCCCGACCTCTCGGCCGGCGCGCTGAACGGCATCACGCGCAACACCATCTTCCACATCTGCCAGGACCTCGGCATTCCGCTGGTGGAAAAGCGCATCACGCGCGACGAGGTCTACATCTGCGACGAGGCCTTCTTCACCGGCACCGCCGCCGAAGTGACGCCGATCCGCGAGCTCGACCGCATCGA
>VFQP010002391.1_pt1 | contig 21067 bp, 21 predicted proteins | sample 3512351 | NCBI WGS metagenome assembly VFQP01 (sample SAMN10412372, study PRJNA504923) | tailings metagenome | isolation source: Relicate 1 Philex TSF1 revegetated site | place: Philippines: Tuba, Benguet | collected 2017-08-29
ACAAGGCGGAGCTTGGTGCGACGGAATTCACGCCAAACCGAGGGGCACCTCCATGGGCATCGAAGCCTGGCTCGCCTTTGTCGCGGCCTCGACCATCCTTGTCATGATCCCGGGCCCGACCGTGCTGCTGGTCGTGTCCTACGCGCTCGGACAGGGCTGGCGCGCGGCCCTGCCGACGTCGATCGGCGTTGCGCTCGGCGACTTCACGGCGGTGACGCTGTCGCTGCTCGGCGTCGGTGCGCTGCTCGCGACCTCGGCGACGCTCTTTACAGTGCTGAAACTCGCTGGCGCCGCCTATCTCATCTGGCTCGGCATTAAGCTCTGGAAGGCCGGTGGCACATTGCAGACGGAGGCGCGCACGGATCGTGCCTCGTCGCTCGCGATGGTCCTGCACGCGTGGATCGTGACGGCGCTCAATCCGAAGGGCATCACGTTCTTCGTCGCCTTCATGCCGCAGTTCATCGATCCCAAGGGCGACGTGCTCAAGCAGATGCTGATCCTCGGCACGACCTTCCTGGTGATCGCTTTCGCCAATGCGCTCGCCTATGGTTTCCTCGCCGCACGCGCAGGGGCCATGGCGCGCAATCCGAATGCCATCAGCGTCTTCAACAAAGTCGGCGGAAGTCTGCTGATCGGCGCGGGCGTGGCAGCGGCGACGGTGCGGACGTAAGCATTCGCGCCTCTGGCGCGACGAGTAGATCGAGATGAGGCGCGGCGCCTACTCTTTCCCCTCGAAATAAGCGCTGCGCACCCAGGGCGAACTCAGACTAGTGCGCTCGGCTTCCCATCCCACCTCGAGATCCAGAATCTCGATGAGGCTGGTATCTTGTTCCAACACATGGCCTAGGCCGACTGCCTTGAAATCGGTGGTCGACTGCTCATGCTGGCTGCCGCAGAGAAAGCACAAATCGCCATCTGATCGGCTAACCAGTAATACGGGCTTCTCTTGAGCGAAGACATGTTTGCAAACGAACACCCGCCGGTGAAGGCTCGCTGGATCCGAGGGGGTCACACTCTCATCTCCGCGCCAATCCCCGGCACTTGCGTATGTCGCCGCCCCTCATCCTAACCTTCTCCCCGTAAGAACGGGGAGAAGGGACCTGTCCCGCTCGTGGCTCGCTCCAAGTCCATAAAAAGAGGGGGTTCGGGGTCTCCCCGATTGGGGCCAGGGGCGAAAGCCCCGTCGCGCCAAAGGCGCGAACTACACCCCCGCCATCTTCATCTTGACGTTGCGGAAGGTGGTCTTGACGCGGCGCACGGTGCCGGTTGCCGAGCGCATGACGAGCGTATCGGTCTCGGCGAAGTCGCCGCGGAAGTGCACGCCCTCGAGGATCGAGCCGCTGGTGACCCCGGTCGCGGAGAAGATCACGTCTCCCGAGGCCATTTCCTGCATGGAGAATTTGCGACGGATGTCGCTGATGCCCATGGTCTTCGCGCGCTCTTCCTCCTCGCGATTGGACGGCTTGAGGCGCCCCTGCATCTGGCCGCCGATGCAGCGGAGCGCGGCTGCCGCGAGGACACCTTCGGGCGCACCGCCCGAGCCGAGATAGATGTCGATGCCCGTCTGGGCCGGGTCCGTGCACCAGATGACGCCCGCGATGTCGCCGTCGGGAATGAGACGGATGCCGGCGCCGACTTTGCGCACGGCTTCGATGATCTCGGCGTGGCGCGGTCGGTCGAGAATGCAGGCGCTGATCTGGTCGACGGGCACGCCCTTGGCGTCGGCAAGCTTCTGGAGCTGCTCGCCGATCGGGGTGTCGAGGTCGATGATGCCTTCGGGATAGCCCGGGCCGATGGCGATCTTGTCCATGTACATGTCGGGCGCATGCAGCAGCCCGCCGCGCTCGGAGATCGCGATCACCGCGAGCGAATTCGGCATGTCCTTCGCGCAGATGGTCGTGCCTTCGAGCGGATCGACGGCGATGTCGACCGCAGGACCGTCACCGATACCGACCTCCTCGCCGATGTAGAGCATCGGCGCCTCGTCCATCTCGCCTTCGCCGATGACAACCTTGCCGCGGATGTGGATCTTGCCGAGCTCCTTGCGCATGGCATCGACGGCAGCCTTGTCGGCGCCCTTCGCATTGCCCATGCCGCGGAAGCGGGCCGCGGCAATGGCGGCCGCCTCGGTCACGCGCGCGACCTCCACCACGAGCACGCGGTCCAGCCCAGCGCCCTTAGCTTTGTCCTGCGACATGTCCGCCATCTCCGATCGGCTGAATTTCCAAGGCCCCCGCGGCCCGTGGACGCGCCAGCCCCAAAATGACCGGCTGAGCGGTCTATACGCCAGCCGCCTGCAACAATGAAGCACATCAATGTCTTATGCTGCGCCGCACAATCGGGCTTCGTTGGGACATGGTATCCGCCGGGATGGCAGATCTGATGTCCGGACATGATTGTGGCGCGCGCTCATGGCTGCGTTTACTGTCTGCAGCCGCATCACCCGAGATCGAGGACACGACCAAATGCGACAGATGGCGCTGATCGGATTCCTGCAGGCGCAGAACTGCTCCAACTTCGCCGCCTCCTGGCGCCATCCCGACTCTCGCACCGATTTCATGTCGCCCGACTTCTACCGGCACATCGGCAAGGTGCTCGAAGCCGGCAAGTTCCAGCTCGCCTTCTTCGACGACCGGCTCGGAATGCCCGAGTTCCATGGCGGGCGCTTCACGGAGGCCGTCGAGAACGGCATTCGCTGCGTGAAGATGGACCCGGTCGCCTGCATGATGGCCATGGGCATGGCCACCGAGCGGCTCGGCCTCGGCGTCACGTACTCGACGACCTACTACGAGCCCTTCCACGTGGCGCGCATGTTCGCGACGCTGGACCTCATGAGCAACGGGCGCGCCGCCTGGAACATCGTGACCTCGCTCAATGACATCGAGGCCCACAACATGGGCCGCGACGAAGTCGCCGAGCACGATGCGCGTTATGACCGCGCCGACGAGTTCATGGAGGTCGTACTCGGGCACTGGGATACCTGGGCGGATGATGCGTTGATCGTCGACAAGTCGAGCGGCCGCTTCGCCGATGCCTCAAAGGTGCACCGACTGAACCACAAGGGTCAGAACTTCAAGTCGCGTGGGCCTTTCACCGTGCCGCGCTCGGCGCAGGGCCATCCGCTGCTCATCCAAGCCGGACAGAGCGGGCGGGGAAAACGCTTCGCCGCCGAGTGGGGGGAGATGATCTTCACGTACACCCCGACTGTGGACGTCGGTCGCAAGGAGTACGCGGATCTCAAGGCGCAGTGCGCCGCGACGGGCCGCGATCCGAACAGCATGTTGATTGGCGCGCTCGTGCATCCCGTCGTCGCCGAGACCAAGATGGAAGCCGAGGACAAGCGCGCGGCCCTCGACAAGCTGCCGCTCGAGGTGGACAGCCTCATGCTGCTGTCGGAAGCGCTCAACTTCGACTTCGGCTCCAAGCCGCTCGACGAGCCTCTGACGGACGCGGACATCGCATCCATGTCCGGGCTTCAGACGATCCGCGATCGCGTGCTCAAGGCCGCCGGCACGAAGAATCCGACCATCCGCGATTTCATCCGCATCAGCGGGCGCGGCCGGCTCAACAATCCTTGGGTCGGTGGCCCGAAGGAAGTGGCCGACATGTTCGAGGAGTACTTCACGGCGCCGGCGTGCGACGGCTTCGTCGTTGGCGCGTCGTGCGTGCCCGGCACGTATGAGGACTTCGTGCGCTTCGTCGTGCCGGAGCTGCAGCGGCGCGGCCTCTACCACAAGGACTATCGCGGCGCGACGCTGCGCGAGAACCTCGGGCTCGCACGCCCCGAGGTTGGCGCATGGCGCAACGTCAAGCGCGGGCCGGCGTGAGAGCGCATCATGCCCATTTCCCGATCCGAGCTCGTGCAGGCCGTTGACCACGCGCTGGCTGGCGATTGGGAAGCGGCACACGGCATTGTCCAGCGCGACGAGAGCGACCCGACCTCGTGCTGGATCCATGCGGTCCTGCACAAGATGGAGCCCGACGAGCCAAACAGCCGCTACTGGTATCGCCGCGCCGGCCAAGCCTATGAGGCTTATCCCGATGCGCGCCAGGAGCTGATCTCGATCAAGGCGTCGCTCACTTATTGAGAGGATGGCGCCGCGCCCGCTCGCGGCTAGGATCTATTGATCAGGCAAAACAGAATTGGAGGAACTCCCATGGCCGTCACTCTTTTCATGGTACGCGCGACGATCACCAAGGAGCAGGAGGCCGCTTTCAACAAGTGGTACGACGAGGAGCACGTGCCGCAGGTGCTGCGCTACAACGGTGCGGTGAGCGGGCGTCGCTTCAAGCGCATCATGGGTGAGGACAAGTACGACTACATGGCGCTCTACGAATTCAAGAACGAGGAAACGTTCAAGGAGTTCCAGGCGTCGGGCCACCTGCGCGAGCTGCGCGCGGAGTACGACAAATACTTCGGCACGGTCTCGGACCGCGCCGGTACGGGCTGGGTGCAGGTGTTTCCCTGATAGGGATGATTGCTGGACGATTGCGCGGGCGCGACGGTTGTCGCGCCCGTTCGCGCGTCTACAGCCCGCGCATGATGCAGCCGAGCATCAGGATGAGCTGTGAAAGAAGCAGGAACCAGAACTCGTTACCCTGGATCAGGGGAATCTGAGCGCCGAAGAATTTCACGACCAGAACGCACACCATCAGGACGATCGACAGAATGAAGGTGATGATGCCCGGTGCTTTCAAGACCATGATGTGCTCCCCGTTCCGACGAGCGCGCAAACCGGCGCGCGCAATTGCTGCATGATCAACACGATTCGGCTGGCCTTGTGATCCCCCGTACCTGCGTTTTGCAGAGTGTTGTGGCGTCGAATTCCCTCAAGTCGCGCCATAGGCTTATAGAGGGCAGCGAAGGCGCCACTACGTCTTTGCCGCGTAACGGAAGCCCGTTCCCGTCGCGACGACTTCGACGGCGCCGTTCGTGATCACGGGATGGCTGAGGCGCAGCGCCAGAACGCCGTCATAGCCCTGCTCGGCCGCACGCGCCTTCAAGGCTTCCAGCGCCCGCGCAATGGTCATGTCGATGAGCTGCTCGTAGCGCGTCATGTGGCCGCCGATCGTGTTGATGACGGCCTCGCGCATGTCGCGCACGATGTTGGCGCCGCTCACCGCGACCGCATAGACGACCTCGCCCGTGACGATCTCCTCATCGTCGATGCGGTCCGTAGTCACGAGGCGCATGGGAACTCCCCGAGTGCTGTCGTCAGGACTTGTTCTGCGCAATCACGATCCGCGTACGCCGGCCGAAGAGGAGGCGCCACAGGATCAGCAACAGGATGAGCGCGCCAAAGCCGAACACGCTCAGCGCCACCGGATAGCGCGCCCAGAGCAGCAGCGGACTGATCTTGCCCTCACGCACTGAACTCAAGTCATCGGCAAAGACGAAGAAGTCGAAGATCGCATCGGAGCGTGCGATCACGGCGACCGCCTCGGCCTGATCGCGGCTCGCGAGGATCGCGGACTGCACGCCGGAGGCCGTGTAGGCCGACATGCGGGCGGGTGCGAGACCGACCACTGCGAGAAGGCGCTGCGCTGCCGCCGGATCGAGCACGCTCATGTAGCGGGAGAGCGCCTTGAGGTCCGTCTCGGGAAGAGCGCGGGCAAGGCGATTGAGATCGCGCGGCGGCAGCTCGAGCAGTGGCTCGCGCTCGGCGCGGGTCAGGCTCGCGAGACGGGTGATCGCGACACGATCCTCGAGCACGAGCAAGCGCCCGAGCGCCGACTTGCTCATTTCCTCAGGCGCGCCGACACGATGGAGGTCATAGGCTACGATCTCGGGAAGTTTCTCGTCGGCAAGCGCCCACCATTTGAAGCCGGTCTCCAGCGATTTCGTGTCGCGCGAGATGGTGATCGCCTCGGCGGGCATTGTCTCGATGGCCCGATGCAGCGTGCCGTCGTTTAGGCGCCGCGTGAGCGCCGGCTCGCCTTCTCCGGCAAGAATGAGCGCCACCACCTCATCGAGGCGCGGGAGCTTGGCGGGGCTCGTCGTGTCGAGGAAGCGGCGGAAGCGCTCGTCCTTCTCGGCAAGCTCCAGCACCTTGGCGTGCGCACGGCGGAACTCGCGCCAGATCTCGGTCACACGATCGGCAGCCGTACCGGAAATCTCGCGCGTGTGCTCGTTGATCTGCTCGCCGATGACCTTGGCGAGCTCGGTCTGAATTTTGTCACGCGTGTCCGCGCTCTTCATCTCGTTGGCGATGATCGGCAGCACGCCGTGGCGAAACTCCCAGATATCCTTGGCGATGAGCGCAATGCCGATGCCGCCCGCAACGACACCGACAATACGGCTCAGGATGGCACCGACCACGCGCTGGCCGACGCTCATGGCCATGCGCGAGAGCTGGCGGCGCACGATCAGCAGCACGGTTCCCGTGAGACCCTCACTGCCCTGGATGAGCACCTGCCCCGTGGAAACCGTCGCGCTCGCTTTGGATGGATCAATCGTGAACTCGCGGCCGGTATCGCGGCTCACCGAGCGCGCGACCATGCTGCCGTAGCGCGGGCCAAGGAAAGCCTGCATGCATTGAGCGACGGGTTCGGCTGCGGCGCTGAGCCCCTGTTCCATGCGCCGGCCGACCTCGTTGCCGACGCTGCTGGCGACGCCGAGTATGGCCTTCTGCATGGAATCGGAACGAAAGACGCGCTCGGCGGTCGTCGTCGCGAGCTTTTGCGCCGTCTCCTGGAAGGCTATGGAGCCGATGAGCTGCGTCCAGCTCGATTCCTCACGCACCTCGCCTATCGCGACATCCACCTGACGCCAGAGCACGTCATCGACATTATTGCGCCGCCAGGCGTCGCGCACGATCGGTGCGTAGTCGAGATCGGCGAGGCTCTTCGTCAGCGCCGCCTGGGTGACGCGGGCAACCGCCGCGCGGAAGGTCGCCTCGTCGCCCGCCTGGCACTGCTCGTACTCGGCACGCGACATCAGAGCACCAGCCGACGCAGGCGCCGGAGATGGCTCAGAGGGTGTCTGCGCCGCATTCTGGCCCGGCTGTGCGCGGAGCGATCCCTGCGGGACAATCGGCAAGAGCATCCCGGCAATGACGGCGGTCACGGTCGCCCGACGCCGCAAGCCTGTGCGCCGGCGCGGATCACCGCAGATCAGGAAAGAGGGCCGATCGCTCACGTTTCGTCGCCACACTCGTGCGCAGGGCGCAAGTCGCACCAGCCGTCCTGCGCGCGGGGCGGCTTGGTTAATAACGCGGTGCAGTATAGCTGCAACACTGTGGGTGAACAGTGGCAGTCCCGGCACGACGCGGATTGTTCCGTGGAGGAACGTCAGTGCCCCGTCTTCTGTTTCTTGGCATCGAAGAAGGCCTTGATGGCGGCCTGGGGCTCGCCCGTGGTGTAGGCCTCGGCTATGGCGTCGATGCCGGCATAGACCCCCTCCTCCACGGACACGCGCTCCCAGCGGTTCATGAGCGCCTTCTGGTTGCGCACGGCCTTTGGTGTCGCGCGACCGATGAGGCCGAGCCAGTGGTCGACCGCGGCATCGAGCCCAGCCGCCGGCACGACCTTCTGCACAAAGCCCATGGCCTGCGCCTCTTGTGCACCAAAGGTCTCGCCGGTGATGAGGATTTCGCGCGTCTTGCCCCAGCCGATGAGGCCGGGCAGCAGCGCCGCCTCGATGACCGACGGCAGCCCCATATGCACCTCCGGCATGCCGTAGATGGCATTGTCGGACGAAACGCGCATGTCGCAGCTCGCCGCCACCTCGAGACCGGCGCCGAGGCAGAAGCCGTTGACCCGGCCGATGACCGGCACCGGGCATTCGCGGATGGCGAGGCATGCCTGGTGCAGGCGGGTGATGAAGAGGCGCACCGAGTCCGCGCAGCACGCGCCGAGCTCGTTCAGGTCCGCCCCGCCGATGAACGCCTTGTCGCCGGCGCCGGTCAGGATGATGGCGCGCAATCCGTTGTCTTCGGACAATTTTTTGAATGCCTGCGCCAGGCTGACGATGGTCGGGCTGGCGAGGCAGTTGAGGCGGCGTTGATTGTCGATCGTCACGATCGCGACGCGCCCGTTCGGGCGGTCCTCGGTCTTCACATGGACGGCGGCTTCGGTCATTGTGAGTTTCCTGCGTGTCTGAAGCCGCACATATGGCAGAAGGCGCAATGCCACTCCAGAACCGCGTGACCCCGGAAGGCTCGATCGTCGCGAATGCGGCGCGAGGCACCCTCATGGGCAATCGCGGCGGGGCCATACATCACCCTGACCGCACGCTCGGCACGCGCCGCTGGGCCTCCCGCCAGTGGATCTGCTGCCGGCTCGAGTTCAATGGACGGCGCCGTGCCCTCATGCAGCCCGGGCGCTACACCGAACTCTTCTTCCTCGATGAGGCGACCGCGCTCGCCGCCGGCCACCGCCCGTGCGGCGAATGCCGCCGGCAGGATTTTCTCTGGTTCGCGAACCTTTGGGCTCAAACAAAGGGCATGAGCGGACGGGCCATGGCCGAGGACATGGATGTCGTGCTTCAGGAGGAGCGCCTGACGCCGGAGCGCGACAAACGCACGTATTACACGAGCCTCGATACGCTACCCGGCGGCACATTCATTCGCTGGCAGGGAGCGCCGCACCTTTTGCTCGCCAGTTGGCTCCTGCCCTGGGACTTCACGGGCTACGGGACGCCCATCGAGCGGCCGGCTGCGGGCACGGTCGAAGTGCTGACGCCTCCCTCGATCGTCGCCGTACTTTCGGCCGGTTTTTGCCCCTCACTTCATCCGACGGCGCACATCGTCGAATGAGGCCGGCACGCCAGTCGCCGGCCAGCATAACCGGGGGATTCCATGACACGTTCGTCACTCGGGCGCACGCTGCGGCGCGCCTACTGGATTCTCGGTCTCGTGTTGATGATTTCGCTGGTGGCCAAGCTCGCCAATCACATCCCGGGCCTCGCCAGCACGCCCGCTGAGCGCGTGCTCGCAAGCGTCTACGACTACCTCAAGGACATGGCGCTCGTGCTTGTGACCGTGGTCGCGGCCTATCTGGCCAATGTCTTCCAGAAGCGTTCGCTCTTCCTCAATGCGCTGAAGGAGGAGTGGCACAATATCGTCAAGGCGAAGTCCGCGCTCTTTACGTACACGCAGCGCGAGGCTCCCACGCAAGCCGAGTATTACGCTGCCTTCTGCGCGATCTCGGAATCGCTCGACAACATGCGCGCCGTCTACGCGAACGTCGGGGAGACCCACAAGCAGATCGGCATCTACCCTTATGCGCCGCTGCACGACATGCGCCGGGCGCTCCAGTCGATAGAGCCCGAAGCTGGCCGCGAGGTGACCGCCGAAGATCGCCGGCTCGCGCGCGATGCGATCCTGCAGTCGTTTTACGCCTTGCGTGAGACATTCCTCGAGGAGATGGACCTCGAAGCACCCGACAACCCGCTACTGATCCATAACGGACGGCGCATGAAGAAGCCCGGCGCACCGGGCTGGGCGCGGCGACGCCAGACGCGTCAGCATCGCTATCAGGATCGCGTTGCGCCTGCCGACGCTAGGATCACGTCGTTCCTGACCGCGCTGTACGACAAGGAGCAGACGACGGCGAAGCCCTGGAGAGAGGTCGAGGCCAAGCCCACACGCGCGGCAGACAAGCCGGCGGCAGCCGCCACCGAGATGGCGGCGCAGACATGATGCAGGGCGACTACCGCGCCGGTGTCGAGTAGATCGGCATGGCCCGCTGCGCGGACTTCTGACGGCTCTCCTGGTGCGGAGCCTCAAGGGCAGAAAAGGCCGCATTGACCCGCCGGGCCATGGCCTCGAGGTAGGTCCGCACCTCCTCCGGCAGCTCGGCGTTCGCATAGCGGTCGGGATGGTAGGCCTTGGCCTTGCGCAGATAGGCCGCGCGCACGTCCTCGTAGGGCGCACCTAGCGGCAGGCCCAGGAGGCCATGCGGATCAAAGCCGTCGTTATCGCGCATCCGTGCAAGGCCCTGGCCGCGAGGAGGGCTCAGCAGGCGCACGCCCCCGATAACGTGCTTGGCGAGAAACTGGCGCGGGCCGTCGAACTCTTCGAACTCGAGGAAGGGTGCCGCACCGTTGAGCACATCCGCGAGCGAACGGCCCTGTGGGATGGAGAGGCGCCCCTTGAGCTCGGTGCCGTCGATCAGGCTGAGCGCAGCCGAGACGCCCGATGTGGGTTCTCCGGCCCCGCCTTCAACTTTCGCGCGCTCGAACATGACTGGCGTCCCGCCCATTGTTTCATTTGAGGGCACTCCATCTGTGCCTTGGACCGCGGTCGCAAAAAGCGTGCAAGGATTTGCAAATCATTTGCAGCGATGCCCCGACCTCCTTCCGTTTGCGGGAATTTCATGATCGCCACAACCCTGCCGTGTCGTCGTAATTAACAGTTGCTGTAGCCCAGGCAGGGAATAACGCGGAGCGCGCGTGGAAAACCTGTCGATTAGTCTTTGGGGATAAGCAATTGGGGCAACTGTGGCCCCCAGCGAAGGCGACGTGACTGCAAACACACACCGCTGGCCGATCAGTTCCTAAGGGGCCTGAAAGAATTAACAATTGCTTACGAATCGCCTACCGCTGATCGGTGAGAGGAGTTTCTTGTTGTTGTTGCGTTGCCTGTCGGCTGTCACGTCGACCTGTGCAAAAGCTTGTCGTCTAGCGGCGATGGCGAGTGTGCATAAGTCGAACCGGCCCACATCCGTTCAGATCGAATGCCACGACACTGCGCTTCCGGCCGGACCTGGCCTCAACTGGATCCGGAGCTCACCGACCCGCAGTATTGAAGCCCTCGTTGTGCAGGGAAGCTTCATCGGCATTGGACGGACGGCATCAGCCTCTCGGTGTGCAACGTCGCTCGGCCGGCACCCTGTGCCCGCGTAGGCTGGCCCCAAACGTTAGGGGGCATTTGAAACCGATGAGACACGTTCTAGGTATCCTAGGCGTGCTTGCAGCAGGCGTATTGCTTGCTGTTTCCGCCGCCATGAACTGGCGCTTCGGATACAGTCTGGGAACGACTGAATTCGACGGGCTGATATACGGAGCGGCCAGCGCCGCTGCCGACTGCCTGAAGGCGCTCATACCCTTCTTCCTATTTGCTGCCGTACGAAACCGCATGTGGTCGCAAGCGGCCGCCGCTGCGGTGGTGGGGGTGGTCGTCACCGCCTACTCACTCACATCGGCACTCGGCCACGCTGCCCTGAACCGGCTCGACACGACTGGGCAGCGCGCCCAGCAGACGGCCGTGTATCAGGACATGCGTGGCGACGTGAAGCGGATGGAAGAGCAGGTCAGCTGGATTCCGAAGCATCGTCCTGCTGCCACCGTGGCCAGCGAGATGAATGGTTTGAAGAACCAGATCTCCTGGAGCCGCACGCAAGGCTGCACCCTGGTCAACGGCAAGTTCAACCGTGACTTCTGCCAGCAGTATCACACGCTGTCGGCTGAGCATGCGAACGGCATCCAGGCCGCCGATCTCAGCAAGAAGATCATGGAGGTCAAAGCTCAGCTGGCCAAGGCCGGCGACAATCATACCGCGCTCACCGAAGCCGATCCGCAGGCAGCCATGCTTGCCAAGATCGGCGGGCTCGTGTTCGCGGATCTGAAGGTCGACGATGTCCAGATGGCGCTCACGATCTTCATTGCGCTGCTGCTGGAAGTCGGCTCAGGCTTTGGCATGTACATCGCCTTCAGCCAATGGCGACTGCACGATGCCCTGCACAACCCCAGGGTGGCTTCCGCCGCCGCGGTTGGTCAGGCTGCAGTCGCCATGCCGCTCGATGTCCAGGTGCAGGCCCCGGTTGCGACGCCTGTCGCCGCTGAGGTCATTGCAGCTCCGGCCATCGCCGCTGCAGCACCCGCTGCAGTTCTAGCCGCACCGGCGGTCCAGGCCATCGCGGCCGCACCGCCGGCTCCCGCAGTCATTACGCCACCGGCCGCTACGGCCAACGACAACACCGACCGGGCACTGCCCATCCAGCGGATGGTCGCACCGGAGAGCGATGTCGAACGCTTCCACAAGGAGAAAGTCGAGACCGAAGACGGTGCAACGATCACTGCAGTTGAACTCTATGACAGCTACTGCCAGTGGTGTGAGGAACAGGACAAGGAGCCACTCGCGCTTCCGACTTTCAGCCGTGACTTCGGTGAACTGAAGGGTATCAAGAAGGCAAAAATCGCCGGCCGCGTCCGCTATCTCGGAATCGCGGTTCGAGGTGCCAAAGACACTGCGGAGGATAAGAACCCGCCGGTCCCAATCACACGCGCTGCTTAGGGCAGCTTCTTGAACCAATGAAAAAGGGTCGCTTCGGCGGCCCTTTTTTTATTGGCCGCGGGCTGCTGGGAAGAGGTGCTTCGCAACCATGCCGTTGTGCCACGCCCGCGGCGGCAACAGCGAAAGCGAGGTGCTTGTTGCCGCGAGCTGCTGGGAAGACGTGCTTCGCAACCATGCCGTTGTGCCACGCCCGCGGCGGCCATTCCGCGGGCGTAGTGATCTGGCCCGCGGGCTGCTGGGAAGAGGTGCTACCGCCTTCAGCCGTGGTGCGTCGCGCCAGAGGCGCGCCAAGGTAGCGACCCGCGGCCGCAAGAGCGAAAGCGAGGTGCTTGTTGCCGCGAGCTGCTGGGAAGAGGTGCTACCGCCTTCAGCCGTGGTGCGTCGCGCCGGAGGCGCGCCAAGGAAGCGACCCGCGGCGGCGACAGCGAGAGCGAGGTGCTTGTGGCCGCGGGCTGCTGGGAAGAGGTGCTTCGAACAATGCCGTCGTGCGTCGCGCCAGAGGCGCGCCAAGAAAGCCACCTGCGGCGGCAAGAGCGAGATGCTCCTAACCGCCAGAAAAGGTCGGCGCGCACATTCGTGCCTTCGGCACGACGGGCACGCACGCCTCTGGCATGCCTTCGGCGTGACCCCCGAAACCCCTGCTGGGAGGGACACCCTCCCGCCTTTATGACGAAGTCATTTGCCGCAGCGCCCCCACCTCTCCTCCCACTGCTGGCTTAGCGCGCGGATGCGGCGCGCGCCGCTGGCTCCAAGTCGATAAAGGACGGGGGTTCGGGGGTGTCCCCCGATTGGGTACAGGGCGAAAGCCCTGTTCGCGCCAAAGGCGCGACAAACGTGGCTGCGCAGCAGCGCGACGACGCGGCGGAGGCGTTCGTCAAAGGCTCAGGAACTTCAGGCCGGCTGATGGGCGCGGCATGTCTCGGCTTCGAGTGGCACGGCGTTGCCGGCGAGGCCATTCTCGATATCGAAGGCAATGCGGGCACGCTCCGCTGCAGAGGCGCGTTCGATACGGAAGTGGACCTCGTTAGCCCCGAGCGTCGCACCTGCCTGCCGGATCCGGGCGAGGTTCAGAGAGCGCGACTTGCTATCGAGTGTGCCGACGCGGAGGACACGTGCCGCGCCCCCGGCATCGCGATGGAGAAGCAGATAGGTTGCTTCCGGCATCTCGGGGCAGAAGAGGAGGCTGGTGACGGTGTGGGTGTAGCCAGATCCTGAGGCGCCATGCCAGACCTGCTGGGCGCTGCTGGCCGCATCGGATGCATGACGTGCGGCCGCGGCTTCGCGCCGCTCGTTCGCACGCTTAGTCACGCCATCTGTCCGACGCACGGCCATCTCGACGCACTCTCAAAACGCAACAACGCGCCACAGGGCCGGAGGCCGGCGCGCACCTACAATGACTTCATACGCTGAACACACAGGGGCGCAGAGCGGCTCCCTGGAAGCTCGTTCTATACGCACATTATTCAAGTTCGAAAATCCCGCATAATGCAGTTTCGTTAATGAGCCACGCATGTGTGTCATCACGGACACATCCTCCACTAGCCGCAGGTGGAATAGCCACAGTCGAGACAGACGTGGCAGCCTTCCTGAGGAAGAAACTGATTTCCCTGACATTTCGGGCAGCGTCGCATTCCCCCCTGACGCCACGGCGGGAGCGGCGCGCCTGCGGGGCCGATGGGACCGCCGCCTGGACTTGGCCCCCGCGCCGACTCTGCCAGTGCCTTTGCCGGCATCTCACCAGCATGGCTTCCCGCACGCGCATCCGGCGATGTGAGGAAGCCGATGCGGATCATGTGAGCTTCGATGACCTCGCCAATGGCGGCGAGTAAGCTCGGCACGTAACGACCGCCCATCCACTGCCCACCCTGGGGATCGAACACCGCCTTCAGCTCCTCGACGACAAAGGTGACATCGCCGCCGCGGCGGAAGACGGCGCTGATCATGCGCGTCAGCGCCACCGTCCATGCGTAGTGCTCAAGGTTCTTGGTGTTGATGAAGATCTCGAACGGGCGGCGCCGTCCCTCGCGCTCGATGTCGTTCATCGTGACGTAGATCGCGTGGTCGCTCGCCTGCCACTTGAGCTTGTAGGTGAAGCCCGGAAGGACAGGATCGCGCTCGAGCGGTCGTGACATGTAGACGACGTCACCGCGCGTCGGAGGAGCCGTGGGGGGCACACGCTCGGGCACTTCGGCAAGTGCAGTGGAGACTGGTGCAACAGCAGTAGGCGCTGCCTCGAGCACGGCACCCGTGACCGCATTCGGCCGGTAGGTGGTGCAGCCCTTGAGGCCGAGCGCATAGGCTTCCGTATAAATGCTCTCGAAGGCCGCGAAGTGCATGTCCACGGGGCAATTGATCGTCTTCGAGATCGCACTGTCGACGTGCTTCTGCAGCGCTGCCTGCATGGCGAGATGGGCTGCCGGCGCCAACATGTGCGCAGTGACGAATGCGGCGGGCAGCGGCGCGTCGGCTCCTGCATGACAGCGGAAGCGGCGGTAGGCATAGTCCTCGACCATTTCCTCGCTGATGCTGCTGCCGGCGCCGCGCACACGTCGCTTGTAGGAAAGATCGAAGATCGGCTCGATGCCACTCGACACGTTGCCGGCGAGCAGCGAGATCGTGCCCGTCGGCGCGATCGATGTGAGGCAGCCATTGCGAATGCCGTGCTCAGTGATCGCGCGACGCACGTCCTCAGGGAGACGCGCGACATTGGGCGATGCCAGAAAGGATGCGGCATCGTAGAGCGGAAAAGCGCCCTTCTCGGCGGCAATTTCCGCACTTGCGGCATAGGCGAGCGCCGCGATCTCAGCCATCAATTTCTCAGCCAGCGCGCGCGCCTCTGGCGAGTCGTAGCGCAGTCCGCACATGGCGAGCGCATCGCCGAGACCCGTGACGCCGAGGCCGATGCGGCGCTTGGCCTTGGCCTCGCGGCGCTGCGCGTCGAGCGGGTAGTGCGAGAGGTCGATCATGTTGTCGAGGAAGCGCACGGCGACCGGCACCAGCTCGGCAAGGCGCGTCTCGTCGATATGCGCAATGGCCGTAAAGGGGTCGCGAACCAGCGCAGCGAGATTGATCGAGCCGAGCAGGCACGCGCCATAAGGTGGGAGGGGCTGCTCGCCGCACGGGTTCGTTGCCCGGATGTCCTCGCAGTAGGCGAGGTTGTTCATGGCGTTGACGCGATCGATGAAGATCACGCCCGGCTCGGCATAATCGTACGTCGCGCGCATGATGCGCTCCCAGAGCGCCTGCGCGCGCACTGTTCGGTAGACGGTACCCTCGAAGGTCAGCGCCCAGGTGTCGTCGCGCTCGACGGCTGCCATGAAGGCATCCGTGACGAGGACCGAGAGATTGAAGTTCCGCAGACGCGTTGCATCCGACTTGGCATCGATGAACGCCTCGATGTCGGGATGATCACAGCGCATGGTGGCCATCATGGCGCCGCGCCGCTGGCCGGCGGACATGATGGTCTTGCACATGGCATCCCACACATCCATGAAGCTGACCGGCCCGGAGGCCCCGGCACCGACGCTCTTCACGAGCGCGCCGGAGGGCCTCAGCGTCGAGAAGTCATGGCCGATGCCGCCGCCCTTCTGCATGGTGAGGGCGGCCTCCTTCACATTGTCGAAGATCGAGGCGAGGTCGTCGGCAATCGGCCCCATGACGAAGCAGTTGAAGAGCGTGACGTCGCGGCTCGTGCCGGCGCCAGCGATAATGCGGCCTGCGGGGAGAAACTGAAAATCCGTGAGCGCGTCGAGAAAGCGCTTCGTCCACGCCTTGCGCCCGCGTGCCTTCTCGACACTGGCGCCGGCCGCCGCGAGACGCGCCCAGGTCTCCTCGATGCCCGCCTCGAGCGCGGTGCCGTCAGCCGCCTTCAGGCGATATTTCGCATCCCAGATGAACCGCGAAATGGGCGGGATTTCGGTACGTTCGCTCGCCATGCTGCCGGGAAGCTCCCATCCGGAGACAGGGGCTATATATAAGGCACCCGGAACAAATGGTCAAGGAATGTTCTTCTTGTGTTCCACAGCCGGCGCCGCCCGCCGGCGGGATCGAGGTGGCCCTCCCCCTCGACGACGGCGCCCCGCTGCGTGGATGATGTGGCCGCGTCCGGAGAAACGTCCTCATCGCGGAGAGCGGTCTGCCATGACCACGTCGGCTGCCGAGATTTCGGCGACGGTAGACTACAGCGTGGACAAATGGTGGATGAACCGCTTGCCCTTGGGCCTGTGGTTCTGCACGGGCGGCCTCGCCATCTGCCTCCATGCGGAGAGCGATGGCGCGAACGATGCCCTGCTGGCATTCGTCTATCTCGTTTTGCTCGGGCTGGCCTTCGCAGGTTGGGCCGCGACAAGCCTGATCGAACGCTCCGCCTACCCTTTCTACGTCGTTCTTCCGCTGACCTTCCTCATCGCCGTCCTCGTCGTTTACGTGATCGCCCAATTCGGAAAGGTTGGCGGCTATCGCGGCCCCGGGAGCCTATGGTGGAGCAACCTCATCAATCCACCATTCAGAGTGTTTGGCTGGATGCTGCTCTACCTCGGAACCAGTGGGATCGCCTTTGTGCTGTTCCGACACTTCTATCCGGCTCGTCCAGTGATCCGGCTTTCACCGGCCGGCATCGCCTTTCACCGGAACTGGCTCCGGGACCTGTTCATCCCATGGCAGGACGTCAAGGGCGTCGGACCTCTCGAGTGGCCGAACCCGGGGGGAGGCTCGACCATCTACCCACATGCCGCCGCGATAACGGTCACGCGGGAGTTCTACGAGAGCCATATCGCGCCGAAGCGCAGCATCCTCTCTCCTCCCGGCAGCGAACGCATGTTCGTGCCAAATGGCCCGCTCATGCAGATGGTCCTGAACAGTCCTGAGCTCGTCGTCGCGCCCAAGGACATTCGCGTGCCCATCGAGGCGCGATGGAAAGAATTCCGGGAGCGGCCAGCAGCAGCCGTCGCACCGAACACCGGGACATCCATGGTTTTCGGCCGCTGGTCGATGGACGGCTCGTGGTGGCAAGTATCGATGCTCGTGCTGCCGATCCTCGTCGCGGTCGCCGTCGTGGTTCAGGCGGCCGGTATTTCGCCTCGCTGATCGCGCGATCTGAAGTCCGCGCACCGAGATCTCAGCCTGCGACGCTCCCTCGGTGGACCAGCTTCGCGAGGCGGGCGATGGCCGTCGGCGGGAACGGCGGGGCATCGGGCCCCGCAGCCGCTTCCTGCAGGAGGCGATCGCTCGCGGCTTCGAGGCGCTCTTCGAGCACGGCCCGGAACTCCTTGCGCGAGAGGCCGGGCGGGATCGGGTCTAGGATCTCGACGATGATCGTGCCGGGGTAGCGGATGAGCTGGCGACGCGGCCAGTAGAGACCGGAATTGAGCGCGAGGGGATAACAGGGCACGCCCAGGCCCTCGTAAAGCGCAACGTAGCCCGGCTTGTAGTCGGGTTCAGAGCCAGGCGGACGGCGCGTGCCCTCGGGAAAGATGAAAACCTCGCGCCCTTCGGCGGCGCGATCCTTGGCATCCGCGACGAGCTTCTTGAGCGCGGCGCTGGCGCGATCGCGGCTGACGAGGATGTGCTCGAACTTCACACAGAACCAGCCGTAGAAGGGGATGTACTTGAGCTCCTCCTTGAGCACGATCGCGGGATCGTGGAAGAGCGGGATGAGCGCAAACGTGTCCCACGCAGACTGATGCTTGGACACGACGAGGCACGCGCCATCAGGCAGCTTCTCGCGACCGCGCACTTCCATGCTTGTGCCGCAGATGACGCGCAGCAGCCACGTGCACGTTCGGCCGTGGATCTCGAGGCCCTTCATGGCCCATGAGCGCGGCGCGACCAAGAGCCAGCTCCCGAGCACCACGAACAGCGCCGTGACGACGTAGAAGACCACGAAATAGATGAGCGAGCGCGCGAGCGTCATGACCGGCGATCCAATCGAGAATATGCGATCGTCCCCCTCCCCCTTGTGGGGAGGGGTTAGGGGTGGGGGGAAATCCCAACGTAGGTGAAAAGAATATCCACCGCCGATGTTCTGCAATCCCCCCCTCCTAACCTCCCCCACAAGGGGGGAGGCATCGCGTTGGTGGATGACGCGAGCGTAATCATGATCGAAGGACGATCTAGACCGTCAGCACGATCTTGCCGACATGCTGGCTCATCTCCATGCGCTTGTGAGCCTCCGAGGCTTGAGCCAGCGGGAAGGTCGAATCCATCACGATCTTAATGTGGCCCGCATCGAGCAGCGGCCACACCTTCTTCTCGAGGGCGCGCGCGAAGCCGGCCTTCACCTCGCGCGTCCGCGGACGCAGCGTCGAGCCGGTTAGCGTCACGCGTTTCATCATGAGGCGGGCGAGCGTGAAGGTCGTGCTGGGCCCGCCGAGCGTCGCGATCTGCACAATGCGGCCATCCTCGGCGGCAGCGGCGATATTGCGCTCGGTGTAGTCGGCGCCGACCATGTCGAGCGTGACGTCGATGCCATGGCCGCCTGTCGCTTCCTTGGCGACGGCGACGAAATCTTCGGTCTTGTAGTTCACGGCGACGTCGGCGCCGAGATCGCGGCAAACTTGGCACTTGTCGGCACTGCCGGCCGTTGCGATCACCCGCGCGCCGAAAGCCTTGGCGAGTTGTATGGCCGTGGTGCCGATGCCGCTCGTGCCGCCGTGCACGAGGAACCAATCGCCGGCTTCGAGGCGACCGCGCTCGAAGACGTTGTTCCAGACGGTGAAGTACGTCTCGGCCACGCCACCCGCTTCGGCCATGGAAAGCCCCTTCGGGATGGGCAGCGCTGTCACTTCCTCGGCGATGCAATACTCGGCATAGCCGCCGCCATTGACGAGCGCACAGACCTTGTCGCCGACCTTCCAGCGCGCGACGCCAGGTCCGACGGCTGCGACTTCACCCGCGATCTCGAGGCCCGGAAGCGGCGAGTGGCCGGCGGGCGGCGGATAGGCGCCCAAGCGCTGCTGCACGTCCGGGCGGTTCACACCGGCGGCCGCGACCCTGACGAGGATCTGGCCGTGGCCTGCCTGAGGCACAGGCATGGAGGTAGGTTGCAAAACCTCCGGCCCGCCTTTGCCGTTGAGTGCGATGCCGGTCATGGTGGCGGGAACTGAGGACACGGCGCATCTCCGTCGCTGAAGGCTGGATCCGGGCGTTGGACACCCGCCGGAGAGCTTAAAGCAGGGCCCATGAAAGGTGGCAAGCGAAGGGTGGCAAGCGGGGGCCCCTTCCGCGAGCGAATGCGCATTGGACCCATCAATGTCGTCGCGAGATGAGCCCGCAATCGACTAAGGTGGCGGCGGCCGCACGCCTTCAGCCATTGGGCCAAGAGGACGTTTCATGTCTCCGACCGAAGCCTTGGGCTATATTGCTGCCATTCTCGTTCTGCTGACTTTCTCGATGACGACCATGGTGCACCTCCGCATCGTCGGCATCCTGAGCAATGTGTTCTTCATCGCGTACGGCTATCAGAGCAACGCCTTCCCGATCATGCTGCTGCACTGCATCCTCCTGCCGCTCAACATTCTCCGCCTTACCCAGATCCTCGCGCTCGTGCGCAAGGTCGAGGACGCGAGCCACGGCGAGATCAACATGGATTGGCTCAGATCCGTGTCGACGCCGCGTGTGATCGAGCCGGGCGCGCCGCTTTTCCGAAAGGGCGACGCCGCGGACCGCATGATGTTCGTCGTGTCGGGCACATTTCGAATTGTCGAACTCGGAATCGAGATTGGTAAAGGCCAGTTCGTCGGCGAACTCGGCCTGCTCGCCCCCAATCATACGCGCACCCGAACCCTCGAATGCGTGACCAGGAGCGAGGTGCTGGAAATCACGTACGACCAAGCCAAGCTGCTCTACTTCCAAAGCCCGAAGTTCGGCTTCTACCTTCTGCAGCTCGCGAGCCGACGTCTGTTCGATGACGTCCAGCGGCTGGAGGAGGAAGTGAAAACGTATCGCGCGGCAGCAACGCAGTCGATGTAGGGCTCAACTGCTCCCGACTTGGAGCAGATGCTGCAGGAGGCGCGCTGCGGGCGCCGGTAAGCGACCGGTCGCGCGCGTGCAGACGACGAGCTGGCGCCGCGCCCAGGTATCCGCGAGGCCAACGATGGCAATGTCCATCGCGCGGCGGCAGCGCTTGGCAGCGGCCTCGGGCACGATGGCGACGCCGACACCCATCTCGACCATGCGGCAGATCTCGTCGAAGCCGCCGACACCGACACGCAGATGCATTGATTTGCCGAGCCGCGCGGCGTGGCCGGTCAAGTGCCGCTGCAGCGCGCTCTGTCGGGTCAAACCGACGAAGGATCGCTCGATCACCTCCTCGAAGCGCACACGGCGCCGCGCCGCGAGAACATCGTTCCCCGGGACGACGAGCACGAGGCGATCCTCGCGGAAAGGATGCACGCGCACGCTGTCCGGGAGCGCGGCATCGGTCGCAATGCCGATGTCCGCCGCACCCACCGCAATGGCCTCGGCAATGCTCGCGCTTTCCCGCTCCTCGAGATCGACGGTGATGGTGGGGTTGGCCTTCAGGAAGGATGCGAGAGCGCGCGGCAGATGCTCGCTGAAGGCTGCCGTGTTCGAGAGCACGTGCACGCTGCCGCTGAGCCCGCGCGCGAAGGCGCCGAGATCCCCACGCATGGCCTCGACCTGCTGCGTAACGATGCGCGCATGATCGAGAAGACATTGGCCAGCAGGGGTCAGCGCGACGCCGCGCCGCCCGCGTTTCAGGAGCTCGACGCCGAGGGCCTCTTCCATGCCGCGAATGCGCGCGCTCGCCGAGGCGAGCGCCAGATGCGCGCGCTCGGCACCGTGCGTGATGCTGGCGCTGTCCGCCACATGCA
>VFQP010002392.1_pt1 | contig 21063 bp, 18 predicted proteins | sample 3512351 | NCBI WGS metagenome assembly VFQP01 (sample SAMN10412372, study PRJNA504923) | tailings metagenome | isolation source: Relicate 1 Philex TSF1 revegetated site | place: Philippines: Tuba, Benguet | collected 2017-08-29
CCTGCCGCAGGTGCCCACTGCGTTGACGTCGAACCATTTCCTCGGCGGCTCCTACCGCTTCAAGCCAGTGGAGATCGGGCTGCTGCTTGCGCAGGCCAGCAGCCGGCTGGCGGATACGCGGGTCGCACGTCACTACGGCCTGACATTCAATTGGAACGTAACGTCGAAGGACACGTTCAAGGCCGTTGCCATCAAGCGCCAGGTGCTTGGGGGTGGTGAACGCCCATGGTCGATGACGCTTGGCTGGGATCATGATCTCAGCAAACGCACCACGGCCTATCTGCGGATGGTCTATGTCCACAACAGCCCGGGCGGCAGCGTGACCAACAACAGCATCGCCATCGATCCGGGCAGCGGCGACGATGCGCGTTCAATCAGCGTGGGCCTGCGTCATCGCTTCTGATGGTGCGGACTTGCGGCGATGGGTTCGATGGGCGCGTCCATCGCCGCTCCCTGTCACGCTAGGGCATTACCGGTGGCATATAGGGCAGTGTCCTGGCCAGCGCCCACAGCAACAGCAGCACGACCGGTGTATGGGTCAGGAACTGCGCGAACGTGAAGCCAACCAAGTCCCGTGCCTTGAGCCCGAGAATGCCAAGCAACGGCAGCATCCAGAACGGATTGATGAGGTTCGGCAACGCCTCGGCGGCGTTGTAGATCTGAACCGCCCAGCCCAGGTGCACGTGCAGGTCGTTGGCGGCCTGCATGACATAAGGGGCTTCGATGATCCACTTGCCACCTCCTGACGGTACGAAGAAGCCCAGCACCGCGGAGTACACGCCCATCATCAATGGATAGCTTTCGCTCGTCGAAACGCCGACAAAGAGCGTCGAGAGATGATGCGACAGCGATGCGCCGTCAGCACCGTTCGCCATGGTCAGCATGCTGGCAATGGCACCATATAGCGGAAACTGGATCAGCACACCGGTCGTGGCAGGTACCGCACGGGCTACGGCATCGAGGAAGCTGCGCGGACGCCAGTGCAACAGCATGCCAATCAGCAGGAAGAGCAGGTTGTAGGTGTTGAGGCCCGAAATGGCAACCAGCAACGGCTTGTTGGCCAGTTCATGCCACACCCATCCCGCCCCCAGGGCTACCAGCACTATCGTCAGCAGCGGACTGTGCTCGAGCCACTCGCCGGGCCGCCGGCAGACCGGCGCCGCAGGCACGGCGGGTTCGATGTCTACGCCGAGATCGGCGGCTGTCTTCGCACGCTCCGGGGCCGGGGCGGTCCAGTACGCGATCAGCGTCGAGAGTACCAGCAGCACGGCCGTCACCAGCAGGCTCTGCCACAGGAAAATCGTCTGGCTGAACGGAATTACCCCGGTGATCTTCAGCAGGCTGGCCGGAATGCTGGCCGGGTTTGCCTGAAGCTGCGCCGCGGAAGAGCTGATCCCCATCGCCCATGTGGCGCCGATGCCAAGATAGGCGGCCGCGCCGGCAGCACGGTAGTCCATCCGCAGTTCGGTGCGGCGTGCCAGTGCCCTGGCCAGCAGCCCTGCGAAGATCAGGCTGATGGCCCAGTGCAGCAGCGATGCCACCACGCTGACAAAGGCCACGTAGGCTACTGCCGCGCGCCCGGTTCGCGGCAACCGCGCCGCCCGTTCCACCAGCCGCGCCATCGGCGGAGAACTGGCAATCACGTAGCCGGTGATGGCAACCATTGCCATCTGCATGGTGAACGGGATCAGGCTCCAGAATCCGTTGCCGAAGGCAACCGAGACCGCTGCGGGTTTCGCGCCGATGGCCATGGCTCCGATCGCTACCGCCAGCACGGTCAAGGCAACGAACACATAGGCATCGGGGTACCACTTCTCACACCAGGCCGTGACCCGCAGGGCCAGGCGTTCGAAGGCCGGCGTTTCTGCATGGGCCTCGCTTCGCTGCGACACGTGTGCCGCAGCGGCAATTTCCTTTTGAACTGACATGGTTGCATCTCCTTGCGCGCCTATGCGTGCTGGCGTTGCGCCGGGACACACGGCACGCGCGACGCCATGCCGGTGATCTGTTCGAGCAGATGCGCGGCGGCCAGCAGGTCGAAGTCGCCACGCGGGCGGCCCACGAGCTGCAAGCCAACCGGACGACCGTCCGACGTCAGCCCAACGGGGACCGAAATGGTCGGGCAACCGGTCAGCGTCAGCACGAAAGTCAGGTACATCCAGTCGATGTAGGACGTGAGTGGCTGGCCATCGATCTCTGTCGGGAAGCGTTGCGCGACCGGGAACGGAGCCACCGCCACGGTGGGGCACGCCAGTACGTCATAGGTGTTGAAGAAGGCCGCCACGCGCTGGAACAGTTCGCCGCGCAGGCGATCGGCGCGTGCGACGTCTGTGCCGGTCTGGTTCAGGCCCTTCTCAATATTCCAGATGATCTCGTCGCAGATCTGTGGGCGATGCTGTTCGAGCAGCGGCCCGCGGACGGCCGCCACCAGATTGGCGCGCAGGGTCTGGAACGCTTCGAACGCACCGGCAAAGTCTGGCTGTGCCGCGTCTACCTCGGCGCCGAGATCGCCGAAGCGAAGCGTGGCATTGCGGCAGATCGCGGCAACCTCGGCTTCGACCTTGCCGATGCCGAGGTTCGGGGAGAACGCGACGCGCGCGGGTACGCCCGGATTGGCGATGGCATGGACGAATGGCTTCGATGGCGCGGGCCACGACAGCGGATCGCGCATGTCGAAATGGGCCTGGGCATCGAGCATCAGCGCCACATCGGCCACGCTGCGCGCCATGGGACCTTCCACCCAGAGCGGATCGTATGGCATCACCGATACCGGGCGCGGTACGCGGCCAACACTCGGGCGCATGCCGACAATACCGCAGAAACTGGCCGGAATGCGCAGGCTGCCACCGAGGTCGTTTCCGGTAGCCAGCCACACCATGCCGGCCGCCAGGGCGGCCGCCGAACCGCCTGATGAACCGCCCGCGGAACATTCGGTCTTCCATGGGTTGCGGGTGGCGCCAAAGACCGTGTTGAAGGTATTCGCGCCTGCGAATTCCGGAACATTCGATTTGGCAAGCGGGATCGCGCCGCGCTGTTCGAGGCGCGCGACCGTCAGATCAGACCTTGCCGCAACGTTGTTCCGGTAGATGGGCGACCCGTAGGTCGTGGGCTGTCCGGCCAGATCGTTGTAGTCCTTGACCGCGATCGGCAGTCCGGCCAGCCAGCCCGGCGTGATCGCGGTTTCGGCATCGGGCTGGGGGAAGCGTTTCGCCGCGGCACGTGCCGCCTCGAAATTACGGATCGGCAGGGCGTTGACGATCGGGTCCAGCGCTTCGATGCGCGCAATGGCGGCATCGACGAGGTCAAGCGGCGCAAGCTCGCGCCGCTTGAGCAGCCGTACGGCCTCCGTAGCGCTCAGATCGCACAGCGCGTTGGTGTGGCTGGCGGTCGTGTCGGGGCGCTCGACGGTATCGATGTTCGGGGTCATGCCTGTCTCCTGAATGTTGTCGTGGTCCGTGTGGCGCGGCCGTGCAGGCTTGTGGCGCCGGGACGATTGCAGAATAATTGGCGCACATCCCGGGCGGAAATCACATCTGCTGATGACGCCCATAAGCTCCGCTTCGACCATGGACATCAGGCAGATACGCACCTTCATCACGGTTGCCCGATTTGGCAATGTCACGCGTGCGGCAGAGGCGCTTCACATCACGCAACCGGCTGTCAGCGGGCAGCTTCGGCAACTTGAGGAAGAACTCGGCGTGCAGTTGTTCGCGCGCACGAAGTCTTCCGTGAACCTGACCCAAAGCGGCCAGGAACTGCTGTCCCGGGCCGAGAAGGCACTGGAAGCGTTCGGCGATTTCATGCATGCTGCCAAGGCGTTGCAGGGGCAGATCGAGGGGCATTTGCGCATCGGGGTGGTCATGCTCGACCCGGGCGTGCTGCGCGTAGGGGAGTTGCTGGCGCTGCTGGTGCAGCAATGCCCAGCGTTGAAGATCGACCTCCAGGTAGGCCGAACGCCATGGTTGCTGACGGCGTTGCAGGCATCGGAAATCGATGCTGCCATCATGGTCGCGCGTACCGCGCCGCGTGGTTGCAGCATGGATGTGCTGCAGCCGCTGACATTCCGGCTGGTTGCGCCAGCGGCGTGGCAGCAACAGGTCGCAAGCGCTTCGCCGGCCGAGCTCGCGCAGTTACCGTGGTTGCGCATGACGCCGCACAGCGCCCATCAGGAACTGATGGCGGAGATTGTTGCGCGCGCCGGCATCCAGCCTGTGGAAACCGTGCTGGCCGATCATGAGTTGCTGATTCGCGATCTGGTGGCGGCCGGTGTGGGCATCGGTCTGCTGAGGGAGGACCTTGCGCGCGAAGCACTGGCTGATGGCAAGCTGGTATTCGTTGGGGAACATGGTGCACAGACCAATCTGGCGCTGCTCTATCCGGACGCGCTGGAGAACGAACCGGCGATCCGTACGGTAAGGGCGGCACTGGCCAGTGTCTGGCGCGTGGCGTAACCTGTCGGAGTTCGATGATTCAACACAATATGACAATCGCAAACACCCCACCCACCCCGTATTACGCCGTGATTTTTACTTCTATCCGCACCGAGGTCGACGATGGCTATGGCCAGACTGCCGACGAGATGGTTGCGCTCGCGGCAAGCCAGCCCGGCTTCCTCGGCGTTGAATCGGCTCGGGAGGAGATCGGCATCACCGTATCGTATTGGGCGAGCCTTGAGGCGATTGCGGCATGGAAACGCAACGCCGAACACATTACGGCGCAGCGTACCGGGCGCGAGAAGTGGTATCGCGCGTATACCACGCGTATCTGCCGGGTCGAACGCGAGTACTCGTTCTCCGATCACTGATGCGGGTGAAAGCGGGCGTATGAGGGCGTATGAGGGCGGCGGCTGCATGCCAGCCGCCCGTCGCCACCCGGAACTCAGAACTTGTCGATGACCTGCCTCATTGCCGCGGCCACCTTGTCCGCCAGGTACACATGGCCGGCCAGAGTCGGATGCGTGCCATCGCCAGACAGGTAGATATCGCCGTTGCCGTCCCCCTTCGGGTTCGCTACGTTGCCGGTACCGGTCTGCCATTGTTCGCCGACATTGTCGATGAAATGAAAGTTGGCGCGCGTGCCAACCGCTGCCTTGATGGCCTGTTGCTGGTCAACATGCCGGGAGCCGGCGGACCAGGGGCCCAGTACGAAGACAACGGTGTTCGGCAGCTTCACTGAAATTTCGTCGAACAGGGTTGCCGCCTCGGCCTGCAATGCCTCCTTCGTGAAATCGGCGTCGTTGAGGCCGCCCGCGATCAGCAGCACGTGGGGGCTGAACGGATAGACATCGGTTGCCATGCGGTCACGGAACCTGAGCTTGGTGAATGGCGCGGCCAGGTAGCCGGTAGAGCCCACGCCAGATACGTACATGTCTTTCCAGCCCATCATGTGGCCGAGCCGCGTGGCATAGTTCTCGAAGTTATAGCCGTATCCGGACATGCCTTCGGTGATGGAATCGCCCAGGGCAATGGCACGCACGTTGCCTTGCTTCGGCGCGGCCGAGAGCGAATCGCCGGGGCCGATCCGCACGCCGCCGAAGCGCATGTCGATAGTCTCGATGCGGATATGCCGCGCCTTCCTGGCACCCTGGAAGTCGACGCGCGTGAGGTAGAGGTTGCCATCGTCGGGGTACGCGGTCGGCGTGGTGGATGCGTACTCGCCGTCCACCAGGATGCGGTGGGCTGAAATCTCGACGTTGCCCTTCGACAGGATCTCGAAGACCGGGGCGTCAGTGATGAACTCGATGTAGAGCACATTCGAGCCGCGACCCAGGCCGCCGTAATTGACTGCGGCGTTGCGCACCAGCAATTGGTCTGGATGTACGTTCCCTGCCTGGACCATGGTGCCGCTGTAGCGCAATGCCGGGTTGTCAGGAGAGACCAGCGTGCTGTCGGTGATCGTGGATGGCATGTTGGCGGCGCCACAGGTAATGATCGGTGGCGACGCCATGGTGCCCGGCATGGCGCCGCGCGCGGCGGCGGCCTTGATCAGCGCCTGCGTGAGCTGCAACTCGGTGGCTGGGGTCGGCGGGGTCGTGACCGGCGGCGTGCCGGGCTGTGCCGGTGCATCGCCGCCGCTGACGTGCTCCTGCTGGGAGCCCCCGTTGCCGTCTCCACCCCCGCCGCAACCGGCAGTCAACGCCACCAGCAACGCCATGGAAATTGATGCCAATTTCGTTTTCATCGTACGCCCCTCGTTTTTGAATAATGTGTTTTTATGTTTTCACGAGGAAGCTGCGGACACACTCAGCCATAGGTCTGGCATGGCATCCTGCTGGGGGATTACCGCTTTGTCGGAGAAAGTCGCAGATTATGGGGGGATAATCGTCAGGCCCGCACGCAGCCTCGTACTTAAGGTGGTGGGGATTGAAATAAATACCTGAAAAATGCCTGAAAAACGAGGTGGATGGCGTTATGACATTACAGGTTTGTCATTATCAATATAATGACAAACCTGTAATGAAAGACACTGAAAAGTAATGCGTTGAAAATCGTAGGGAAAATATCGTTCGCTATCCCACGTTTGCTACACCACGTTCGCTATACCACGCGTCTGGCGCGCAGGTCGGCTATCTGCTGCGGGTCGAGCTTCAGGAAATCGCCCAGGACATCATCGGTGTGCTGGCCCAGTGCGGGCGGGGCATGACGCAGGGTCGTCGGTGTCTCGGAGAACCGCAGTGGACTTGCGGTGCTGCACACGCGGTTCACCGGATCGGCGCCACGCGGGTGATCTGCTCCGTAACGGTGCTGCTCGACGCGCAACCCTCGGTGCTGAACGTGCTCATCCGCAAACGCCTGCGCGATATTGTTGATCGGGCCGCAAGGCACCGAGCCAGCTTCCAGTAGTCGAATCCACTCGCTGGTCGGCCTGGTCCGCGTGAGATCACACATCATTGGAATCAACGTCTTGCGATGGATCACACGACCGGTGTTGGTGGCATAGCGTTCGTCGCGCGCCCAGTCGACGCCGGCAACCTCGCAGAAGCGTGCGAACTGGCCATCATTGCCGATGGCCAGCAGCATGTCACCGTCCGCGGTCGGGAAATCCTGATACGGCACCACGCTCGGATGCAGGTTGCCCTGGCGCGTGGGCACGTTGCCGGCATTCAGGAAGCCCGCGCCCTGGTTGGCCAGCACCGCCATGGCAACATCGAGCAACGCGATATCGATGCACTGTCCGCGCCCTGTGTGGTGGCGTGCTTCGAGCGCGCCCAGGATCGCCGTGGTGGCGTACATGCCGGTGAAGACATCGATTACGGCCACGCCAACCCGGATCGGTCCGGCGCCCGGATCGCCGTCTGCCTGGCCCGTGATGCTCATCAGGCCGCTCATGGCCTGGATCAGCAGGTCATAGCCGGGACGTGCCGCATAGGGCCCGGTCTGGCCGAATCCGGTGATCGAGCAGTAGATCAGGCGCGGATTCAGTGCACTAAGCGTGTCGTAGTCGAGCCCGTAGCGCTTGAGACCGCCGGTCTTGAAGTTCTCGACGACCACGTCGCTCTGGCATGCCAGTTCGCGGATCAACTTCTGTCCTTCCGCCGTGGCCATGTCGACGGTCACCGAGCGCTTGTTGCGATTGCACGCGGCAAAGTAGCTGGCCTGGCTCGACGGGCCATCATCGCCGGCAAGGTACGGCGGGCCCCAGCGCCGCGTGTCGTCGCCCTCGCCGGGCTTCTCGATCTTGATCACGTCGGCGCCCATGTCGGCAAGGTTCTGGGTACACCAGGGGCCCGCCAGCACGCGCGAAAGATCGAGTACGCGCAGGTGACTCAGTGCGCCGGTTTGCCGGGAAGGGCGCGGCAGGTCGTTAGTCGAATCGAACGAGGTCGTCATGGCGTATCAAGCCGGTGCAAAGACCGGTACCGGCGGTCCGTTCTCGGTTTCGGCAAAGCGTACCTTGACCCGCTGGCCGATTCGCACGCTGTCCAGGTCGGTATCGACGATATGGGTCATCATCGTCACGCCCTCATCGAGCTTGACATAGGCGATGCAGAACGGATTCGGTCCCGCGCGGCGCGTAATGCTGTACGAGTAGATTTCACCGAGTCCGCTGGCGGACTTCCATTCGGGTTCGCCCATGCAGAACGGGCACAGCACACGCGGATACCAATGTGGCTTGCCGCAGGACTTGCAGTGCCGCACCAGCAGTTGGCCTTCGCGGGCGGCCTGCCAGAACGCGGCGTTGTCTGGCAACTCGTCGGGTGCCTTGTACGGAGTCGGGACGTAAGGAGTCGTCATGGTTGGCAGCCCTGGTTATTCACGTTCGAGGATCAGCGTGGCGGAGCCGTGGCGCGAGCCCATATAGCCGCCGGTGCCCTGGGCCAGCGCCAGGTTGCAGTCTTTGACCTGTACAGCGGGATGCGCTTCGCCACGTAACTGGCGCACCGCCTCGATCACCTTGGTAATGCCGCCGCGGTTGGCTGGATGGTTGTTGCACAGGCCACCGCCATCGGTATTGATGGGCAGCTTGCCAACGCCGGCAATCAGGTTGCCGTCCATCACGAACTTGCCGCCTTCGCCCTTCTTGCAGAAGCCGAGGTCTTCCAGCTGCATCAGCACGGTGATCGTGAAACTGTCGTAGATCGATGCATACTTGATATCGGCAGGCGTTACGCCGGCTTCGGCGAAGGCCGCTGCGCCGGAGATCCTTGCGGCCGACCATGACAAGTCGACCTGTCCGCCCAGCAAACCTTTCACGTGTTCGCCGGCACCGAGCACCTTGATCTTCGGGCGCTTCAGCGACGCGGCAATTTCCGGGCGGGCCACGATCAGCGCGCCGCCGCCGTCGGATACCACGCAGCAGTCGAGCCGGTGGAGCGGATCGGAGATCATCGGTGAATTCAGTACGTCGTCCACGGTGACCAGCTCGCGCAGCATCGCATGCGGGTTATGCTGCGCGTGATGCGAGGCGGCAACTTTGATCCAGGCCAGCTGTTCGGGTGTGGTGCCGTACTCGTACATATGGCGCTGCGCCACCATCGCATACAGGTTGACGGTGACAGGGCTGTAGGGCGCTTCGAACGGTTGGTCTGGCAGGTTCGCGCCCCAGTTGCGCGCCTGCGTGCCGCTCGATCCTTCCGAGCGTGGCCGGCCGGCCAGCGTGATCAGCGCGACATTGCACTTCCCGGCGGCAATGGCCTGCGCGGCGTGCGAAACGTGGGCGATATAGGACGATCCGCCCATCTCGCTGGAATCCACATGGCGTACGTTCAGGCCCAGGTAGTCGACCATGTTGACCATGCCGAGGCCGGGCGCATCGCCAGCGCAGAAATAGCCGTCGATATCGGCCAGCGTCAGTCCTGCGTCCTCCAGTGCGCCCTTGGCGCTTTCGGCGTGCAACTGGGCAACGGTCTTGTCCGGAGCCTTGCGGGTGGGGTGTTCATATGCCCCGACGATGTATGCCTTGCTATTGATGGTCATGAATATGCATCCGTTGTCAGGTCTTGATCAGGCGGCCATGGCGGTGCCGTAGCGTTCCAGATGGAGGTCGGTGTCGCCCAGCAACACATCGACCATGGTCAGTGCCTTGAAATAGTCGCCGACTTCCAGCTCGTCGGTCATGCCCATGCCCCCATGCAGTTGCACGGCTTGCTGGCCGACAAAGCGCCCAGCTTTGGCCGTGACAACCTTGGCGGCCGATACCTTGCGGCGACGTTCGGCGGCATCGGTGGCGTCCAGGCCTTGCGCGGCAACATAGGCCATCGACAGCGCCAGCTCCTTCTGAATGACCATGTCCGCCATGCGGTGCTGAAGCGCCTGGAACGAGGCCAGCGGCTTGCCGAACTGCTTGCGGGTGGCAAGGTACTCGGCGGTGATCTCGATCAGGCGCTCCATGGCGCCCGCCGCCGCGGCGCACTGCGCGGCAATGCCGTGATCGATGCCGGTATCAAGTGCATCGAGACCATTGGCCGTTACCAACGTGGCCGGAACATCGGCCAGATGCAGGTCGGCGCCAGACAGCCGGTCGATGGTCGGATAGGCGGAGACGGTCAGTCCCGGTGCATCGCGCCGCACGAGGAACAGCGCCAAGGCGCCGTCCAGTTGTGCGGAAACCAGATAGGCGTCGGCGGCATTAGCATGCCATACGACTGACTTCGTGCCGCTGAGCACATGGCCATGGTCCTGCTTGCGAGCCGTGGTGCGTGCGGTGTCGGAGCGATAGCGGGTGGTCGGTTCGAGATAGGCCACGGCCAGCACCGTGTCGCCACGCGTCAGCGCGGGAAGCAGCTCGGCCTTCAGTGGCGCGGGAGCATGATGCGTAAGGATGGCCGCCGCGATCACCGCAGGTATCACCGGCTCCTGTACCAGTGCCCGCCCCAGCTCGCGGTGCACGACGAGTTGGGTTGCAGGGCCTTCGCCAAAGCCTTCATGTTCGGTCGGCACACTGATGCCCAGGATGCCCATCTCGGCCAGTGCCGACCAGATCGAACGGTCGAAGCTGGCCGTCTCGCGCGCCATCGTGCGGCGTTTGTCGAAGGTGTATTCCGAGGCGACAAAGCGGCGCAGGCTGTCAGCCAGCATCTGCTGTTCTTCGCTGTAGGTGAAATCCATTGCTGTCGTCCTGTGCCGTTAGAAGCCAACGATCATCCTGGAGATGATGTTCTTCTGTACTTCGGTGGAGCCACCGTAGATGGAGGTCTTGCGCATGTCATAGTAGGTCGATGCGGCGGGCGCTGCCCAATGCGGGCCACTGACCGGTTGCGGCGCGCCGGGCTCCAGCCAGTCGGGTGAATACGGCCAGCCGTTGGGTCCGGCCACTTCCATCTGCAGCATGGCGATGTCCTGCTGCAACTCCGAGCCGCGAATCTTGACGATGGATGCCTCGGGGCCCGGCGTGCCGGCCGCCTGTGTGGCCACCCGGAGCAGCAGCATTTCAAGCGCCATCAGATCCATCTCGACCCGTGCGATCTTGTCGCGCATGCGCGGGTCTTCGAGCAGCGGGCGTCCGCGACCGTCGGTGGTGTCCGAGGCGTAGTGCCTGAGCTGGCGCAGTTCGCGATAGCAGTGGCCGATGCCGGCAATGCCGGTGCGCTCGTGGCCAAGCAGGTACTTGGCGTAGGTCCAGCCCTTGTTCTCTTCGCCAAGCAGGTTGGCTACCGGAACCTCGACATCCTCGAACCAGGTTTCATTGACATCGTGCCCGCCGTCGAGCGTCTTGATCGGACGCACCGTAACGCCCGGCGACTTCATGTCGATCAGCAGCATCGAGATGCCTTCCTGGGCCTTGGCTTCGGGGTCGGTACGCACGAGGCAGAAGATCCAGTCGGCAAAATGCGCCATCGTGGTCCACGTCTTCTGGCCATTGACGATGTACTTGTCGCCGCGGCGCACGGCCCTGGTTTTCAGCGATGCGAGGTCGGAGCCGGAACCGGGTTCGGAATAGCCCTGGCACCAGAAGTCCTCCACGGTCGGGATACGCGGCAGGAAGCGTTCCTTGTGTTCGGCGCTCGCGTATTTCATCAGCACCGGCCCGATCATGGTGAGCCCGAACGGCAGCAGGCGCGGGGCCCCGGCGCGGAACGCCTCGATCTCGAAGATCAGGCGCTGCAGCGCGTTCCAGCCCGTGCCGCCCCATTCGCGTGGCCAGGTCGGCGCTCCCCATCCGTGCGCATGGAGGATCCGGTGCCAGCGCACATAGTCGTCTTTCTCGACGCGCTGGTGGCCCAGCACCTTGTCGCGGATATCGGACGGCAGGCTGGCCTGAACAAAGGCGCTGACTTCCTGGCGGAAGTTTTCTTCTTCCTTGGTGAAACGCAGGTCCATGTATCTGTCTCCGGTCAGTGAGATCGATTCTATGGCTGGCCGCGCCCGGCTGGTTCGAGATTGCCGAATCCGGCCTTTGACAATGCGGAATGCGTGTTGGTGTGCGGTTTCAAGACATCCGAAGTCGCCCCTTCTGATTTACGAATGGCGTCGGGCATGCATTGCGGTCATGCTGCGCCAACCATTATGCAGAACGCCGAGGACGGGAAGACAAGTGACTACGCGGATTCATCACCTGCTTGACCATTGGTTGGCCGAGGCGCCCGACCAGCCTTTCATTCATTTGCCGGATCGTCGCGGTCTGACTTTTGCCGAGCTTGGCAGGCTCACCGATACCGCCGAGGCGGAGTTGCTTGAGCTAGGGGTGCGCCCCGGCGACAGAGTCATGGTAGTGGCGGAAAACTGCCCCGAGCATGCTGCGTTGATTCTTGCATGCAGCCGCGTGGGAGCGTGGTCCTGTGGTGTCAATGCACGCATGGCGCCAGGCGAAATCGACGGCTTCGCCACCCGCGCCGATGCGCGCGTGATCTACTTCACCGCCGCGGCATCGCGTGCTGCCAGCGCGCATGCGCGCCGCTTCGAGGCCGTGCCTTCCACGCTCGATGGCATGGAACATGGCCCGGTCCGCGCAGCCGCGGTGCCCGAAGACATGCCACTGCGCGATGCGGTGGCCGCGTTGATCTTTACGTCGGGTACCACCGGGGATCCAAAGGGCGTGATGCTCACGCACGATGCACTGATCCACTTTGCCCGTGTCACGCAGGCCGCGCGCGCGCTGACGCCGGCGGACCGTAGCTATGCATTTGTGCCGATGACGCACATCTTCGGGCTTGGCACGGTTCTGCTGAGTTCGCTGCTGTCCGGCGCGCAACTGGTGATGCGCCCGCAGTTCGACCCGGCCGATCTGCTCGACGCGCTGGCCCATGACGGCGTATCGCAGGTGCAGGGGCCGCCCACGCTGTTCTCGCGGCTACTGGCGTACCTGCAGGAGCAGGGCATCGCACAACCGGTGGCGCCGGCGCTGCGCTATCTGTACACCGGTGCGGGCCCCCTGGACCTTGCCCTGAAGCAACGCGTGGAAGCGACGTTCGGGCTGACGCTCCATCATGGATACGGACTGTCCGAGTATGCGGGCTCGGTACACGTAACCCGTCTTGAGGAACAACGCCCCGACACCAGTGCGGGATATGCGGTGGCCGAGGCCGAAGTCCAGGTCACCGATGCAGTGACCGGCAAGCCGCTGCCGCCGGGCGAGCGTGGCGAACTCTGGTTGCGGGGCCGGGGTTTGATGCCGGGCTACTTCCGCGATCCCGAAGCCACGGCGGCCGTGATGCGCGAGGGCGGCTGGTACGCCAGCGGCGACCTTGGCGAGATGCATGCGGACGGTGCGCTCTTCGTGGTGGGCCGCCTCAAGGAAATGATCATCCGTTCGGGTTTCAACGTGTATCCGGCGGAGGTGGAAACCGCGCTCAATACCCATCCGAGCATCCAGCGGTCGGCCGTGGTCGGGCGCCCGGAAAGCGACGGCAATGAAGAAATCGTGGCCTTCGTCGAGTTGCGCCCCGGCGCGTCGCTGGAACCGGCCGCGCTGCAGGCGCACCTGCGCAGCCGCCTGGCGCCGTACAAACGCCCGGCACGCATCGTGGCGCTTGCCGAACTGCCTACCAACAACAACGGCAAGATCCTCAAGCGTGTGCTGCAGGAGCAGGCCGGTTCGATGTAGTTCCAAGGAGACTCCGCATGCATTCCACCTGTTCGTCCACCATGCGCAGGCGGCTGATGGCCGCCGGCCTGCTGACCATCGCCACGCACCCGCTGGCGACGCTTGCCGCCGATGCCTGGCCCGGCAAGCCGGTACGTCTGATCGTGCCGTTTCCACCTGGCGGTCCGGTGGATAGTACGGCGCGCATTTTCAGCCAGAAGCTTGGCGAGATCTGGAAGCAACCGATCGTCATCGATAACCGCGCCGGTGCCGGTGGCGTGATCGGGGCCAGCATTGCGGCCAAGGAAGTGCCTGACGGCTACACACTGTTTCTCGGTTCGATCCATCATGCGGTCAACCCTTCCTTGATGGGCAACCTGCCATATGACATCGAGAAGGACTTCGCACCGGTCAGCTTCGCGGCCATGTTCCCGGTATTCGTGGTGGCCCATCCGTCGGTCCCGGCCAACAATATCAAGGAACTGATTGCACTGGCCAGGAAGGGTGACCGGCCGCTTGCCTATGGCTCATCGGGCAATGGCGGGGGCACCCACCTTGCGGGCGAACTGTTCAATATGGAAGCCGGCACCAGGCTGCAGCACGTTCCGTACAAGGGCAGCAGTCCGGCCATGAACGACCTGCTGGGCGGACAGGTGCAGTTGATGTTCAGCGACGCCCCCACCGCGCTGCAACATATCAAGTCCGGCCGTATCAAGGTGCTTGGCGTTGCCAGCCGCAAGCGCTCGAGCCTGCTGCCCGACGTGCCCACCGTAGCGGAGTCCGGCTTGCCAGGATACGAGGCCTATTCATGGGCCGCGCTGTTTGCCCCCGCGCAGACGCCGAAGGAGGTCCTGAACAAGGTCAACGCCGACTTCAACGTTGCCATGAACGATGCCGGCGTGCGTCAACGGCTGCTGCAAGCGGGTGCCGAAGCCGACCCGGGCACGCAGGAACAGATGCGCCAGCGACTGCATGCCGAAATCGAGAAATGGAGAAAGGTGATCAAGACGGCAGGGATTACGGCGGGGTAGGATTTTCTCCCGTCTCCCGTCTCCCGCATGGCGGGAGACGGTGGCGAAAGCCAGCGGTGAATCAAGCCGGCCACTGGAACAGCGGCGCCTCTTTCTCCTTGAACCGCCGTACTGCTTCACGATGGTACTCGGTGGTGAACGCAATGCCCTGGCCCAGCGATTCCATTTCCAGCATTGCCCGGACATCGCTGCTCATCGACTGGTTCAGCGCACGTTTGGCCAGTCCGAACGCGACCGGCGATGCGCCGGCCAGGCTGCGAGCCAGTTGCTGGGCGCGAGCATGAAGCTTGTCCTGATCTACCACCTCGAACACCGCGCCAATCTGCCGGGCTTCCTCGACTCCGATTTCGCGCGCGCTGAAGACGAGATCCTTGGCGCGTGCCATGCCTACCACGCGTGGCAGCGTGTAGAACGCGCCGCAGTCGGGCACCAGTCCGATCTTCATGAACGGCATGCAGAACCGCGCGCGCGGTGAGGCAACGATAAAGTCGGCCAGCAAGGCCAGGCTGAAGCCTGCGCCATAGGCAACACCATCGACCGCTGCAATAACCGGGCGATCCAGGTCAGCGAGCATGGCGATCCAGCCGTGGAGGTCGTCGATGCGGTTGCGTCCGGCTTCCGCATCGGCAACGTTCATCGCGCGGATATCACCGCCGGAGCAGAAGTCGGTGCCGGCACCACACAGCACCACCGCGCGTACCGTCCGGTCGTCGCGAATACGCTGGATGGCACCGCGCAGCGCATCTCGCATCGGCCCGTTCAGCGCATTCTTTTGCTGCGGACGGTTCAGTGTCAGCGTGGCCACACCGTCGGTGGTTTCTACCAGCAGGGATTGCTCTTCCATTATCCGATGTCTTGGTTCGTGTCGATGGAACACAGCTTGACCGATGCCGGCTCGCCCGGCTATTCGCATGTTTTGAATCCGGTGTTCGCACGCCGCGAAGCACCCCGTGATTGCGAGAATGGCTGAGACACCTTTTTTCGCGGGATAATCGCTGATTACTATGGAGACAACGTCATGCGCTTCGACCTGGTCGATCTGAATCTCTTCACGCATATTGCGGAAGCCAGCAGCCTGACCCGCGGTGCAGAACGTTGTCACCTGTCGCTGCCGGCGGCAAGCACCCGTATCAAGAACCTGGAAGAGCAGGTTGGCGTCAAGCTGCTGAGTCGCAGCAGCCAGGGGGTCAAGGTCACCCCGGCCGGCGAAACGCTGCTCGCGCATGCACGCCGCGTGTTGCGGCAGATCGAGCAGTTAAGTGGCGATCTGCAGGAGTTTGCCTCGGGGATCAAGGGTCACGTCCGCGTGTTTGCCAATACCACGGCGATGAGCGAGTTTCTGCCCGGAGTGCTGCGCACGTACCTGGTCAACCATCCCGACGTGACCGTGGATATCCGCGAGCGGCTGAGTCCGGATATCGTGCGGGCCGTGCAGGAAGGCATGGTCGACATTGGCATTGCGGCCAGCGGCGTGAATATGGAAGGGCTGGAGGTGATGCCGTATCGCCATGACCGGCTGGTGCTTGCCACGGCGCTGAGTCACCCGTTTGCGCAGAAAAGACGCGTGCGCTTCCTGGATACCCTCGACTACGATTTCATCGGGCTGCCCGAGGAAAGCGCGATTCACAACTTCCTGAAGCGTGCTGCCGCGGACCACCAGCGTACGCTGCACTGGCGTATCCAGGTCAGCAACTTCGAGACCGCCGCGCGCATGATCGAGGCCAATGTCGGTATCGGCGTGCTCCCCGAGAGCACGGCGCTACGCCACGCACAGACCATGGCGCTGAAGATCGTGCAGATCGAGGATGACTGGGCCGAACGCAAATTGCAGATCTGCGTGGCGGACCTCGCAGCGTTGCCGATATTCGCGCGCAAGCTTGTGGACCTGCTGGTGGAGGACGGCGTCGGCAACCCCAGCTGACCTAAGTCAGCAGTTCCGCCAGCATGGACCGCAGCCGGTGCTTGTGAAGCTTGCCGCTGGCAGTGGTGGGAATCGAAGGCACGCGCACGATGCGTGCCGGCCGCTTGTACGGAGACAGGCGTTCCGCCAGATAGCTGTGCAGCTCGGCTGCGTCGAACGTCTCGCCTTCACGTAGTTCGACAAACGCAATCACTTCCTCGTTGCCATCCTCGGTGGAATTGCCCACTACTGCGGACAGCCGTACCGATGGATGGGTGTTGATCACGGACTCCACTTCAATCGGATAGACGCTGAAGCCGGAACGCAGGATCAGGTCACGGGTTCGTCCCACGATGAACAGGGCGCCATCGGGGCCGATGCGGCCAATGTCACCGGTATTGAGCCAGCCGTCCGCGCTTAACGCCTCGGCGGTCTGCGCTGGCGCGCGATAGTATCCGCGCATGACGCCGGGCCCCTTTACCCAGAGTTCGCCAGGCGTGCCTGGCGACACCGTTGCCCCGTCCGTTCCCACCACCCGCAACTCGGCGCCCTCGACGATTTCGCCGGCCGAGCAATCGTCGCGTGGCCGATCCATGCGCGTGATAAACAGCGAGCCCGCGTATTCGGTCATGCCGTAGCCATGGTGCAGCGGCTGGCCAAACATCGCTTCGACGTTGCGCTTGAGCGTGGGCTCGAGCGGCCCACCGCCAGTGTAGAGATAGCGCAGGCGGCGGGAATGCAGCGTGGCGATGTGCTGCTTGTGCAGATGCGCCAGGATGCGGCTGAACATCGCCGGCACGCCTTGCAGGATCGAGATCGCGTCATCCTGTAGTGCCGCGCAGGCGTCGGCGACATTGAAGCGGGCTACCAGATGCAGGCTGCCACCGGCCTGGAACGTGCCGAGCAGCAGTGTGGCCAGGCCGAAGATATGTGAGATTGGCATGACCGCAAACGCGCAGTCGTCGGAATCCATGCGTCGGGCTTCGGCGGTGACGCGGGCATAGTGCAGCAGGCCGCGATGCGTGACCATGACCCCCTTGGGCTGGCCCGTGGTACCCGATGTATAGATCAGTGCCGCCACCTCGCGCGCCAGTTCCACCGGCTCGCGCTCGCTGCCTGCATCCACATCGGCTGCCATCAACGGCCCAAGCCCCGCCGGCTCAATTTCACGCGCCCGATAGCGCAAGCCATGCCGCAATGCGTCGGGAGATGCGGCATGCGTGAACAACATCAGCCGAGGCGTGCAGTGCGCACGGATTTCCTCGATCTCGCGTGCCGCAAGCCGGGCATTGGTGACAACCGGCCATGCGCCCAGTTCCGACAGGGCAAAGATCAGCGTGATCACAGGCAGGCAATTCTCCCCGGCGATCAGCACGCGATCGCCGGCAGCCACCCCCTGCTCCTGAAGATAGCGTTGTGCCAGCCCGATGTCTTCCCACAGGCGCGCGAATGTGACCGTGCGTCCGTTCTCGCGCACCGCAATATTGTCCGGTGCGCGGGCCGCCAAGTGGCGGGGGATATCGCTGATCCGATGCGCAATTTCGCGGTCCTGCGGCATCTCGCTCAAGTCCTTGAAGAAATGTAAACGTAATGGGGAAGACTATCGGCAACCGGTCAGGCGTACACCTTGATCATCCCGCTCATTCAACCTCGATATTGGCGGCTTTCACCACTTTGCCCCAGAGCCCAAGTTCCTTCTTGATGCGATCCTGCAGTGGCGCGGGCCCGGTGACATTGAGATCGTAGCCCCCCTCGGTCATGCGCTGCTGGAATGCCGGATCCTGACCGACCGCCTGCTGCGCCTTGACCAGTCGATCCGTGACGTCGGCCGGCATGCCCAACGGACCGACCAGACCATACCAGCCAGTGACATCGTATTGCTTGAGGCCCGATTCCACCAGTGTCGGAACAGTGGGCAGCGCGGCATTGCGTTCCCTGGACGTCACAGCCAGCGCGCGCACCTTGCCGCCGCGGATATGGCCGATCGCGGTGCCGGTGATGTCGAACATGAACGTGACCTTGCCACTGATGACATCGGCCATGGCCGGGGCATTGCCCTTGTACGGCACGTGCAGCATTTTCACGCCGGTCATCTGCGCCAGCAACTCGGCCGACAGGTGGTTCGATGCGCCGATGCCAGCCGAGCCGAAGCTCACATCGCCGGGATGCTTGCGCGCATACGTGACCAGTTCCTCGACATTGCGCGCGGGGAAATCCTTGTTGATCAACAGTACGTTGGTGTAGTCAGTGATCAGTCCCACATACGTGAAATCGTGCATCGGCTTGAAGTTCACCGACTTCTGCACCAGCGGGGTCATTGTCATCGTGGGGCTGGCCACGAAGTACAGTGTGTAGCCGTCCGGCTTGGAGTTCGCCGTCATGCCTGCCGCGATGGCGCCGCTGGCCCCGGCACGGTTATCCACGACCACCGGTTGCTTGAGCACGCGGCCGAGGTAGTCGGCATAGATGCGCGCGGCGGTATCTACCGGCCCTCCAGGCGCATAGCCAACCAGCAGCTTGACCGGCCGCGACGGATAGGTATCGGCCAGCGCTGACCCCTGGGCAAGCGCCAGTAGTACACCGGCGAGCATGATTCGTAGCATTGTCTCCTCCTGGTATCGATTCTTTTGATACCCACCCGCCGCGTGTCCGGGCCGGGATGGGATGGGGGAGACTTTGCGACAGGCCTGCCGGACAGGCAATTTGCATTTGTTTAAGGTGGTCTTCGAGCCAGCGATACAGCGGCACAGCACTGAGAAAGAAAGGCAGCTATGGCGCGCCTGCCATCAACTGGCGCGAGAGCAGGTCGGCAAGTGGCGTCAGGGCGGAGAAATCGCGCGCGCAAAGGTAAAGCCGTCGTGCGGCCCACGGCTCCGACAGCGGCAGGATGGCAACGTTGCGGTGCAGCGTGCCGGCCAATGCATGAGACAGGATCGATACGCCGATGCCGGCCTCGACCAGCATCGCCACATTCTCGACGCTGCGCAGCTGGATGCGGTAATGGAGTTGTTGGCCCAAGCGCGCAGCGCGCTCGGCGAGGTGCGTTTCAAGTGCGGTGTCGGCCATGCCGACAATCGGCTCGCCAAGAATGTCAGCGAATGCCACCGATGCTTGCCCGGCCACGCGATGCGTGCGGCTGGTAACCACCACGAGCTGGTCTTCGGCTACCAGGTGGGTTTGCAGGTGCGCCAGATCGGTAATGTCGGCCACGATACCGAGGTCGGCGCGCCGGTCCACCAGCGCCTGGACGATTTCGGGGCTGGGCCGCTCCTCGAGATCGACCGCGAGATCGGGATGCGCCGCCAGGAACTGGCACAGCCGGGGTGGCAGGAACGTGGCTAGCGCGGCGGTGTTCGACAGCAGCCGGATTCGTCCTTTGAGGCCGGTTGCGTAGGTACGCAGTTCGCCGCGCATCTGCTCGACCTGACCCAGGATCGAGCGCGCATGTCGAACCAGGGCTTCGCCGGCGGCCGTTGCGCGCACGCCGCGACGGTTACGCTCCAGCAGCGGTGCACCCAACGCCGATTCCATGCCAGCAATGCGCTCGCTGACCGACGCCAGCGCCAGATGCATCTGCCGCGCACCCTGGGTCAGGCTGCCGCATTCCACCACGGTCAGGAAGAGCCGCATATCGGTCAGGTCAAAGCGCACGCAGCGGTCTCCAGGTTTCGGATTCTCCGAAGTCTAGCACCGGAAATGCCAGATTGTGGAATGGCGGTTCGATGACTAGCATCCCACCCATGGATGCGATTCTGATGGTTCTTTCTGCGGGTTTGGTGGCCGGTGCGATGAATGCGCTGGCCGGAGGGGGGTCGTTTGTCAGCCTGCCTGCACTGATTGCCGCCGGTGTGCCACCGGTTCAGGCGAACACATCCAGCACCGTTGCCTTGTTCCCCGGTGGTCTCGCCAGTGCCTGGGCATACCGCGATGGCCTGGGCCCGGTCGGGCCGGTATCGCTGCGTGCGCTGCTGGTGGTGACGTTGTGCGGCGGACTGGTGGGTGCGCTTCTGCTGCTGCGCACTTCGTCAGCGGCATTTACGTTCGTGCTGCCGTGGCTGCTGCTGATTGCGTCCGTTGCGCTGGCATTTGGGAGGCGGATCGGCGAAGCGTTGCGCGCACGCTGGCGCATTCGTGCGGACGCGGTGCTGGCAATCCAGTTCGCGCTGGGCGTATATGGCGGCTACTTCGGCGGGGCGGTCGGGATCATGATGATTGCCATGTGGGGTCTGCTCGACAATCGCGATATCAAGCTCCTCAACGCACCGCGTACGCTGCTGGTCAGCGCAGCCAATATGGTGGCAGTGCTGGCGTTTATCGGCGCGGATGCGGTGCGCTGGCCCGAAACGCTGGCCATGCTGATTGGTGCGGTCATCGGAGGCTATGGCGGCGCACGCATCGGGCGGCGCGCACCGCCCGCGGTGATTCGTGCCGGCACGCTACTGGCAACGTCTTGCATCACGCTGGCGTTTTTCGTGAAGGCCTACGCGCCGATGCTGCTGCATCGTTGAGCCTCCGGTAGTTGCCGGGCATTCCCTTCCAGGCGCAGCGGTCAGCGCCGCCACCGAGTTCGCAAGCCAATGCGGAAAGCGCCATGGTGGCAAGGATCAGCAGGCGATGAATCATGAGACCCCCATGCAACGATTGAAGGTGGGCATGAAGGTGGGCATGCCG
>VFQP010002393.1_pt1 | contig 21062 bp, 16 predicted proteins | sample 3512351 | NCBI WGS metagenome assembly VFQP01 (sample SAMN10412372, study PRJNA504923) | tailings metagenome | isolation source: Relicate 1 Philex TSF1 revegetated site | place: Philippines: Tuba, Benguet | collected 2017-08-29
ACCGCTGACCTCTTGCATGCCATGCAAGCGCTCTCCCAGCTGAGCTATACCCCCTAATCCTGGTACTGCATTTCTTCGTTTTGCGCTGCAAATCAAAGAAGGCGCCATATTAATGACGGGCACATATCTTGTCAACGCTTTTTCGCAGGATTATTTAAAAAACTGCGATTGCCAGTCATTTGGTAGTGGCGCGTGCCAAAACTTGCACCCTTAACCGCGGATATTACTGTTGGCGCTGAATTGGGACAGCTCTACATAAGGTTGCGGTTGCCAGCCAGCCGCGCGATGCTCGGCGACGACATTGGTGAAAATGCCGCCACGTACATAGAACTTGGCAGTGACGCGCATGAATTTGGGGTCGATCGCTGCCACCAGGTCATCCAGGATCTGGTTGGTGACGGCTTCATGGAAACAGCCTTCGTCGCGGAATGACCACATATATAGTTTCAGGCTTTTTAATTCCACACACAATTTGTTGGGAATGTAATCCAAATAAATCACCGCAAAGTCTGGCTGGCCGGTTTTCGGGCACAGACAGGTGAATTCCGGAATCTCCATATGGATATGGAAATCACGGCTTGAATTTGGGTTGTCAAACGTTTCTAGCGCTTTGGTGGGTTGAGCGGTTGGCTTGCCACCGAGTAGTTGATCATTCATTGCAGGCTATGTTTCTTGGGAAAAATGGGTATTATAACGCTTAAGCCACCATTCAAATTCTTATAAACGGTTTTCTTACTTTGCGTCTGACTCATCTAAAACTTGCGGGGTTCAAGTCTTTTGTCGATCCGACTACCATCCATCTACACGGCCAGCGTGTAGGCGTGGTCGGGCCTAACGGCTGCGGTAAATCGAATGTAATGGAATCTGTACGCTGGGTACTCGGCGAATCATCCGCACGCGAAATGCGTGCAGATGCGATGGATGCAGTGATTTTCAATGGTTCAGGCAACCGTAAGCCTATCTCACGTGCCAGCGTGGAGCTTGTGTTTGATAACAGCCTGGGTGGTGCCAGCGGCGAATGGAATCAGTATGCGGAGATCTCGGTCAAGCGCGTGATCGAGCGCGACAAAGGCTCAACCTACTATATCAATAATACTGCCGTGCGCCGTCGCGATGTGGCCGATTTGTTCCTGGGCACTGGCCTCGGTGGACGCGCGTATGCCATCATCGGCCAAAACACCATCTCTCGTATTGTGGAAGCGCGTCCTGAAGAATTGCGGGTGTTCCTTGAGGAAGCCGCAGGCATCAGCAAATATAAAGAACGCAGGCGCGAAACAGAATTGCGCCTGCGCGATACCCGCGAAAACCTGGAACGGGTGGAAGATATCTCGCGGGAGATGAACAAGCAGATCATCAAGCTGGAAGCACAAGCGCTTGTCACGCAGAAGTTTCATACCTTGCAGCAAGCGCACAAGCTGGCCGAGGCGCAATGGTGGTGGCTTCGCAAACGCGATGCCGTGCTGGAACATGAGGCCGCCTCGCAAGCGGTTGAGCAGGCGGTAAATGCCCTGGAAGCGCAAATGGCTAACCTGCGCAGCAACGAATTGCAGCTAGAACAATCACGCCAGCAGCACCAGGAGGCTTCCAGCCAGTTGCACACGGCGCAGGCTGCTTTTTATGAAGCGAATGCGCAAGTATCCAACCTCGGCTTGCAGGTGAAACAATCCGAAGAAGCCCGTGACCGCCTGTTGCAAGAGCAGCAGCAACTGCAACGGCAAATGGAACACAGGGCACAACAGCAACTGCAGCTACAGTCGCAGCTTGCTGAAAAAACCGCAGCAACGGCATCGGCTGAAGATGTGGTGGCGCAACATACACTGAGTTTGCAGACCCTGCAGCAAGGCCTGCCGGAACAGTCGACCCGGCTACAGTCTATCCAGCAGGCAGCTAACCAGGCGCAGCAGGCGGTGCAACAAAGCCGCCAGCAAATGCAGCTGGAACAGAATAACGTCAACTATATACAACGCAACCTGACGGACGTCGGACAGCGGTTGCAGCAATTGCGGAATGAGCTGGGGCAGTGGGCTTTGCCTGACACTCAGGTCATGGGCGAGCTGCAGCAAACACTGCTTGAGCAGCAATCCGCCCTGCAGCAGGAAGAGCAGCAGCTGGTGCAATCGCGTACTGAAGAGAGTACACAGCAGCAAGCCTTGCAGCAGGCACGCAGTGACTGGCAACAGGCGCAGCGTGCACTGCATCAGTTAGAAGCAGAGCTGCAGTCCCTGCAAAAATTGCAGCAAAGCATGAAGCAGGATCAGCAATTAGGGCCATGGTTGCAAAAGACCGGGCTGCAATCGGCGCCTCGTTTATGGCAGGCGATCCAGATCGGTGCAGCATGGCAACCGGCTTTGGAAGCATTCCTGGGAAACAGATTAAATGCATTGCTGCCGGAAAGCCTGCCGGACTGGGCACAGTTGCCTCATCCCCAGGCAGCGTTGGCGATAGCCAAAACTGCTTCAGAATCCACGGATACAATCCCAGGACAATGGGAGGGTCTACCCAGCCTGTATAGCCTGCTCACGATCAAGCAGCCTGACATTGCCGCTGCGGTGCAGCAATGGTTGTTGGGTGTATATGTGCTGGATGATGTAGAGCAACTTTCGCGTTATCAGGCCAGATTGCCGGCTGGCATAAGTTTGCTGACTAAAACGGGTGATGTTTACCAGCAATACAGCGCTGTCTTCCATGGACGCCAGAACCAGATGCAAGGGGTGCTGGAGCGCCAACAGCAGCTGGACAACCTGCAATCCGGCCTGGGCCAGGCACAGGATAAAGTCTCGGTCACGCAGCAACAGGCGCAATCGCTGGAGTCCAGCCTGCAGCACACCAGGCAACAGCAGCAGCAGACTCACCAGCGTATCAAGCAACTGACCAGCAGTATGCACGAGATGCAGATGCAGGTTTCTCGCCTGCAACAGGCCCATGACAATGCCTTGCGCCGCCAGACTTCACTGCAACAGGAGATCACGCAGGCTGAGAGTCGACAGGCCGGTTTGAATGCAGAAATTGCCCAGGCGCAAGCCAGCATTGCCAGCCATCAATCACAATTTGCTGCCCTGGAACAAGCTGCACGTGAAACGCAGGTGCAAAAACAACAGGCGGAACAGGCCTATTTCAATTTGCGCGAGTCTGTGCAACAGGCAGAAAAAGCGCACCAATCCCAGGTGTTTGAGCAGACTTTGCTCAAGAATGCAGTCAATGACCTGCAGCAGCGATTAACGCATAACGAGCAGGAAAGCCAGAACCTGCAGCACCGCCTGGTCGAGACTGAACAGGCGCTGGCGATCAGCAATATGGAAACGCTCAAGGCTAACCTGGCGCAAGCCTTAACAATGCAGCACGATTGCGAGCAGGCACTGGCCCAGGCAAGAAACCAGCTGGCTGAGCACGAAATGGCATTGCAAACACAAGAGCGCAACCGCATGCAGGTGGAACAGCAGCTGCATCCCTTGAGAGATGCAGTCGAACAACGGCGGCTCAGGCAGCAGGAATGCCGTCTGCAAGTGGAGCAATGCCAGTCTGCACTAGCAGAAACCGGTCTTGACGAGACGCATATACAGCAGGGTCTGGATGCGGCAAGCAAAGTGCAGGTGCTGGCACAGGCTACGCAAAAACTGCAACAGCAGATACAGCAATTGGGGCCGGTGAATATGGCGGCGATCGAAGAGCTTTTGGTTGAGAAGGAGCGCAAGGGCTACCTGGATAGCCAGCTGAAAGATTTGCTGACCGCCAGTGAAACACTGGAGGAAGCAATCCAGAAGATAGACCGCGAAACACGTGGCAAGCTGCGGGCGACGTTTGAGGAGGCCAACCGCAATTTCGGCGAGCTGTTCCAGACCTTGTTCAATGGCGGTCAAGCCAAGCTCGAACTGCTGGGAGATGAAATCCTGGATACTGGCGTGCAGGTATTTGCGCAGCCGCCAGGCAAAAAGAACACCACGATTCAATTGCTTTCAGGCGGCGAGAAGGCACTCACCGCGATGGCACTGGTATTTGCGTTATTCCGCCTGAATCCGGCGCCTTTCTGCCTGATGGATGAAGTGGATGCGCCGCTGGATGACAGCAATACCGAACGTTTCTGCCAGCTGGTGCGTGTGATGTCGGAAAAAACGCAATTTTTGTTTGTTTCCCACAACAAAATCACCATGGAAATGTCTCAACAACTTATAGGTGTAACCATGCAGGAATCCGGCGTGTCGCGGATTGTAGATGTGGATATTGATGAGGCGATACGCATGCATGCGGCGTAAAGCATGTTTTGTTGTATCATATCGCGGAGTTTTAAGGGATAGTAAGCATACATGTCTGATTTATGGATGATTTTGGTATTGCTGGGGGTCAGCATTGTTCTGGCAGTGGTGGTTTTTAACTGGTGGCAGGAAAAAAAATATCGCAAAGATGTTGAATATCGTTTCAGCCATACACGTACCGATATCCTCGATGGCGATCTTTCGGGCAATCAGACAAAAGAAGCCACCCGCAAAACGCCTGAAAAAAATGGCGAGGATGAAGAAGGGTGGATGTCCGAGCCCCGTGTACGCCCGTCAGCTAAATTTGAGCCGGAATTCAGTGTAGGCGATAGCCCTAAAGCCAAAACCGCCACCGCACCTTTATCAACTACTTCCAAACAAGCGCCGGATGTGCGTCCGGCACAGCCTAAAGTAGAGCCTTCGATGGCTGAATTGAAAGAAACCCAGTTCCAGGCTTCTGACCGTTTTGCCGAACCAAAGCAGCCTGCTGCCGAGCAGCCGGTGCCAGCTTACACTGAGCCATTTGCTGAGCCGGAGCCTGTAGCTACAGCGCCAGCAGTCGCACCATCCGCACCCGTAACACTACCGCCGGTATTGCATACAGCGATGGACTGGGTCGGTGTGATTGATGCGCCGCTGGGCGTCATGCTGGTTGAGCTGGAAGACCTGCAAGCCGAAGCGAGGACCTTTCCGCATCACGCGACACTCTGGGGACAAGCAGCCTCTGATTCGAGCTGGCTCAATGTGCTGGAGATGGATGCCACCGCGATGCAAGGCCAGATCCCGCTCAGCCAGGTGGTCTGTAGTTTGCAACTGGCGGACCGTGGTGGCCCGGTAGACCAGGAAACGCTTAAGCGCTTCCAGAAATCGATGGAGACACTGGCGCGTGCACTGGGCTTAAGCGTTCAATGGCAGGGCGGTTACGAGCCTTCACAGCAGGCGCAGTCAATTGACGCTTTCTGTATCGAAGTGGACAAAGCGGTTGAATTCCATTTACTGGCCAACCAGGGCATGTTTCATGCGACAAAATTACGCGGCCTGGCCGAAGCGAGCGGCATGCAATTGAGCGCCGAAGGCCGTTTCGAACTGTTCAGCAGCGAAGGTGAACTCGAATTCTCTGTGCGCAACTATGAAGGTAAGCCTTTCTCGGGTGAAATGCTGAAAACAGCGGTGATGACCGGCGTGACATTCCAGCTGGATATTCCCACCACCGCCAACAGTTTGCAGGTGTTTGACCGTATGGTGGACCTGGCACGTAATATGGCTGGCAGCCTAAGTGCAGGCCTGATCGATGTGAACCGCAAGCCTATCGGTGATTTGCAACTGGATAAGATCCGTCAGCAATTAAAGAATATCTCCAATGCCATGGCCGAACAGGGGATCACTCCCGGCAGCAGCCATGCCAAACGCCTGTTCTCTTAAATGATGCCTGCCCAAGATGCTGAGCTGGCTTTACAAGAGCTAAAGCAGCGTATCGCCGAATACGATTATCATTACTATGTGCTCGATGCGCCACTGGTAGATGACAATACCTATGACGGCGTCTACCGCCAGCTGCTGGACATAGAGCAGCAGCATCCCGAACTGGTGACTCCTGACTCCCCCAGCCAGCGCGTAGGCGGGCTGGCGTCCTCTGCCTTTGAAAGCGTGCAGCACAGGCAAGCCATGCTTTCCCTCAATAACGCGTTCTCTGAGCAGGAACTGGAAGCGTTTGACCGCCGTGTCCGTGAAGCGACAGATGAAGAAAATATCGCATATGCGGTTGAGCCTAAGTTTGACGGACTGGCGATCACGCTGACCTATGAGCATGGTGTCTTTGTACAGGGTGCCACCCGTGGCGACGGCTATACCGGGGAGAATGTCACCCACAACCTGAGAACCATACGTGCGATTCCGACCCGCCTGACCATCAAGCATCCGCCAGCATTGCTGGAAGTACGCGGCGAAGTGCTGATGTTGAAGAAAGACTTTGAAAAGCTGAACCAGCAACAAGCCGCTGCAGGCGGGAAGTTGTTCGCCAATCCCCGCAATGCTGCTGCCGGCAGTTTGCGCCAGCTGGATGCCAGCATCACCGCCAAACGGCCATTACACTTCTTTGCGTATGGTTTGGGCGCCAATGAAGGCATTCCTGACCTGCACTCGCATGCGGAAGCCATGCAATACCTGGCCGATCTGCGTTTTCCGGTGACCGCATTACGCACCGTCAAGTCAGGCGCAGAAGGTTTGCGTGAGTATTATGCCGATATCGGTGCCAAGCGCGCCAGCCTGCCGTTTGACATTGATGGTGTGGTTTACAAAGTCAATGATTTCGACCTGCAAAGAACGCTGGGATTTGTCTCGCGCGCGCCACGCTGGGCTGTCGCCCATAAATTCGCTGCTGAAGAAGCCATCACCACCGTGGAAGATATCACCGTGCAGGTAGGACGTACCGGCGCCATCACGCCAGTCGCCAGGCTGAAGCCGGTGTTTGTTGGCGGTGTCACCGTGACTAACGCTACATTGCACAATGAAGACGAATTACGCCGCAAGGATATTCATATCGGCGATACCGTCATCGTCAGGCGGGCAGGGGACGTCATCCCCGAAGTGGTAGCGACTAAACCGGAATTAAGGCCGGCAAATGCACGTGCGTTCGTCATGCCTGCGGTTTGCCCGGAATGCGGGTCACATGTGGTTCGCCTGCAGGATGAGGCCATCGCGCGTTGCACCGGCGGGCTGATCTGCCCGGCGCAGCGTAAACAAGCTGTCACGCATTTTGCATCACGTCGCGCCATGGATATTGAAGGCCTGGGTGAAAAACTGGTAGACCAGCTGGTGCAACGTAATCTGGTCAATCATCTGGATGACGTTTACCGCCTGGATCTGGCCATGCTATCCGGCCTGGACCGCATGGCGGACAAGTCTGCACAGAATGTGCTGGACGCGATTGAAAAAAGCAAGAAAGCGACATTGCCACGCTTCATCTATGCGCTGGGCATACGCAATGTCGGTGAAGCGACGGCCAAAGACCTGGCGCAACACTTTGGCAACCTGGATGCGCTGATCAAGGCAGATACTGAGAGCCTGATGCAGGTGAACGATGTAGGTCCCGTAGTGGCAGAGGCGGTTTACCAGTTTTTCCAGGAACAGCATAACCTGGATGTGATCGCAGAAATGCGCCGTCTCGGTGTGCATTGGGCAGATATCCAGAAAAAGACACCGTCCGCTGCATTTGCCGGAAAAACCTTTGTGCTGACCGGCACATTGCCTACCCTGAAGCGCGATCAGGCGCAGGCTTTGATAGAAGCGCAGGGTGGCAAGGTCAGTGGCAGTGTTTCGGCCAAAACCAGCTATGTGGTAGCCGGTGCGGAAGCAGGCAGCAAGCTTGAAAAAGCACAGCAACTGAACGTGGCTATCCTGGATGAAACCGCTTTACTAGAAATGTTGCAGGCAACCTCGGCGGAAGACAAAAACACTTCTCCAGCGACTCAAAAATAAACGGATCTATTCTGATATGTATTCAAAAATCGCTTTAGCATTGTTATTTAATCTTATGATTATTAATAACTCTTATGCCAGGGATGCTGCACTTGAGTCTTGCGATGCAGCATTGCAAAACCGCCAGTATGCGCAAGCAGTCAAGATCGCCGAGCAATATGCTGCCAAGCCGGAGTTCTGGCTTTGTAAAGGCCGTGCCCAATCCGCCTTGAACCAGCCAGCCGCGGCAGAAGAAAGTTTCAAAAAGGCTATCGCCCTGAATCCTCAAGGGCTGGAGCTGATTTCTGCCTATCTGTTATTGGGCAATAGCCAGCTGGAACTGAAAAATACCAAAGCGGCTGTAGAGAGCTACCAGCAGGCGCGCCTTTTAAGCGAGCAGCAGAATATGCGCCGTTATGAGCGTATTGCGCACAACCTGATCGGCGAAGCGTTGTATGAAAATGGGCAATACGCAGAATCGTTACAGGCATTCCAGGCTGGCGAAAAACTGGCAGCCAATGACGATGAGCGCGCTGATAGTTATGTGCATGAGGCCATGAGCTACCAGAAATTGCAGCAACCGGACCAGGCCATCGAATATCAGTTAAAAGGTGTCATGATGCTGCGCAAGTCCGGTGCGCCTGAGCAGTTTGCTGAAGCCAGCCTCGCCCTGGCTGGCATGTTTGCCGTCAAGAAAGACTATGTCGGTGCTGAAAAAACCTATCAGCGTCTGCTGGAATTTGCGCAAGAGAATGGCGGCAGTTTTTATGAAGCTAAAACAGCTATCCTGTGGGCGGAAGTCAAGCGCGAGCAGGGCGATACAGCAGGGGCTTCACGATTGCTGGCACAAGCCGAACCCATCACCAGGCAACTGCAGGACCCTGAGCTAACCGCTCTGCTGAACAAGGCACGTGCTACAAAGCCTTGACCGCGTTGCTGGCCCGTGTTGGGCGCTTTTAGTCGTATTATCCGGTTTTCATCCATGTCATGGTTACCTGTATCCGTTAATGAATATAGGCAGCCATTTACAAAACCTTCATAGTTGACTCTTTTACGGTACTTTCAAGCAGCATTGAACTAATTAATTATCGCAACATCTTTACTCATGGTAAATAATTGATTTATTGATTATTTATCGTGATATAGTTTATCGGTACCCAACAGGTACACATAATTAATTATTGATGAGAGGTTAGACTATGAATATTCGCTTTGTCCAAAAGGCAATGCTTGCTGCGGTCGTCCTGACTGGCGCTTTTCAAGCAAACGCCGATACTTTATACAGCTTTAATACTAATCAGCTGGCAGTCATTGATACGCTGAATCTAGGCGCAGTTTCCTATATCAATATTTCCGGTTTGTCCGCCGGCGAACGTTTGCTGGGCGTGGATCTGCGGCCTACAGATGGGTTGGTTTACGGGGTGACCAGCGCCAATAATCTGTATACCTTCAATACCACCACTGGCGTTGCCACTTTAAAGACCAGTTTGACGGGAGCTTCATTAACCAATCAGGCGGTTGGTATCGACTTTAACCCCTCCGCAGATTTTGCCGGCAATGCTTCCTTGCGCGTAGTGACTGGCGCAGGCAGTAACTATGCCGTCAATGCGGATACAGGTGTGATAGGCAATACAGCAAATAACATCGGCACCGGTTACACCGCGGTTGCTTATACCAACTCCAACCCGGGTGTCAGCCCAGGCGCTGGGGATACCACCGACCTGTATTACATCAATACCTCCAGTAATACCCTCAACTTCTTGAATACCGGTTTCAATAATCCGGGCGCGAATGGCGGTATACAAACGGTAGGTGCATTAGGGATAGATCCTTTATCTGCGAATGGCTTTGACATCCTAGGCAACGGGAAAGCATATGCACTGTTCAACGTTGACGATGGCACCTTGAATACTCAGTTGTTTTCTATTGATCTAACGACGGGTGCTGCCACTTACCTGACCACATTGAATGGCACATTCAATGGCGTCACCGGTGTAGCCTCAGTGCCTGAACCAGGCTCCTATGCCATGTTCCTGGCGGGTCTTGGCTTAATGGCCGGTCTTGCATTCAGGAAATCAGGTCAGCGCGCGTAACGCATTTTTTACACGCCAGAAGGGCTAACTGTCTGATTAGACGTTAGCCCTTTCTTTTTATCAGGCAGGCATGGCATGTATGTCGGCTGCCTTTCCTGTGCGCGTTAAGGTAAGCTAAGCATGCAACATTTTTGAATTCTTTGCCTGTAAGATAGGTCTTACCGGTGCAAAGAATGCACACAGTTAAATGGCTAGGAGGCAGTATGTTGTTGGATAACAATCGCCGTAACCCCAGTGACATACGGTCTTTTGAAATTACCCCGCAGGAAGTATTCGAACAGAGACGCTCATTGCTGAAAGCGGCAGGTGCCATCACCGCCGGACTTTTGTTGCCAGCAGGCGTCCATGCAGCTACAGCGTCGGCACTCGAGTACCAGAAAACCCCTTATGGCAAAGACGAGAAGCTGACCAGCTATGAGGATGTCACCGGCTACAACAATTATTATGAGTTCGGAACGGGCAAGGAAGACCCTGCCCGTGAGGCGGTGTTGTTCAAGCCGAACCCGTGGACCATCAAGATTGAAGGCGCGGTCAAGCAATCCAGGACACTCACCATAGAGCAGTTACTCAAGCTGGCACCGCTGGAAGAGCGTATTTACCGTATGCGTTGTGTAGAAGGATGGTCCATGGTGATTCCCTGGGTGGGCCTGCCATTAAAATCCCTGATTGATTGGGCGCAGCCAACCGGCAACGCCAAATATGTGGAATTCATTTCTTACAATGACCCGCGCCATATGCCTGGTGCCCGGATGCCCATCCTGGACTGGCCATATGTGGAAGGGCTGCGCATGGATGAAGCCATGCAGCCACTGACAATTCTGGCGGTAGGCCTGTATGGCAAAGTCTTGCCTAACCAGAACGGCGCTCCGGTGCGGCTGGTTGTTCCATGGAAATACGGGTTCAAAGGCGCCAAGGCGATCACCACCATCCGTTTTGTCGAACATATGCCAACCACCACCTGGGTCAAGGCCGGTCCTCGCGAATATGGGTTTTATGCCAATGTGAATCCCCAGGTCGATCACCCGAGGTGGACGCAATCGTCCGAAAAACGTATCGGCGCAGGACTGTTTGCCGGCCGGATCAAAACCAGAATGTTCAATGGTTATGACGAAGTAGGGCAGTTATACGCCGGGATGGACTTGAAAAAGAATTTCTAGGATTGCCAGCATGATCGCCCGGCTGCGTTTATTTCAATGGTTACTGCCCATCCACCATGCGCCCATTTCCCGAGTTATTGAAAAGCCCTGTCAACAATATCCGTGTGCTTAAAGCCCTGATCTGGCTGGGCGCCGGATTGCCGGTGTTGCGTCTTGTCTACCTGGGAATGACAGATGACCTGGGCGCCAATCCGGTGGAATTCATAGAACGCTCCACCGGCACCTGGGCGTTAGTGTTTCTGCTGTTGTCGTTAAGTATCACGCCGTTAAGGCATTGGACCAGACAGGCATGGCTGATTGCCGTGCGCCGTTTATTGGGATTGTGGATGTTTGCCTATGCCTGCCTGCATGTGCTGGGTTATTTATGGCTGGATTATTCGTTTGACTGGACGGATATTGTCAAAGACATCACTAAACACCCTTATGTACTGGTGGGTGCTTCGGCTTTCCTGTTAAGTCTGCCACTGGCAGCCACCTCCAACCAGCGCGCCATCCGGGCGTTGAAACAGCGCTGGAAAAGCCTGCACAAGCTGGTATACGTGATTGGGATATTGGCGTTGTTGCACTTCTGGTGGTTGGTCAAAAAGGATGTGACCGAACCGGTCATCTACATCATGGTATTTGCCGGCTTGATTCTGGCGCGCTGGTCAGGCACCCATCAATCGCGTCAATGACTCTGCAGGCATCATCACGAACCATTATGAGTTGAGGTATATCGTCAGGCTTGAACGGCAGAATGATGCTAGTGCAGTGATCACACAAGTATTTCAGCCATTGCTTTTAACCAGCCATTCAATTGCAGCCGGTTTTCAATTGATCCATCTTCAGCTACTAAAACCTAGGGATTTGCCGAGACTATCGCTGGTGCTGCTTGCGCAGGTTTCTTGACCGCTTCAATCGGTGGTTCAGTGGGGGTCGCTGCGGGTGCTTCTTCAACTGATTCAGCGGTTTTGGGCAGTATTTCCAGTTGCCTCGTGTTGGCGTTGTTGGCAGCTTGCTGCGCGTTGCTTTCAGACGTCAGTATGCGGATGATGATGCGGTTGTTGATAGTCTGCGCCAGTTCATTCTCGCTGATGGAAGCCGGTTTGGTATCCGCCAGCCCGATTGCAGACAGCCGTTTATTGCTGATGCCTCTTGAACCCAAGATGGCGGCTACGCGTGCAGCCTGGCTGGCGGTCGTTTCCCAGCGCCGGATATCGGGATTGGCATCGGTGCTGAACATATGGCGGTCAATATGGCCTTCCACCTGTATGGTGCGGTATTCGTTCTTCAGTTCTTCACTGATCAGTTTGATGATATACGGGCCCTGGTCGGAAAGATTGGTCTGGTCAGCTTTGAACAGCAACCCGCTCTGGATAGTGATATCGATACCAAAATCCCCTTGCTGTACCGACAGTGTCTTCTGGTCTATCCATACCGAAAGCACATTCGCCAGCTGCTGGCCTATGGCGCGCACTTTTTCCAGGTCGCGTTGCTTTTTCTCCTGGTACAGATAACTGAGCGGCAGGGGCTTGAGCACCGCGCTCTGGTTCTGTAATGCAGACGGGTTTTGCGTATTCATGGACGGGGTTTGCCCCGGCTGACCCTGGAAGGCGGTGACCACGGCATTCGACAATGCCTGGTATTTATTCAGGTTGATGGTAGAAGTGGCATACATCACCACAAAAAAAGCGAACAGCAGGGTGATGAAGTCCGCATACGAAATCAGCCACCTGTCGTGGCCGTCGTCGCTGTCATCGTGTATCTTGCGGCGGTACATTACGACTCCCGCAGGCGCAGATAAGCTTCCAGGCGTTCGCTTACTAATTTGGGATTGTCGCCTCTGGCAATGGATACCCAGGCGTTCAGCAACATCTCACGGCGTGAAATCTCGTGCTGGATATGGCCTTTCAATTTGTTGGCGATGGGCAGGAACACCAGGTTGGCCAGCGCCACGCCATAAATTGTCGCCACAAATGCCACGGCAATACCGCTACCGATCTTGGCGGGGTCAGCCAGGTTCTCCATGACGTGGATCAGCCCGAGAACCGCACCGAGGATGCCGACAGTAGGCGCATAGCCACCGGCCGCCGACCAGATCTTGGCTGCATCCCGCTCCTGCACTTCAAAGTAATACATGTCAATGGCGCACACTTCGCGGATACGGTCTGCCGGTGTGCCATCCACCAGTAGCTGCAAGCCTTTACGCACGAAAGGATCCTGCTCGCGCTTGATCTGGTTTTCCAGCGACAGCACGCTTTCCTTGCGTGCCTGCTGGCTCCACTGGTTGATCCGCTGCGCAAGCCGCTTGCGGTCATCTTCAGGACGGACAAATACCCAGCGCAGCATGCGCAGGCCTTTGATGAATAGCTTTAATTCTGTCTGCAACAACACCGCGCCAGTGGTGCCCAGCATCACCACCACAAACGCTGCGGGTTGCAGCAGTGATTTCAGGTGGCCACCTTCAATGGTTTGCCCCAGCACCAGGCCGGCGAGCGCAATGAAAAGCCCGGCCAGACTACCCCAATCCATCAGGCCACCCCGGTCCAGGATTTATCGCGCATGGAAGCACGCAAGCGGGCTACGGCCTGGCTGTGCAGCTGGCAGACGCGCGATTCGGACACATTCATAATGGCGCCTATCTCTTTCAGGTTCAGTTCCTGTTCGTAGTACAGGCCCATTAGCATTTTTTCGCGGTCGGGCAGGCGGTCAATGGAATCTATCAGTGCCTCGCGGAAATCACTTTCCAGCAGGGACTTCACCGGGTCACTGGTGTCATCGTCTACATAACGGTCCAGGAAGTGTTCGCCACCCCCTTCATCATCATGGAAATCTTCGTAATAAATCAGCTGGTGACCCTGACAGTCGCTCAATACATCATAGTAGTCTTCCAGGCTGAAGTTCATGTGTTTTGCGATTTCGGATTCGGTAGGCGGGCGGCCAAACTTTTGCTCCAGCTGCTGCACGGCGACTTCGATATCACGCATGTTTTTGCGGATACCACGCGGTAGCCAGTCAGCACCGCGTAATTCGTCGAGCATGGCACCACGCACACGTTGTGAGGCATAGGTCTCGAATTGTGCGCCATGGGTGTCTTCATAACGCTGGATAGCGTCCATCAGGCCTATCATGCCGGCTTGCACCAGGTCATCGACTTCCACACAGGAAGGCAGCTTGGATTTGAGCTGGTAAGCCATTTTCTTGACCAGGCCGCTGTGCTGCTTGAGCATTTGGTCGGTATTATTGGTTTTGCCTTTAGCGGTATACATGTTTTCCCTTTTTACTTAGGCAGCAGCCAGAGTCGGCGCGTTGACGCGTTGCTGGTTAAGGCCGCTGGCAACGGCTTTAAACGCCATTGCGGACTGCATTGCCGGGGATGGCGCTACGCCATGACGGTGTTTCAAGCCGGTGGTTTTTTTGGCTTCGGCTTCCGGTATAGCTTTGCGTACAGGAATCGCTCCCAGGAAACGCAAGCTAAGCCCTAAAAACTGCTGGCAGACCTGACTCAGGCGCATGAAATACTGCTGGCCCTGTTCCTGGCTGGCATCCGTGACCACCACGCTCAATGGCAATTGCCCATGCTGCTGGCAGATACGCTTGATCGTCGTGTAAGCCGATTTGATCGCAGCTTCATTGCGCGCCATCTGGATCACCAATGTATGTTGCGCCATGGCCGGCAGTATGAATGTATGGTCGTCAGGGTCTAATAAGGCTTCAATCATGACAGTATCGTAGTCATATGCAAGTTGACTCACTATACCGTCCAGCCGTGTTTTTAAATCGCCCGATAAAGGCGGGGTTAATGCGTCAGTTTCGGTCAGGCTGGCCAGGTCGTAACCTTGAGGATGCCTGACGATGGCACGGCTCAATATGCTTTTGCGCATGGCCACTGCCTGTAATGTTTGTTTGGTCATGGGGCGCTGGCTGGCCTGGATCAACAACAGTTTTTGACCCGGGCTGACCATGCTGGCTGCCAGTTGGCTTAACCAGGCTTCAGCGGGTTGTCCGTCTGCACCCATGACAGTGATGATACGTGCGGATGACCTGGCCATGATGCGGCGCAGACCATCAGCCTGGTCATGGTAGTTAAACATGCTGCTGCTCTCCTTGCGCCTGCATCATGCTGGAGATCACCAGTGGCAATTCTTCATCCAGGTACTGGTAAGGCAGGCTGGATTGTTGTGGTGTCAACGCTCTTTCCACCAGGGAGTTTTTGTTTGCTACTTCGATATCTTCCGGCACGCGCTGGCCACTGGTGGTATAGAACAGGCGCATGCGTTCGCGGATCAGCACATCCAGTACATTGCCGGTGGCTGCAGCTTCATCCAGTTTGGTAACGATACATCCAGCCAGGTCATGTTTCTTGTAGCTGCGCATCACATCCGTCAGGGTCTCGCCTGTAGACGTTGCATTCAGGCACAGTAATTTCTGGATCGGGGTTTCGGCACGGCTGAGCATGGATAACTGCTCGCCCACAGCATGGTCGCGCTGGCCGACGCCTACGGTGTCGATCAGGATCATGTGCTTGCCTTTGAGCTCGTTCAAGGCGATCTTCAGGTCTTCTTCATCTTTCACCGCATGTACCATCACACCGAGGATCTTGCCGTAGATACGCAACTGCTCGTAGCCGCCGATACGGTAGCTGTCTGTTGTGATCAGGCCCAGGTTCTGCGTGCCGTGTTTCATGACATAGCGAGCTGCCAGTTTAGCCGTTGTCGTTGTTTTACCCACGCCGGTAGGGCCAACCAGGGCATACACACCGCCGCGATCCAGCAATGCATCTTCATCGTCCAGCGTATGCAGGTTACGGCTGATCACTTCTTTCGCCCACATCGGTGCTTTCTGTACATCGATATGCTGTGGCATTTTTTCTGCGATCTGGCGGGAAAGCGCTGCACTGAAGCTTGCAGACAGCAGGGTGCTCAATACTTTAGATTTAGCCGGGCTATGTTGTAAATGATGCTGCCAGGTCATGGCACTCATCTGGGTCTCAAAGTTGCTGCGCATGTGACGCATTTCCTGCATCATGCCCTGCATTTTCTGTTCCAGCGTCTGTGTAGCGATCTGGTAAGCCTGTTCCTGCTGCTCGCTATGCTGTTTGAACATATCCATGATCGCCTGGTCATTCATGGCCGGTTCTTCCACCATGGTTTGCGCAGGCGCAGGGGCGGCAACCGGCTGCGGTGCTGCCATACGTGGTGGCTGTTCCTTGCCGGTGACAAAGTCAAGCAGGCTGCGCGCATCCTGTTGTGCTTCGGCAACCGTCCTGTTACCGGAGTTCTCGATATCAGTTTCAAGCATGGCCATGATCTCGGTGCCGCCGTTGACGCTGCGGTTAGCCACGATAATGGCGTCTTCACCTAATGCCTGCTTGACTTGAGCCAATGCTTCACGTGCATTCTTGCCGAAAAATCTTCTGATATTCATGTTATTGCGCTCCGATTAAACTGGTCACTCGAATGGATTTGTTGTCCGGCAACTCTTCATGCGACAGCACTCTGAGATGCGGGACAGTCCTTCTTAAAAATCTTGATAAAGCCTGGCGTAGCGGGGCGGCTACCAGTAACACCGGCGTCAGCCCCATCTGCTCCTGTTGTCTGGCAGCCATTTCTGTCTGTTGTGACAGTCTTTCGGCTATGCCTGGTTCAATCGCGCTCTGGGCGGACTGGTTGTTCTGTAAAGCCTGTAGCAGCAAGCGCTCCAGCTGGCCGTCCAGGGTCATGGCGGTCACTTCGTCGCTGTATGGGAACAGGTCCTGCACAATCGCACGTCCAAGTTTGACACGCACCATCGCAGTTAGATCATTTGCATCCTGGGTATATTGTGCATGGTCGGCCAGTGTTTCCAGGATAGTGCGCATATCACGGATATGCACGCCTTCATTCAGCAGGTTCTGCAATACTTTTTGCAGTGCAGATACCGTGATCAGTTTAGGCACGATCTCTTCGATCAGCTTGCTGGAATCCTTGCCCAGGTGGTCCAGCAGTTGCTGTACTTCCTGGCGGCCCAGCAGTTCACCGGCATTCAGTGAAATAATATGGTTCAGGTGGGTGGCGATCACAGTGCCGGCATCCACTACGGTGTAGCCCAAGCTTTGTGCATACTCTTTACGCTCGGCTTCGATCCACACTGCTGGCAGGCCAAATGCCGGGTCAGTGGTTTTTGCACCATCCAGCTCGCCGGTCACCGCACCCGGGTCTATCGCCAGCATCTGGTTGAAGTTGGATTCACCGCTGGCCATCTCTACACCTTTCATGGTGATGCGGTAGGCATTCGGTTTTAAAGTCAGGTTGTCGCGGATATGCACAGTAGGGGCCAGAAAGCCGATCTCCTGCGCGAATTTCTTGCGGATACCTTTGATACGTTTCAGCAGTTCGCCACCTTGTGCCTTGTCCACCAGTGGGATCAGGCGGTAGCCGACTTCCAGGCCCACGGTGTCCACCGGCAATACATCGTTCCAGGTTGCTTCTTCCGCTTCGCTGGCTGGCGCCAGTTTATCTTCAGCTTGCGGCTCCAGTATCGCCTGTTGTGCAGCCTTTTCCTGTTTTTTCTTCAGAGAGTAGGCTAAACCACCCAGCATGCCGCCTAAAGCCAGGAAAGCCAGGTGTGGCATGCCAGGGATCAGGCCAATGCCGCCGATGATGGCTGCAGTAAAACTCAATACGCGTGGGTTTTCAAACAGCTGGGTGATCAATTGGCCACCGATGTCCTCGTTGTTGGCCACGCGGGAAACCACCACACCGGCAGCGATAGAGATCACCAGGGAAGGGATCTGGGCTACCAGGCCATCACCAATCGCCAGTAGGGTATAGTTCTTCACTGCATCGCCAAAGCTCAGGTCGTGCTGCACCATACCGACGATCAGGCCGCCGACGATGTTGATGATGATCACCAGGATGCCGGCAATCGCGTCACCACGTACATATTTACTGGCACCGTCCATCGCGCCGTAGAATTCGGATTCCTGGCTGACTTCCTTGCGGCGGCGGCGTGCTTCTTCCTCAGCGATCAGGCCGGCGTTCAGGTCGGCATCGATCGCCATCTGTTTACCAGGCATCGCATCCAGGGTGAAACGTGCGCCTACTTCAGCAATACGGCCGGCACCTTTGGTGATCACGGTGAAGTTGATGATGGTCAGGATGACGAACACCACGATACCGACCGCATAGTTACCGCCGATCAGGAAGTGGCCGAAAGCCTCGATCACTTTACCGGCAGCATCCGGGCCGGCATGGCCTTCAGTCAGTACCACGCGGGTAGAGGCCACGTTCAGTGCCAGGCGCAGCATGGTGGTCATCAGCAGCACGGTAGGGAAGGCGATAAAGTCCAGAGCCTTTTTGGTTTGCAGGCCCACCATCAATACCAGGATAGACAGTGCGATATTGAAAGTGAAGAAAACATCGAGCATGATGGCCGGCAACGGCAGGATCATCATGGCCAGCAGCAATACAATAATGAGTGGTGCAGCCATTGAGCGGCCGTCCATTTTTCCCATCCATTGTTGCCAGTTGTTCATCTATCAGCTCCTTGTATCTGCTTAATTACTCAATATCGGTAGCGCTGGGCGGATTAGCGGCCAGTGCATGTGGATCCAGTGCGTCCGGTACCGGCACATTGCCCGGTGTAGCAGGGCGCACGCCACCGTGCTGCTTGAATACGCGCAACTGGAACACATAAGCCAGGATCTCGGCCACAGCCGCATATAAGGCTTGCGGGATCTCACGTTCCAGTTCCGTATGTGCATACAAGGCACGGGCCAGTTTCGGGGATTCCAGCACCATCACCTGATGTTCGGCTGCCACTTCCTTGATTTTCTGTGCGATGGTATCCACACCTTTAGCCACCACCACAGGCGCGCCGTTCTCACCTTCTTTATAGCGCACTGCCACCGCATAGTGGGTAGGGTTGGTGATCACGACATCCGCAGTCGGGATATTGCTCATCATTCTTCTGCGGGCCATTTCTCGTTGCTGCTGGCGGATACGGCCTTTCACTTCCGGGCTACCTTCAGCTTCCTTGGCTTCGTCTTTAAGTTCCTGCTTGGTCATCTTGTGTTTTTGTGCATATTGATAGAGCTGGTAGGGCACATCAATCACCGCGATCAACACCAGGGCTGAAGCAATGGTCAGGAAGCCGGTCACCATATAATCGTTAATCGCATTGATACCGGATTCCAGTGGCATCGCCGAAAGACCCAGCATAGGTTGCAGATCTTTTTTCACGATGGTGTAGCCCACTGAGGCCACCAGCACTGTTTTCGCAATCGACTTCACCAGTTCAACTGCTGAGTTCTTCGAGAACAGGTTGCTCAAGCCTTTAACAGGGTTGAGCTTGCCGAAATTAGGCATCAGGGATTTCTGAGACATTACCCAGCCACCTACTAATATAGGAGAGGCAACCGCCACCGCCACAATAATCACTGCCAGTGGCAGGAAAGCCCACATCACCTGTTCTACAACTTTAAGCAAGTGAGCGATCAGCAGTTGCGGCTCAAACGCCATGGCCTGGTCGAATCTCAGGCCTTGCCTCAATACATCCTTTAATGCTTCACCCATAGGGCGACCCAACATCATGATCGCCATGCCGCTGGTGAACAATACTGCACAAGCTGCCAATTCACGGGAGCGGGGAATATCGCCGTCTTCGCGTGCCTTCTCCAATCGCTTGGGGGACGCGTCCTCGGTCTTCTCCATATCGCTGTCATCAGCTGCCATAACACTCACTCGTGAATTCCCGGAACACACCATGCGTTTCGGACATGAGTGATTATTCAGCAGAGAACCGCTTTTTTATAGTGGGAATAAAGGGACTTATTGACCGCAATCTAATAGTTTTGAATTTAACGTTGTTAATAAATGCAAAAACAAAAAATATTTATCATTTAAAAACAATCACTTAAAAAATAAATGAATTATTTTTAAAGAAAACCCTAAAGTTTTAGTAAGGGCTGCCGTAAACGAGTTATGACTAAAAGTGCCGGTGTATTTTGAATTGATGCTCCCACAGACGGGAAAAAGCGGGTGTTAACGGAATACAACGGGAAAACTTTAATTATTTTTTGAATTGAAAGCAGATCATTACTGAGAAAATAGACCTGAATTTATTAGAGTTGAACATTAAATAAATGACATAACCAACTGTTTTGTATGGTTATGCGTCCTGCCATGTTAGGTTTTGTAAGACAAACACCTACATGGCTGTTTTCGTCCGTCTTACAAAATTAACCGACAAACCCTAATTGTAGGCAATCATGATTGCGCGCAAAGTACGCCTAACGCAAATGCGTACCTAAATGAACCGCAAATAAATGGAGAAAGATCATGAATGTCATGCAAAACGATTTACTCGCTGAAATCAAAGATGCCAATCTGAACTACCTGATGTTGGCACAACAACTGATCCGTGCTGATAAAGCCACCGCAATTTTCCGCCTGGGTATCAACAAGGAAATTGCTGACCTGCTGGAAAACCTGACCAACCTGCAACTCCTGAAATTGTGTAACACAAACATGCTGCTGACCCGCTTCCGTTTCGATGACAGCGAAATCCTGGGCATGCTGACCAGCTACACCAAAGATCCTGCCCAGGCACACTTGCACACAGCGGTATTGATGTCCGCCCAAGCTGCAGAATCTACAGTATAAGTTGTCTTTCCCATCTGGCGATAAAGAATAGAAAAGAGGGTTTATCATGCAAAAGAAGAGTGTAGTTAACGAAGCAGAACAAATTAAACTGGCGATGCAAATGATTGAATTAGGTGCGCGTCTGCAATTGCTGGAATCACAAACAACGTTGTCACGTGAGCGTTTGATCAAGCTCTACAAAGAGATGAAAGGTGTTTCTCCTCCAAAAGGCATGCTGCCATTCTCAACCGACTGGTTCCTGACCTGGCAGCCAAACATCCACTCTTCCATTTTCTATAACATCTATCGTTTCATGGTGGATTACGCAGGGGTTGAAGGTATCCAGGCAATTATCAAGGCTTACACCCTGTACATGCAACAGGTACAAGCTCCGGATGCAACACAGAGCGAAGAGCCTGTTTTGTCACTGACCCGTGCCTGGACCCTGGTGCGCTTTATCGAAAGTAAAATGCTGACAACCAAAGTCTGTCATTGCTGCGGCGG
>VFQP010002394.1_pt1 | contig 21062 bp, 22 predicted proteins | sample 3512351 | NCBI WGS metagenome assembly VFQP01 (sample SAMN10412372, study PRJNA504923) | tailings metagenome | isolation source: Relicate 1 Philex TSF1 revegetated site | place: Philippines: Tuba, Benguet | collected 2017-08-29
GGAATGAAGCCAATCACAGTACCTGGATTTACCGCATCACAATCAATAAATCATTGGATTTTCTGAAAGCAAAAAAACGGAAGAAACGTTTCTTTTGGTTTAGTAATGAGCTTTCCGAAAATGATTCGGTCGAATTTGACCATCCCGGAGTTTTGATGGAGTACAAAGAAGAAACAGCATTCATTTTTTCCTGTATCAACGAGCTTCCGGATAATCAGAAAACTGCTTTGATTCTGAACCGGATTGAACAGCTTTCACTGAGTGAAATTGCCGGAATCATGGAACTTTCTACCAAAGCGGTTGAATCCCTGGTTCAGCGTGCCAAAACAAATCTTTTAAAAAAAATACAAGACAGCGAGGGTTAAAGCCTGAAGTGTCGTCTAAAAATAAACAGCATGAAAAAAGATCCGTTACATATCCTGGAAAAGATTGAGAAAGCAGAAGTTTCTCCGTTCCTATTAACGCGCATCCAGGCCAAACTGCAGGAAGAATTTCTTGATCATTTGTCTACGCGGAAAACGGTGGTTTATCTAACCGGAATTGCATTGATTGTTGTGTTGAATGTAATTGTTCTGGGATCGAAGTCAAAGCCCGAAAGTGACACTGGTTTGGTTTCTGAAATGAACCTGGCACCTTCTAATCAGTTGTATCAATGAAAAAGTCGGTGATCAGAAACGGTTTTATAATCGTGTTACTTTTAAGTAATGCCTTGTTCATTTACAAATGGATCATGGCCCCTGAACGAAGACACCCCGGACCGAGAAATGAAATCATTGAAAAGTTGCATTTCGATGAGAAGCAGGTGAAAGCATATGATTTACTGATTCATGAACATCGAAAAGCAATCAGAAGTGCTGAAAGAGATTTGCAATTTCAGAAACAACAATTGTATTCTGATCTGAATGCACCTTTTTCGGATAGTTTATTGCAGGAAATCCTGAAAGTAGAAGCGAGAATCGAGCACATTCATTTCAATCATTTCAAAGACATTGAAAAGTTGTGCAGGCCGGATCAGAAAAACTATTTCAAAGCATTGAACCGGGAAATAGCGGCATTGTTTTCACCATCAAAAGGACCGCGACGTTGATAAGAAAACTGTTATATGTGTTGATTTTAGTTCCGTTCTTAGGGTCGGGACAGCTTGTAATGGATGTTAATTTGACTGTCGGGAAACAAGTTGTGAAATTAAATCAACCGCTTCAGTTAAACGGTCATTCCTTCCAATTGGAACAAGTGCGGTTTTACTTGTCGAAATTTGAGTTTTATCAAAACAATCAATTGCTTGCAAAAGATTCAGCAGCTTACCTGATCGACTTTGAAAACGATTCGACACGAAAGTTGATTTTTCCTCAAATCAACGCGCTTCAGGTCGATGAAATCCGGTTTTTGTTCGGAATAGACAGTGTCACAAATACTTCCGGTGCGATGTCAGGCACGCTTGATCCGATGCACGGAATGTACTGGAGCTGGCAAAGCGGTTACATCAATTGCAAACTGGAAGGCACATTCCTGGCTCCGGAACAGGAAGTTTTTCAATTGCATTTGGGTGGATATGTGCCGCCTTTTTCAGGAGTTCAGCAATTGGTACTGAAAAGCAGCCAAACTGCCAATCCACAAGTAAACATCGATCTGAGTTCATTGATGGGCGAAGTAATCCGCTCGGAATCCGGTTTGCATGTGATGTCTCCATGCAGTAAAGCCGTCGAATATGCACAATTATTGACCAAATCAATCGAGCTGAAACCATGAAAAGATCGGGAACATATTGCTTGATTTTATTTCTCTTGTTGGTTTCTTTCCGATATGGTGAAGGACTTTGGAAAACACCTTCCGGTTGGCCGGAACCGTTTTATAACTTTAGGAAAAATCCATTGGATTCTGCAACGGTTCAATTGGGAAGAGTTCTTTTTTACGACCCTGTTTTATCTTCTGACAGTACAATTTCCTGTGCGAGTTGTCATTCCCCGTACAATGCATTTACACATATAGACCATGCTTTAAGCCACGGGATTAAAGACCGGATTGGAACGCGCAATTCCCCGGTTTTAGTAAATCTGGCCTGGGGGAAGCATTTTATGTGGGACGGAGCGGTCAATCACCTGGATGTTCAGGCATTGGCTCCTTTGGAAAATCATTCGGAAATGGACGAAAACCTTTCGCATGTGCTTCAAAAGATCAGTCGGCAGGAAAAATACCGGAACTTGTTTAAAAAGTCCTTTCATTCCGAAACGATTACCGGGGAGCGTTTCCTCAAAGCACTTTCGCAATTCATGTTGACGCTCGTGAGTTCCGATTCGAAATACGATCGTGTGATGCGCGGTGAAAACGGGTTCCAATTTACGGAATCCGAAAGCAAGGGATATGACTTATTCAAACAATATTGTGTTTCCTGCCATACAGAACCATTGTTTACGAATCAAACTTTTCAGAATAACGGTCTCGCTCCGGATTCGGTACTTTCGGATATCGGACGGATGAAAATCACTCAAAAACCTTCGGATTCCCTGAAGTTTAAAGTTCCGACTCTTCGAAACATCGAACGTTCCGCACCTTATATGCATGACGGGCGATACCGGAATCTTCAAATGGTCTTGTTTCATTATTCGTCCGGAATTCACTCATCTCAGACCTTAGCTCCCGAACTCCGGAATGGCATTGATTTAAGTGAAAATGATAAACGGAACATCATTGCTTTCCTGAAAACACTAACTGATTATACCTTTTTGAACAATAAACGATTTCAATATCCGCGAACACCCTGATGACTTTTAACCTGACAAGGTAGCGTAAGAGAACCGGTTTCTCCAATTTATTTTGGAGGATCGGTTTTTTTCTTTTCACCCGAAGGTTTTATGAGAAAGTGTCGTCTAAGTTTTTAAATGCTCTAAACTATGAAACAAACAACTGCAATTATTCTAAGCCTGATTTCCTCCGGAATTGCTTTATCGCAAGGACCTGTGATTACTTCCTGGCTGCAAAACACGACCTTAAACGGAAGCCATTATGTAAGTGGAAATTCAACACCGATCCAGGACAATGTTCCGGTAAATACACAATTGATTCAATACTCCGCTTCCTGGGTGTATGTTACTACGAATGGAATTCCGTCTTATCCGACAGGACCGTTCCTGGATGGTAATCCAAGCCAGGCGACGGACCAGAATGCCATTTTCAAAATTCCTCTGAATCCGACACAAAATACAGGGACTCTCACGGCAACAACCGGTGGAAATATCGGTGTATTTATTAACGGTGTTGCCTTGTTTGATTACCGCGACGGAGTTTCCTGGAAAAATTCAAGCAATTCACTTGCAGGAGGCCCGATGGGTGGAATGGGGGACGGAGTTTGGAACAGGGATGCGGTTGTAGGTGAACGCGGCGGTTTCGATTGTGCAAAAGGTCACCCGGCAATGGGAAATTACCATCATCATCAGAATCCGAGTGCGTTTGATCTGGATTTACAAGTGATCTCTACCGTTTGTAATTTGTATGATTCCGATGGTTTATATGCGATCGATAGTACGCAGCATTCACCGTTGATCGGATATGCATATGACGGTTTCCCGATCTATGGGGCTTACGCTTACAAAAATGCAGACGGAACAGGTGGAATTGTGCGTATGAAATCGTCTTTTTCATTGCGGAATATCACGGTTCGGAACACCTATTACGACGGAAGTTCGGTTACTGCGGGTCCGGCGGTAAATACGACTTATCCTTTGGGATATTTCCGGGAAGATTATGAGTTTACGGCTCCGACAAGCGACGATTACCTGGATATTCACAACGGTCGATTCTGTGTCACCCCGGAATATCCTGCAGGAATCTATTGTTATTTTGCAACAGTCGATGAAAACTGGAATTCGGCTTATCCGTATGTCGTCGGTCCGACGTTTTATGGAAATAAAGTGGTGACAAAAGTAACTTCGGTAGGAGAGACCACTACGACTTATGTTCCGGCAACAAACGGTTTGACGCAAGCAGAACTCGAAAACCTGAATATTGACTTATTTCCTAATCCGGCAACGGATTTGGTAGCAATCCAGGTGAATGGGTTGGTAAAAGAAAATCTGCAAGTGGAATTAATGGATCTCACCGGAAGAACCGTTTTGGAAAAAGTGATTCCAGCAGGTAGCACGATAGCCTTTTTTGACACACAGTCGTTTTATGCCGGTGATTACATTGTTCGGATTAAAACTTCGCGTAGCGCAATTACAAGGAAGCTATTGCTTGTGAAGTAATGATTTTCGGTTTAAATTAGAACGCAGACTATTTTGGTCTGCGTTTTTCATTGCTAACTATTGTGTTTTGAGATAATAGTCGTTGTCGATAATACAATAAGTTTTTCCAGCCTGGATGGTATCGTATCCGCTGATAATAATTGTTTCTGTAGATGTGGGTAATTGATTTACTTTGAATCGTTTGCTGATCATTCCGTGAGTCAATTCTTTTCGTTTTGAATTGTATCTCCAGCGATGTGGATTTTCACCGAACTTATACTTGTCGGTGTAATTGCCGTCAGCATCGTAAACGCTGATGTTACCCCAGCTTTTTTCATCGATGTCGATATACCAGCTTTCACCGTTGGTTTCTTCGTGATGCCAATGCCCCACAAAATCCGGGTGAATTTTATGTACGAACTTTCGATGACAGGACGAAACAGTAAAAGAGATAAGTGCAGTCAGAAAAAGAAAGGTAAAGCGATTCATCCGGTTAAAATTATCGCACCAAATTATTGAAAATTTCCGGATAAAAAATAATTGATTTTCAATGTCTTGTTGCTGAATTCGTTTGAGGGTAAATTCCAGGAATTGGAAAAAAATGATTTCCCCAAAAACCAATTTCCCAATATTGGGACGGGTCTGAAAATCAGATAGTTCTATCCGAGATTCACCTGAATCTTCACCAAGTCAGAATAGACACCGCTGGTTGCCATCAGGTCTGCATGATTTCCGCTTTCAACGATATTCCCGTTCTGAAGCACCAGAATTTTATCTGCATTGCGAATCGTGCTCAATCGGTGCGCGATTACAATACAGGTTCTTCCCTGCATCAGTTTTTCCAAAGCATCCTGAACCACTCTTTCTGATTCGGAATCCAAAGCGGAAGTAGCTTCATCCAAAATCAAAATGGTCGGATTTTTCAAAATAGCACGTGCAATAGCAATTCGTTGTTTCTGACCTCCTGAAAGCTGAATTCCGCGGTCTCCGACTTGTGTTTTGAATCCGTCCGGGAAACTCATGATAAAATCATACGCATTTGCCTGTTTAGCAGCACTGATAATAGCGTCTTCATTGGCATCCGGATTTCCAAACGCAATGTTTTCTAAAATGCTTCCTGCAAAAAGCAACACATCCTGGGGAACAATGGCGATGTGCTTTCTTAGATATTTGATGTCAATGGAATCGGCATTTGTATCTCCGAAGTAAATGGCTCCTTTGTTGACTTTATAATAGTTCAATACCAGGGAAGAAATGGTTGTTTTTCCGCCTCCGGAAGTTCCTACTAAAGCCAGGGTTTCGTTTCTGTTGAGTTCAAAGGAAATCCCTTTCAGAACTTCAATTTCGGAGCGCTGTGGGTAAGAGAAGTGCACGTTTTCAAAGCGGATGGAACCATCAATATCAGGTTTGTTCGTTCCTTTAAACAATTCACTTTCGCTGCTTTCATTGATAATGTCCATTAATTTCTCTGTTCCACCGATTGTTTTCTGGATTCCGGAATAAAAATCAGGTAAAGAACCGATACTTGCGGCCATTAATAGCGTTACCATTAAGAAAGAATACAAATCGCCACCGCTTAATTCAGGATTTGGTCCTTGTGTCATTAACAATCCCTGCCAAACGATGAAAACGATCGATCCGAACATACAGAATACCATGAAAGAGATAAACAAACCTCTCCAGATTCCGCTTTTGATGTTCAGGCGGCGAATTTCTTCAATGGAAGCTTTGAAACGCTTGATGAGGTAATTTTCATTGGTAAAAGCCTTGATATTCCCGATTCCTGTCAAAGATTCTTCAGCAATGGCATTCGAAGTTGCTGTCTGATCTTGTGCTTCTTTAGATAAACGCTTGATGAAACGCCCGAAAAGAACCGCTACAATCATAATGACCGGAACAGTCGAAAGCATAATCAGTGACAATTTCCAGGATACGAAAGTCAGGTAAGCAATTCCTCCGATAACCATTACAATTTGTCTGAAGAATTCAGCAACGGTTGTTCGAAGTGTTTCCTGGATTTGTGTAATGTCAGAAGATAACCGGCTGGTCAATTCTCCAACTGTATTCTTGTTGAAGAAATCCATCGGAAGGTGAAGCATTTTCTGAAAAACATCAGATCTCAAATCACGCAGCGCTTTTTCCGTTACATTGGTAAATAATACGACACGGAAATAACTGAAAATGGCCTGTCCTCCGAAAAGTGCAAATAAGGTAACGGCAACCGTTGTAATATTAGATAAGTCAATTGCTTTGATGGCTTCAGCCATACTGGTCTGCGAACCGGTGCTTAAACCCAATAATTGTCCGAGAAGAATAGGAAAGATCAATCCGACGGAAGTAGATAAAACCAAAAAGATCCACCCGATTCCGTATTCGAAACGATACGGCTTTAAATAGTGAAAAAGTTTGCGTGCTTTTTTATAGCTGTCGCGGGTTAGTTGAATCTTTTCCTTCTTCGCTTGTTTTGGTCGCAACATCTTTATTCCTATTTTTGTGCTACAAAAGTAATAGGAGAGAACCTTTAACAAACTTTTTTTTCGAATATTTTCGATTAAAACTTGAAAAATTGGAAAATCTACCTATCTTTGCACCCCATTCTGACAAATGTCTGACATTTCGAGGAATTTAAGAAAGCAATAAGAACATTCGAATAAAGTATAGATCATGAAAAGAACGTTTCAACCGTCTGTAAGAAAGAGAAGAAACAAGCACGGATTCCGTAGCCGTATGGCAACTAAAAACGGACGTAAAGTATTGGCTGCACGTCGTCGCAAGGGCCGTAAGAAATTGACAGTTTCTGACGAAGGTTTCCACAAGCGTTAATCGCCGGGATTCGTTCCTCATTAAGATATAAACCATCTTTTCGCACATGCGGAGAGATGGTTTTTTTATTGGGTAAAAATTCGTTTTTACTTGTTTTCTGAATGATATATCCTAAGTTTGTGACATTCAAATTCTCATTCATGCAAATCATCGATTTCCGCTCAGATACTGTCACAAAACCTTCAAAGGAAATGCTCGACGCCATGTTTCATGCTCCAGTCGGAGACGATGTATATGGGGAAGATCCGACGGTAAATGAATTGCAGGAATTTGCTGCAAACCTGTTTGGAAAGGAAGCTGCTCTGTTTTGTGCAAGCGGTACACAAACAAACCAGATTGCAATCAACATTCATGTGAAGCCGGGTGGAGAAGTGATTTGTCACGAAGACAGTCATGTGTATAAATACGAAGGCGGTGGAATTGCGAAAAACTCGGGAGCGTCCGTTCGTTTACTTCAAGGGAACAAGGGGCGGTTAACGGCTTCCGAAATTGAAAAATGGATTATGCCGGATGACGTTCATTTCCCGGTGACTCAATTGATTTCTTTGGAAGATACGGCCAATCGTGGTGGCGGAGCAGTATATGATTTTACCGAAATTCAAAAGATTGCCCAATTGGCAAAAAGCAAACAAATTCCCCTGCATTTGGATGGAGCACGTGTTTTCAATGCGCTTGCCGTAAATGGTGTTGATCTGAAAACGTATGCCGCCCAGTTTGATTCCATTTCAATTTGCCTTTCGAAAGGATTGGGAGCACCGGTAGGCTCATTATTAGTTGGAACAAAGGAATTCATTCACCAGGCAAGAAGAGTGCGTAAAGTGATGGGAGGCGGAATGCGCCAGGCCGGATTTTTGGCTGCAGCCGGATTATTTGCCCTGAAAAATAATGTTGCCCGTTTAGATGAAGATCATCGACGTGCGAAACAGTTGGAAGAAGCTTTTTGGGCGTGTGATTGGATTGAAAGCAGTTTACCGGTCGAAACAAACATATTAGTCGTAATTTTGAAAGAAGAATCCAAACGGGATTATTACATTCAAAAACTGGCCGATGCAGGAATCAAAGTTTCTTCCTTCGGTCCGGGAATGATTCGTTTGGTAACACATTTGGATCTTTCTGAAGAAGATATACTAAAGACTATTGAGCAATTAAAACAACTATGAAGCTATTCGCACCATTTTTCTTTTCCGCATGTATCCTGATCTTATTTTCGTGTACAAATACGGAAAAAGATACCGTTACCCTGGATGAAATTTCACATACAACGGATAAGTTCAAGGATGTAAAGGATGAGAAAGAGATTCAGCAGATCAAAGATCAGAAACCGAAAAGTGCATACTTCCTCACAGCTTTTGATTCCATTTACAAAGAGGCTTCCTGGGTCAAACTGGATAGTTTGCTTTTCCCGGATCGTTTCGGACCTTCCAAACTGGAGAAATGGTATCTTCTGAATCAAAAAGACAGCCTGGTGGCTTTGCATTACGAATTCAAAGACAGTTTGAGAACCAAGAATGCCTTTTTCAATTGGATTGACTGTTATGGTCCGAAATGTATTTCCTACCAGGTAGGATCACAATTTAAGAAACAAAACCGAAATTCCCTGTTTTTAGTCGGGGCAAATGACCTGGTTTATATGGAATCGAAGTTTGCAATTTCATCTGAGAAAATGATAGAGTTGTTAAACGAGAAAAAAGAAGATCAGAACTGGATATACATCGTTGAAATTCCGGCGAGAAGCAAAACCCGCTGGTCGGCGATGAAAGAAGGGGAATTGACAGAATTAAAAAGATTTTAGAGTCAAGACTTCAAGAGGCAAGATTTAAGAAAGTCCTGGCTCTTGACTCTCAAAATCTTGTCTCCATTAAATAAAGAGTATGAAAGTAGTAAACAGAGGATACATTTACGTTGAACCGAAACAAGCCTTTTGTGATTGGGCGAAACAACACGACGCGGAATTTGATTTCGATGAATCGGATGACCTGGAAGGAAACCTGTACCTGATAGAAGAAGACTTTTTCGAGTACGAACCTTTGATTGAGTCGCACTTCAAGAAAATCATGAAAAACGAATGCCTGGCAGTTGTTGATTCAGAAGACGAATTCCCGAAACCGACCTTGGAGCTGTTTTTGGAATGGTTCACAATCCGTATCGGTTCAAGCGTGTTTGATACGCAAAAAACGGATTTGGAAAGCGACAAGTTGTAAGATCCGTTTTACCGACTCCGGATATCAATTCGCCGAATTTAAATAACGAGGTTTCATAAATTCGATTTAATTTCGCTCCGTAATTGATGATTATGAAGTATATACTATTACTTAGTAGTTTGTTCCCACTATTCCTGATCGCACAAACAACGGTCGAAGGAACGGTATTGAACCAGGGCGGCAAACCGGTTTTTATGGCAACGGTCTTTGTGAAAGGAACAACAGACGGTGCTCAGACGGATGAAAAAGGGTTTTACAAACTCACGACCAAAGCAACGGGGAAACAAACCCTGTTGATTCGCGGAGAAGAAATCGAAGAGCAGTTGGTGGAAGTGAACCTGAACGGAACGCCGTTGGTTCAGAATGTCAAAGTGCGCGAATCCAAAGTCATTGAAGAAGTGGTGATATCTGCGGGAACCATGTCGGCATCCAATGATCGCACGGTTGCAATCCTGGATCCGATAGATATTGTAACGACAGCCGGTGGGCAAGGAGATATTGCCGGAGCAATTCAGACCTTGCCGGGAGTTCAGCGAAATGGCGGAGATCAGACCGGTTTGATGGTGCGCGGTGGAGATGTGAGCGAAACGTCTTTTATTGTGGATGGTTTGGTTGCTCAGAATGCATTCGGAAGTTCTGTTCCCGGAGTGGCTCAAAGAACCCGTTTTAATCCGTTTCAGTTCAAAGGAACAGCTTTCAGTACGGGAGGTTACACGGCTCGTTACGGACAGGCACTTTCTTCGGTTTTGGATTTGAGTACATTGGATCTGCCGGATCAGACCAATATCAACATCGGAGCCAATTTTGCCGGGATTTTTCTCGGAGGGTCGAAACTGATGGAAAACAGCGCAGTTGAGTTTACCGGTTTTTACCAGAATTTATCGCCGTTTTTAGCCTTGGCCAAAGCGAATGTCAAGTTTTATGAAGCTCCGCAGGGCTTTGGTTTTTCCGGTCGCTATGTCGCAAAAACTTCTACCCGCGGCATGTTTAAAACAACCTTTAATCAGACCTATAACAGTTCGGGACTCGAAATTCCAAACCCGGGAGTTGCCGGACAAAACATGCGCTTCGGATTGAAAAATCAGAATACCTATGTCAACACGACTTTCAATAATTACATTTCAGATAAATGGACGTACTACGTTGGTTTTTCATTGAGTAATAACGACGACGACATTACCTGGGATACGTTGGTTTCAACCCGGAATGATAAACGCGTTCAGGGCCGTGGAGAAATGGTTTATACTCAAAGCAATCGTTTCAAGCTGCTGATCGGAACGGAACTGCAGCATTTTCAATACCGCCAAACTTTCGATACTTTAACCGGGCAATTTGCAGAAATGCTGAGTGCAGGCTATGTGGAAGCTGATATCATTCCTTTCCGGAACTTTGCCATTAAGCCGGGAGTTCGCGCTGAATACTCCAAATTGCTTGCAAAGGGAAACATTTCACCGCGTTTGGCCATGGCGATCAAAACCGGTAAAACGAGCCAGATTTCATTGGCTTCCGGGTATTTCTATCAATTAGTGTCTCAAAATTACCTGATGCAGGGATATCGCCCGGATTTCCAGGAAGCACTGCATTTAATGGCGAATTACCAGATCATTGCGAAAAACCGGATTTTCCGCCTGGAAGGTTATTACAAATCGTATGATCAGCTGGTGCGTGAACAAGGAGTTCCGTATACGCCGAATGCTTTCCGCTTCAATTATGGAATGGTCGACAATAGTGGTTCCGGCTACGCGCAGGGAATCGATGTTTTCTGGAGAGACAAGAAAAGTATCAAGAATTTCGATTACTGGATTTCCTACAGTTTCATTGATACGAAAAGATTGTATCAGAACTATATTTCGAAAGTAACCCCGGATTATGTTTCGGATCATAACCTGAATGTGGTGATGAAGTACTTCTCGATGAAGCTTCAAACGAGTTTTTCCATGACATATAGTTATGCAAGTGGCCGACCGTATTATAATCCTTCCAATGCGCGTTTCCTTGGAGATCACTCACCGGATTACCACAACCTGGCATTCACTGCAGCATATTTAACAACAATTAAAAAGATGTTTACGGTCTTTTATATTAGTTTAGATAACATAACGAATCGACATAATGTGTTGGGATACAGGTATAGTTATGACGGAAGTCAGAGATATGAGATGAAGCCGCCGTTTTATTTCAATATCTTTTTCGGATTCAACATGTCATTGAAAGAGTTTAATAAAGACGAACTTTAATTTTTAGCATATGAAACACGTAATTTTATCAGTGGTTTTGGCATTTACACTTCAAGCAAATGCACAGGATGAAGCAGTAGCGAAAGATTTGGCTCCTGTTTGTGCTGACCTGGATTCCCTGCATACGCTGGAAGCATGGAAAGCGAAATCAGATGAATTGTCGGCATTGAAAGAAAAGTACCCGGACAGCTGGATGACGATTTACTACTATGCCTATGCGAGTATTCAATTGTCGTATTTTGAGCCCTCATTAGGTTTGAAAGATGCATTTGTCAATAATGCGGAAGACCAGTTAACAAAACTGGAGGAAAAATGTCCCTTGAAAGATGAAGTGTTTATTATGAAAGCAATGGTTGCCAATGCGCGTATCGGAGCTGATCCTGAAAACCGCTGGCAGAAGTATGGGAAAATCTTTGAAGACAATTTAAAAGCGGCAAAAGGAGTGAATGAAAACAATCCGCATATCTATCTGCTGAAAGGAATTGCTACATTCTACACACCGAAAATGTTTGGTGGCGGAGCAAAGAATGCAAAGACTTATTTCGAAAAAGCACAGTCCAAGTATGATTTGATTACTTATACGGGTGTTGATAAACCATATTGGTGGGGGAAAAGCACTTGTTTTTACTTCTTCGGAGAAATTGAGAAGGAATTAGGGAAATAAAAGGTCATTTCGACTCCGCTCAATGGCTAATGAGTCTGAAAAAGCTTGCAGAGCGGAGTCGATGTAAGCTTTTTCAGGCTTTCTCAATCAACCGTGAATTGTAATACTGCACATCATCACTCACTTCTTCCCGGATCCATCCCGGAAGCTCAAATGCTTCATCTTCTGATTCCAGTTCGAGCTCGGCAATGATCAAACCTTCCAGTTTTCCATGGAAAATGTCGATTTCCCACTTTTTTTCACCTACAATCAGATCAAAACGCTCTTTTTCGAGCACTTTCGGACAAAAATTCTGTAACAGCTGATTGGCATCCTCAAAGGGAATCTCGTATTCGAATTCATCCCTTGAAATACCGTTTGATTTTCCTTTGATCGTGAGGTATCCTTTTTCGCCTTTGGTACGGACACGAACAGTTTTTCCGTCATTATCAGAAATATAACCTTGCCGTATTTTTTTCGACTGCAGGTATTTGACTACATCCAGTAATTCTTCATTGACCAGGAATTTCCGTTCTATTTCTTTCATTTTTTTGATATTAGGACTTCAGGATTTTAGGAGCCAAGAGTCAAGACTGATCAGGTTTCGTTGAATCAAAGTCTTGTCTCCGCTTATCCTGACTCTTTAAGTCTTAGAATCCGGTGTCCGTTTTCGACGAATGTACGACAGATTTCGGGAAGTTGCCCGGTTCACGCTAAAAAATACGGATCCGGCAGGTGTGGGATTAGCCCAGTCACAGTAAGGGTTTTTGTCCTGTTTGCAACCGGAATCACCAACTTAAAATCAAACCACAGATTCCTCCCGGTGAAGAAATATTCTTGTCTTTTCTTAATTTGCGTGTATCTTCGCAGTATGCAGGTAATTCTGACTTTCGACTATGAATTGTTCTTCGGAACCGCAACAGGAAGTGTTCAAAAATGTATGATTGAACCAACTGAGCACCTGCTAGACCTTTCCCGCAAATTTCAAACTCCGATGGTCTTTTTCGTCGATGTGGGTTTTCTGATCCGCTTGTCGGAAGCCAAAGACCAATTCCCTGAATTACAGGTCGATTTTGACCGGATTGCTTCACAACTCCAGGAAATGGAAAAACTGAATTGCGAAGTACAGTTGCATATTCACCCGCATTGGGAGAAATCGGTTTACGATGGCGAAAAATGGATTGTTGTCACGGATGGAGCTTACAAACTCTCCGATTTTCCGGATCATGAAGCTGAAACAATTGTTCGGAAATACCATGCTTTTTTGAGTAGTTTGATCAAAAACAAGATTACAACTTATCGAGCCGGAGGATGGTGTATTCAGCCTTTCTCACAGATAGAACAGGTTTTCAGGGAATTGGAAATCGTGTGCGACTCGACCGTTTTTCCGGGAGGAAAGTTCGAATCGGAGCATTACCAGTTTGATTTTACAAAAGTTCAGCCGTTTTCCAACCCTTACCGTTTTCAGTCCGTTGTGACAGATGTGGTATTGAACGGGGATTTTCTGGAAGTTCCGATTGCGTCATGGGAATTTTCTCCCTTGTTCTATTGGAGGTTGTATATCTTAGGCAGATTAAACCCGAAAGACCATAAAATGATTGGTGACGGATCGTTTTTGGCACAACCCGGAAGGAAAAAATCCGTTCTTCTGAATAGAACATGGAATCACGTGAGTTCGGACGGTTATTATGCATCCATGTTGAAAAAGCAGGTGGAATTTTACAAGAAGAAAAAAGTGAAAACCTTTGTGGTGATCGGTCATCCGAAAGGAATGACACGTTATTCACTTAAAAAACTGGAATCATTTATAGCAGATACGAAAACGAGTGTTGAATACGTTAATTATTCCGCATGCATTTCGTAAAAGCAGATTCGATAGAAATAAAGCAGCAATGGAACCAATTGGTTCTTCAAAACAAGGCTTCGGTGTTTTCCGAATCGAATTACCTGGATGCAACTTCTGAAAACTGGATGATTTTGTATTCAGACGATTTGAAATCCGGGATGGCTTGTCCGTACGTGGTGAAAGGAGGTGTTTCCATTTTGGTAACCCCGTTTTTTAACCGGTTTATGGAATGGATCGGAAACCCGGTTCCGGAAGAAGAATTGGTGAAAGTTCTGGAAAATGAATTCAAAGTTGCAGACTTACAGGTTGGAAGAGGTTTCAGCCTGAATCAGCGCATTTATCAGCGATTGGAACCAGGAGCTTTAAAATTAAATCAACAGGCGAAACGCTCGCTGAATAAAGCAAAGAAATTTTCTGTTAAACAGGAAGTGAATATTCCGGCAATGATGCAGTTACTGCAAACAGAACTGGCAAACAAAATTCACGGAATCAATACTGTTACACTTCCGATCCTGGAAAAACTGGTATTCGGATACAAAGATTCACGCATCGGGCAGTTTAACCTATATGATGAAAATGAGTGGCTGGGCGGAATCTGGATACTGGAAACGGATTCGACTGTCCTTTATTTGAAAGGAACAACAACCGAAGAGGCGAAAAAGCTCGGCGGAATGTATCTATTAATGCTTACTGCGATTGAATATGCTGATTCCAGGGGGAAAGTTTTCGATTTCGGAGGCTCGAATGTGGAATCGGTCAGAAGGTTCAATCTGAATTTCGGAGCGCAGGATGTTGTATATTCACAATTGAGCTGGAACAATGCTCCGTTTTGGTGGCGGATAGTAAAAATGATGAGAGATAAATGGACAAAAAAGTAATTTTAATTACCGGGGCGACCGGCGGTTTGGGCTCGGCAATGGTGAAGCATTTTGAAAAACAGGATGTGAAACTGGCCCTGCATACTTTTCAGCAGGAACCATTTGACGTGGAATGCGAACATGCGTGGTTCAAAGCGGATTTACGGGATGCAAACCAGGTTTCGAATTTGATTGCTACTGTTTTGGCAAATTTCGGAAGGGTCGATGTATTGATCAACAATGCCGGAATTTCCCGGAACGGAATGAGCTGGAAATTATCACCGGCTGAATTCAATGAAGTGATTGCTGTGAACCTGACAGCTCCGTTTTTGCTGTCTCATGGTTTAATTCCTTCCATGCGTTCAAATAATTACGGAAGAATCATCAATATTTCATCGGTAGTTGCGCAAACCGGTGTGCCGGGAACAGTTGCCTATGCGGCAAGTAAAGCCGGGATTTTGGGAATGACAAAAACCATCGCAAAAGAACTCGCAAACCAACCGATAACCTGCAACGCATTGGCACTTGGCTACTTCGACCAGGGAATGATTTCAGAAGTGTCAGAAGAGCTTCAACAACAGATTATTGCCCAGATTCCGAAGAATAAATTGGGAAGCGTGGAAACGATTTTGTCTACAATCGACTGGCTTCTTACAGATGCGTGTGATTATGTTACCGGGCAAACCATTGCTTTAAACGGCGGGTTGTTTACCTGAGATTTGAACTTAAATTTGTAATGATCAAAATGAATTCTAAATCGTGATATTTCCAAAGAAAAATATGCCCCGTTGGGTAATCGTGTGTATTGATTTGGTGATTTCAGCAGTTTCTTTGTTGATAGCTTACCTGATCCGCTTTGATATCAAGGCGGATGCCGAAATGTGGTACAGCGAATTAGCAATCGTCCAATACTCAATCCTCCTGTTTTTTGCGATTCGTTTCATTGTTTTCCTTTCTTTCGGAATTCAGAAAGGAATCGTGAGACACACCTCCACATCTGATTTTAAACGACTGTTTTTAGCAATCACCACCACGTCTGTAATCTTCGCAATTATCGGGGTGATCCGGTATTTTTGGATTGACGGCTACTACATGTTCCCGGTTTCAATCATCATTATCGAATACGTTTTCTGCTTCTTCCTGATGGCCGTTTCCAGATTCGTGGTAAAACTACTTTACCTGGAATCTGTGAAATCCGATCTGGAGCAAAAATATGTGCTGATATACGGCGCGGGTGTTTCCGGGTTGATTGCAAAACGAATCATTGAAAAAGACACACGCATTCATTTCAAGGTATTTGGTTTCCTGGATGACAATCCCAGGATTTCCGGAACCAGGATTTCCGGGTCGGAAGTCTTTCATACGGATGAATTGGAAGAAATTCTCGCAAAGAATACTATTTCGCAGGTAATTATTGCGATTCAGAACCTGGCTCCCGAAAAACGGAATGTAATCGTTGAAAAATGCATTAGTGCCGGAGTTGAAGTGAAGAAAGTGCCAAGCCCGAAAAGCTGGATCAACGGAACCTTTACTTCAAAGCAGATCGCACAAATCAATATTGAAGATTTATTGAGCCGTAACCCGATTGTGTTAAACCAGGAACAGCTGGCAACCGATTTGAAAGACCAGGTAATCCTCGTTACCGGTGCAGCCGGTTCTATCGGCTCCGGAATTGTGCGCCAGGTATTGGAATACGAACCGAAGCTGGTGGTTCTGCTCGATCAGGCTGAATCGGCACTTTATGACCTCGAATTCGAGTTAAAGCAATTGAAAGATATTCCTCCGTTCGAAATCGTGATCGGGGATATCTGCAACGAAGAGCGCATGCGTCGTTTGTTCGAAGCGTTTAATCCGTCGTGGGTTTTTCACGCAGCGGCATACAAACACGTTCCGATGATGGAAATGAACCCGTCTGAGGCCGTTCGCAACAACATCCAGGGAACCAAAATCCTGGTAGACTTGTCAAATGAGAAAGGGGTTTACAAGTTTGTCATGATTTCTACCGACAAAGCGGTAAACCCGACGAATGTGATGGGGGCAAGCAAGCGTATCGCGGAAATCATTGCACAAGCCGCAAATACGGGAAAAACACAGTTTATCACCACGCGCTTCGGAAATGTATTGGGCTCAAACGGATCGGTTATTCCGTTATTCAAGCGGCAAATCGAACAGGGTGGACCTGTAACGGTAACGGACGAACGCATTACGCGTTATTTCATGACCATTCCGGAAGCATGCCAGTTGGTATTGGAAGCCGGAATTATGGGAAATGGCGGTGAAATCTATGTATTCGACATGGGAGCATCAGTGAAAATTGTTGATCTTGCGAAGAAAATGATTCAATTGTCGGGACTGGAACTTGGAAAAGATATTGAGATTACCTTTTCAGGTCTGAGACCGGGAGAAAAATTGTATGAGGAATTATTGAATGATGCAGAAAATGTTCAGGAAACCCATCATCCGAAAATTCTGATTGCAGCAGAAAGAAGTGCCGATGAACGGGTGTTTCAGACAATTGAAAACTTGTTGGATTCTGTCGGGAAAGTCGATAATCTGACTTTGGTAAAACACATGAAAGAGATCGTTCCGGAGTTTCTCTCGAATAATTCGGAATACAGTGTATTAGATAAAAAATAAGAGATGTTAGATTCCTATAAATTACAAGTTCGTTTTTCAGACTGCGACATGATGCAGCACGTCAACAACGCAGTTTATCTGAATTATTTTGAAGAAGCAAGAATTCACTATTTCCGACAAATGCTCGGAACTGACTGGGATTGGAGAAAAACCGGCGTTATTCTGCGAAAGAATGAGCTGGAATACCTGAAACCTATTTTCCTGCATGAACCGGTTGAAATTTTTATTTATCTAAAGCATGTTGGAGAAAAAAGTTTTACCTTGTCTTACGAAGTGAAAGTACTCCGGGAAGTAAGAACAACAGGAACTTCGGTGTTGGTTTGCTACGACAGTGTCAATCAATCCTCCATCCCGATTCCTGCCCGGATGCGGGAGGCCCTGAATAAACTTTCCCTGAAGTTGGAACAATAATTGATTAAGAGACATCAAGATTTTAAGACTGAATGGAATGCATTTGAACATTTCCGGTCCTGAAATCCTGAAGTTCTAAAGTCATAAAATCTATAAAATATGAAAATACTCGTTGCTATTTTTTGCTTGTTTTCACTGGCAGTTTCGGCTCAACCTAAATTCGGCGTTGTGAGAAAAGATTCTGTTCCGTGCTATCAGAGAGCTGCAGATCGTGCGAAACAGCGTTATTCCGAATGGGAATGCGGAAAAATTGCCGGGGTGGTTGATTGCAATGAGAAGCTGGAAATGTCACCGGATGGAAAACGTGTGGTGACCAGTTCGCAGAAAATGCCTTTTTCCGGGGTGTGCGAAACCTGCCATATGAACGGAATCCTGGAGCGCCGGGTGACGTTTGTAGACGGATATTCAAACGGAATCGATACAACGTATTATAAATCCGGATGCATCATGGTGATTCGTTCCCATATCCAGGGAGTTGAATCCGGACGCTGGACGTATTTCAATGATTCGACGCAGATTCCTGCCTGGGAAAAGAATTATGTCATGGGGCAATTTGAAGGTCCGCAAATCACATACAATGCAAAAGGGGATACGGTAAAACTTGAGAATTACGTTCAGGGAGTTTTAAACGGACCTAAGATCACATATGATTCGAAAGGTGTTCGCAGCAAACAGGTAAATTACGTGAAAGGCTTACTGGACGGACCGTTTTTGGTTTACAACCGTGCTGGTAAAATCATTGAAGAGTTGAGTTTCAAACAAGGAAAGAAAAACGGCGTTTTCAGATACTATTATGATGACGGGGTTCTTTTAAGAACAGAAAACTGGCTGATGGATGTCCGTAACGGGGAATTTAAAACCTTGTATTACGACCAGAAATTGCAAAGTGTGGAAGTTTACAAGAAAGGCTTGAAAGAAGGCTGGTTTGAAGAACGTTTCCCGGATGAGAAAGTGAAAAGCCGCGCTTTGTACAAAAAAGATATCCTGGTGGAAGAGCACGTTTTCGACGAACAGGGAAGAGAAATTCGTACGTTTGGTGGAACGGCAAGTTCCGGAAAAGAAGATGATGCCATGCCGACAGCCAAAGGCAAAAAAGATAAAAAGAAGAAAACAAAAGAGGAACCGAAGAAAGAGGAGAAAACTTCAACCGAAACCGGAAAATAAATGAGGTCAATTAGAGTTTTCCTCTGTAAACGAATATAAAAACGGGCTTTTGTGAATGAACAAAAGCCCGTTTTTTATACTATTTGTTTTGAATACAACGAACAGCCATTCCACAGCCTAAATCCATGTCGCGCTGCAGGTAAATACGTTCCGTATTCGTCGGGAAAAAGGCATAAAATGCTTCGTTTTTAGGAGTAAGCGGGTTGGCAGTCCAAAAATAAGCATGTGTATTTTTGTAAGGGAATAAACCATCCCAATTAACCAGTCCGCAAGGTAAAATAGACAAACCGGTTTCATTGGTTGCCTTTACTCCGCCTTTCCATGTTTTGACTTGTTTGATATATTTTCCTTCGTCTCCTTTGTACGTTGTTTGAACGAACTCCTGCATTTTTCGCCATTCTTCGGTAACAGGAATATGAAATCCTTCCGGAGCAAGCCCGCGAGAATCGCTTACCGCATAAAAGTTATAGAATATACCGTAACTGGCAGCATTTTTAGGATCGAAATTGTAATAACACCAGGCCGGTTTTTTCGCTCTTGTAGCCGCTTCCCACTCTTGTTTTGTTTTGGCGTTGAAAATCGAATCTCCATTGCGAAATACGTTGACAGCTAAATTATACTGTGTCCAGTTTTGAGTGCCGATCTGAACAGTTTTGATAGTGTCCGATTGAGCAGATGCCGTAAGTCCTGTGAGACTAATAAATACAAGCGAAATCAAGTGTAGTTTTTTCATCGTTAAAATTTTTTTGAAGCGAAAATACGTGGTCAAATAAATTTTAACAGACCAAATAATGGATTAATTGAACCAAATAACGATTGAACCGGATTATTGATTCCACTCCAGCAGTTTCGCCTCAAAGCCATCAAAAACAGCATATGTATTGTAATGAATCCATTCGCCCAGGTTGATGTAAGTGGCGCGTTCATTGATCCGGATAGTCATCGGAAGGTGGCGGTGACCAAAAATGTAATAATCCTGCGGATTTATTTCTTCCTGCTCTTTGCAGTATTGTACCAGCCATTCTTTGTCTTCACCTAAAAACTGGCTGTCGGAATCTCCGGTAGAAATACGGCTTTTGCGTGAGAAATAGTTCGCAAGGCCAATTCCGAAATTCGGGTGCAGACGTGCAAACAACCATTGAGACCATTTCGCTGCAAATACTTTCTTGATAAACTTGTATCCGCGGTCTCCGGGTCCCAAACCATCTCCGTGTCCGATCAGGAATTTTTTGCCGTTAAACACTCTGAAAACGGGCTTACGATAGATTTTAACCCCGAGCTCCTGCTCGAAATAATCAAACATCCACATATCGTGGTTTCCGGTAAAGAAATAAACGGGAATTCCTTTGTCTGTCAGTTCGGCAATTTTTCCCTGCAAACGGACAAATCCTTTCGGAATGGCGTGCTTGTACTCGAACCAGAAATCAAAAATATCTCCGACCAGGTAGATTTCGTGCGCATCTTTTTCCACATGGTTCAACCAGTCGATAATGCGTCGTTCTCTTTCCAAACTTTGAGCACCAACAGGTACACCTAAATGGAAATCGGAAGCAAAATAAATTTTCTTTCCGTCTGGTAGTTCCATTTTAGAAGCCAAAAATGGTTTTCAGTGCCTGTTCCAATTCAACACCGCGTAGCTTGGTATCGATAATATTTCCGGTCTTGTCTACTAAAACGGTGAATGGAATGGAAGAAACCTGGTATTGTTTCGCCACTTCGTTCGACCAGTATTTTAAATCCGAAACGTGATTCGGCCACGCCAGTTTGTCTTTTTCGATTGCAGCAAGCCACGGTGCTTTTTCCTTGTCCAATGAAACACTCATAACGGTAAATCCGGCGTCTTTGTACTTGTTATACAACGCAACCACGTTTGGATTTTCCTTGCGGCAAGGACCACACCAGGAAGCCCAGAAGTCGATTAATACCACTTTCCCTTTCAGATCAGATAGGGAAATCGGTTTTCCGTTTACGTCATTTTGCGTAAAATCAGGAGCTGGTTTTCCGGAGGCAAGGAAATTTTGCT
>VFQP010002395.1_pt1 | contig 21060 bp, 18 predicted proteins | sample 3512351 | NCBI WGS metagenome assembly VFQP01 (sample SAMN10412372, study PRJNA504923) | tailings metagenome | isolation source: Relicate 1 Philex TSF1 revegetated site | place: Philippines: Tuba, Benguet | collected 2017-08-29
ATTTCGACGATCAAAGGAGGAGAAATCTCTTTCAGAATCACTTCTGAGGCAGATCTCTCTCTAATGTTCGAGGTGACGAGCGACTTTTTGAGACAGCCTCGATATTATTTCATTCCTATTGTACAATAATTTAAGGTTTCGAACACCTCTAATTTGAAATCCCGAAGCCTTATCGTTGGATTTATAATCCAAATTGCTCAGTAATGATTAAAAATTGGAAGAGTTCGACATTACAAATGTCGAACAGCATCCATGTAACTGCGAATGTTGGCGCCCTCGCCAACGTTTATTAAAAACTTAGTAGTAGCAAATACTTTACACATCCATCCCTCACTATCCAAGTGCTTATCTTATTTTTGTAGCATACACAAAACAAATGATAGCAATAAAATCTGTTTCACATCAGTATGGGGCTGAGCAAACGATAACCTTTGCCGATTGGCAGGTAAACAATGGCGAGCAATGGCTTTTACTTGGGCAATCGGGCAGTGGAAAAACTACTTTGTTACACATTTTAACCGGCCTACTTAAACCTACTCGTGGCGAAATCAAAATCAACGATACCAATATATACACACTTTCATCTAAAAAAATCGATCAATTTAGAGGGCAGCACATTGGTATCATTTTTCAAAAACCACATTTGATTAAAAGCCTCAACATTACTGAGAACCTAATATTGGCACAAACCTTTGCAGGTTTAACTACCAATAAGGTCCGAATTGAAGAAGTACTGGCTTCGTTAGATATGGCACACAAGAAAAATGCTTATCCACAAGAGTTAAGCCAAGGGCAATTGCAACGCGTTACCATTGCGAGGGCTGTTATTAACAAGCCCATTTTGTTAATTGCTGATGAACCTACATCGAGCTTAGACGATAAAAATGCCGAAGCAGTATTGGCTTTGTTAAAAGAACAATCGGAATTAAACCAAGCTACTTTGGTAGTGGCCACCCACGACAAGCGAGTGAAAGATGCGTTTAACCTAACCTACGATTTATCATGAGCCCATTTAAAATAAGCTGGAAAAACATCTGGGCGAAGCCTTTGAACGCCGCACTAAACATTTTGCTAATTGCTTTTGGAACGGCTATTTTAACGGTTTTGTTGCTGGCATCAACCCAAATAGAAGATAAGCTAGACAAAAACTCGAAAGATATTGATTTGGTAGTTGGCGCAAAGGGCAGTCCGTTGCAATTAATTTTAAGCAGCATTTATTACATCGATTTCCCAACTGGAAATATTCCAATGATGGAAGCGCAAAAGTTGATGAAAAGTCCTTTCGTAAAACGGGCTGTACCTTTAGCTTTAGGTGATAATTATAACGGAGTACGCATTGTGGGTACCGATAGTAATTACATCAGCCTTTATGGCTTAAAACTACAAAATGGCAAATTTTGGGGAGCAGATTTAGAAGCTACCATTGGCGCAAACGTAGCCAAAGAGCAAAACCTGAAAATTGGCGATACTTTTTTTGGCGGACATGGCTTAACCGAAATGAAGGATGAACACAAAGACCACGCTTATAAAGTAGTTGGCATTTTGGCACCACAACAAAACGTTACCGATAATTTAATTTTAACGGGTATCGGCAGTGTTTGGAAAATGCACGAGGAACATGCCGATGAAGAACACGTGGAAGAAGAACATCATCACCATGAGGATGAAACAGCCCATGTTCAGGAGGAAGACCGGGAATACACTTCATTGTTAATCCAATATCGTTCACCAATGGCGGTGGCCATGTTCCCTATGATGGTGAACCAAACCACCAATATGCAGGCAGCTAGTCCGGCACAGGAAAGCACACGTTTGTTTTCGTTAATTGGCGTTGGGGTTGATACTTTGCAATGGTTTGCTTTGTTAATTATGTTCATTGCGGCCATTAGCGTGTTTGTAAACCTATACAACTCTTTAAAAGAGAGAAGTTACGATTTGGCCATCATGCGTACATTAGGTGCATCAAAAGGAAAGCTTTTTTCGTTAATCATCTTAGAAGGTTTAATTTTAACATTGATAGGCACAATTATTGGCGTAGCTTTGGGGCATGGTATTTTGCAATTGATTGGCAGCTACCAAGAAAGTAGCCAAGCAAAAATGAATGGTTTACTTTTTATAAATGAAGAATTTTATCTACTGGCGGCAGGCTTGATGATTGGAATTGTTGCGGCAATTATTCCGGCAATACAGGCTTACCGAGCAGATATATCGAAGATTTTAGCAAAGAATTAAACAAGTAAACCGTCATTGCGAGGCACCAAGCAATCTTACAACACCTAAAATAATTACTTTCGCTTTAGGATTGCTTCGTGCCTCGCAATGACGGCAGGAAAAAATATAATACACAAAATGAAGAAACTAACATTCCTATTTTTATTATTCATTGGTTTTGGCATCAGCAAAGCGAATGCACAACACGATCCAAGTGACCAAATCATCTCTGCTAACTGGGATGTAATTGGCGATGTAGAGTTTAAAATGGCGAAAGACGACAGCGAAATGTACGCTATCTTTAACAACGACATCAAAAAAAGGGCAGGCAAACCTTTCGAATTGGAAGGTTACATCGTACCCATAAAAGATGGTATGAAGCAAACTAAATTTATGCTTTCTACTTTACCCATTAACCAGTGTTTTTATTGTGGTAAAAATGGCGTGCCTATTATGGTAGAAGTTCAATTGAAAGAACCCACTAAATTTACCTATCAAACCATTAAAGTAAAAGGCACTTTAAAACTGAGCACGGCAAATGCCTTAGATGCTTCGCCAATTTCGTTGATAAATGGAATGATAGTGAAGTAGCTTAACATATTTGTCATCTCAACGAGGAACGAAGCAATCTTACTATGGTCAATCATACCTATAGCTTTAATATTACTTCATACCTGCAATGACGACAAGAGCATAAAAAAAATCCCTAGACACAACATCTAGGGATTTTTATGATATCATGGGCTAAAACCTAGTGACCTGAATGTCCGTCAGCTCCGTGTGCGTGGCCATGGCTTAGTTCATCAGCAGTTGCTTCTCTTACTGTTAAAATTTTACCAGCAAAAATTAAATTTTTACCAGCCATTGGATGGTTTAAATCTACCGATACAATCTCTTCGCCTACTGCAGTTACGCCTGCACGAAATTGATTACCTTGGTTGTCTTGCAAAGGAATTACATCCCCAACGTTAGGCAATTCTGCACCGCCTTCTTTAAACATACCTACAGGTAAATCTACATGAGCTCCCGGATCAATTTCTCCGTAGCCATCAGCAGCTTCCAATTCAAAACTATATTCATCGCCTACGGTTAAGCCCGTTAAATGCTCTTCAAACTTTGGCAACATCATGCCCACACCATATAAAAATACTAGTGGGTTTTCTTCAGTAGCTTTCTCTACAAAAACTTGGTTACCTTCTGGAGTTGTGGTATGTAGCTCGTAAGTAAGAGAAACTACCGTGTTAGATGTGATCTTCATTCTATTATTTTTTATTTTATTGATTGATGAGGTACTATATGCATCATCATTAATTGTATTAATGCCCCCTCTAATTGCTGGACAAATATAACTTAATTATTATGCTAACAAAAAACCAGTACTATTGTTGAAAGGATTATGAATTTAACCCGTAAAATCACGGCGGTCCAATTCATTTAGATGTACTTTTGCCTGCACTTTGCAACATCGCCTGGTAGAGGGCATCCAAAAAACGTTGTTGTTTCACATCGTTCTTGAAATATCTTTGATAGTTCACGCTGCAGCTTTGTACATCAGTAATGTTATTAGGGTTAAACGACCAATCGTCTCTGCTTTTTATCGCTATACCTAAACGGTCGCTACAACTTTGCCACATCTCTGTAAACCTATTGGCCTGGCTTTGTTCTAGCTTAGAAAAATCGGCATACACAGTGAAGCCACGCATTTCAGAGTTAAAGAATTGAGAGATGGAAGTTATGGGAACTCCACCCCAATTTATAGTTACACCTGCCGGAAGGTTAATATCGGTAAGTCTATCCTCACTCATGATCTTATTTTGCTTTCCTTTTTTCCAGAAGCTTTCTTTGTATACCAAAGTTGTACCTACTGGCACTGGTATTTTTTTTACCACTAAAGGTTTGGTGGTTATGAAATATGGATAATCTCGCCCACTATTACCACCAGTTGGGTTCATATTGCCAACACAACCCGTAAGCAATGCCGCAAACATAAATGGAAGTTTAGAAAATTTCATTGATAGTTTTAACTGTTACCTACAAACAAGATGCCACTATTTAAGATGATTTATGTGTCATATTCTTGCCTAAGCGACACGGAGAATACATCCAAGGGTATCGGATTTAGTTTACCGCTTCGCTATAGGTCAGCATCAGCTTTTAGGTTAAACGTTTAACTTTCTGCTATCAATTAAAAAAACCTATAACTCAAGTTATTTAATATGCTCCAAGGCTTCTTCTATGGTAGCTACAGGTAGTTGGCAAGTCTTATTTCTGCACACATAAATTTTAGTTTGCTCGCTTTGCTTATGCTGCAATAAAGGAAGTGTACTTTTCGTTCCTGCCAAAACAATTTTATTTGGGATATATTGCCTATCTAAGTCTCTTTTTACTGCTCTGAAATCTGGTCCGGCAATGGCAATCTCGTTAATACCATACACTTCGTTAAGTAATTGAATACTCCAATTGGAATAGGCAGAGCCGTAAGATTTAATACGTGGTAAAACTGCACTTAGCATAGCTGATGCTTTGCTTGCAAAAATCTCATCATCAAAAAACAAGCCCAATTTGTGTAAATTTTGCGCCATTACCGAATTAGAAGCCGGTATTACGTTATCCATCACTTCATGTTTGCGGGCTATTAAACGCTCACCCTGGTTAGCGGTGTAAAAAAACATCACATTGTGCTCATCGGCAAAATTTGCCAAAACGTATACGGAGAGTTCTTTAGCCTCGTTTAGCCAAGCCTCGTTAAAATCAACCTCATAAAGTGCAATCAGTGCCTCAATTAAAAATGCATAATCATCTAAAAACCCAGAGATACTTGCCTTTCCATTTTTATAGTTTCTAAACAGTCCCCCTTGGTCATCTACCAAATTATTTAGGATGAAAGTAGCGGCTTTCTTTGCTTTTTGATAATAGCTGTCGTTGGCCAAAACCTGTGCGGCGTCTGCCAAAGCTTTAATCATTTGGGCATTCCAAGCGGTTAGGCACTTATCATCAAGTCCGGGTCTTACACGCTCCGCTCTTTTTGCTAGCAACTTCAATTTTGCCTCTTCAACTGTAGCCTCAAAATCGGCTTTGCTCAAATTGTATTTTTCCATTAAGGTGTCATCCGAAAAATTACGTCGTAAGATATTCGTATGTTCTTCTTCCCAATTGCCATCTTCGGTAATGTTAAAATAAGCTAACAACATCGGGTTGGAACCTGCTGCTGCTTCAAAATCAGCTTTGCTCCATACATAAAATTTCCCTTCTACGCCTTCGCTATCAGCATCTAGTGCCGAATAAAATAAGCCTTCTGGCGAGGTCATTTCACGCTCCACCCATTCGATGGTCTGTTTAATTACAGCGGCATAGGGTTCCAATTTTAGGCATTGATAAGCCTCGGCGTATAAACTTACCAGCTGCGCATTGTCGTACAACATTTTCTCAAAGTGTGGCACATGCCATTGCCCATCTACCGAATAACGGGCAAATCCGCCACCAACTTGATCGTAGATACCTCCTGTAGCCATCGCTTCTAGCGTAGTCATTACTTGCATCATCACAGCCTGGTCGTCTTTTAAAAATGCATAACGCAGCAAGAACGACCAATTGTTGGGCAAGGGAAACTTTGGCGCTCTATTGTATCCACCTTCAATTGGGTCGAAATTACGTTTCCAAGGCGCCACGATCTCTACCAGTTGTTCTTCACCAAAAGTTAATTCCGCACTGCCACTTTCAATCAACTCTGCCTGCTGCAAACCTTCCGTTAATCGCTCTGCGTATTTTATCGCTTTTTCAGGATCTTTTTGCCACAGGCTGGCCAAGTTCAACAGAATATTAATCCAATCTGCTTTTCTAAAATATGTGCCACCGTAAACAGGACGCTGATCGGGCAAGCAAATGGCATTTAGCGGCCAACCTCCATTGCCATTCATCAATTGCACGGCCATCATATAAATTTGATCAATATCCGGACGTTCTTCTCTATCTACCTTAATACAAACGAAATGCTTGTTCATCACTTCGGCTACCTCATGGCTCTCGAAACTTTCATGCTCCATCACGTGGCACCAATGGCAAGCCGAGTAGCCAACACTCACGATAATCAACTTGTTTTCATCTTTCGCTTTTTTTAGCGAAGCTTCGTTCCACTCGTACCATTCTACCGGGTTGTGGGCATGTTGCAATAAATAAGGTGATGACGCGTGGATGAGTGAATTAGGTTCTTGCATATTGTAAAGGTATAAGGTTTATGGCGTAAGGTATAAGGTTTTGAAAAAGTTTTTGTGAATAAATGCCTCTCTAAAGTCGAAATTGAAAATTATCAAATTTAGTCCTGCGATTAGCTATCACGGGTGTTCAAAACATGCTTTCTATAAGTTCGAAGAACTAATATTATTTTAGACCAAGAGACTGATATAGTTAAAAACCACAGCGTGGTGATATTATTTTTATTCAGTTTTCAAAAAAAATAGGTTTCGAACAACCCTAATTAGCTATCGTTTTTATACTTTTAGGTAAATGTTGAGATCTATGGAATTAGCCGAAAGTATATTATTTAATGCGATTAAAGAAATTATCGTTCAATCGAGATTAAGGGTATTTCGCATGGCTAACTCTGCGCTTTTAGAGTCTTATTGGCACATAGGAAAACTTATTGTTGAAGACGAGCAACAAGGAAAACATAGAGCAGATTATGGTAAAGCAACTTTAAAGGTTTTATCTAAGCAGCTAACGCTAGAGTTCGGTAAGGGATTTGATGAACGAAATTTAAACAACATGAGGGCTTTTTATAATGCTTTTCAGATTTGGTACGCAGTGCGTACTGAATTGAGTTGGACACATTACCGACTACTTTCAAGACTAGATGGCGAAGAAAAAAGAACTTTTTACATCAATGAAGCCATTAGTGGCAATTGGAGTAGCAGAGTTCTGCAAAGACAGATAGAAACATTATCTTTCGAAAGAACTTTGACTAATGCAAATTCGACAACGCCTACCATCCAAGATTTTATTAAAGACCCATACATTTTCGAATTTCTAGGAATAAACCCAGAAACTTCTACCACAGAAAGAAATTTAGAAACGGCAATTATAGACCATTTACAAAAATTCCTACTCGAATTTGGAAAGGGATTTGCTTTTGTGGCGAGACAACAGCACATTGTAACTGACACTTCCGATTTCTATATCGATCTTGTGTTTTACAACTACATCTTAAAATGTTTTGTCATCATCGATCTAAAAACTGGAAGCTTAAACCATCAAGATATTGGACAAATAGATATGTATGTAAGGATGTATGACGATCTGAAAAAAGGTAAAGACGACAATCCAACAATTGGCATATTGCTGTGCTCAGAAAAAGATGAAACCATTGTAAAATACTCCGTGCTTAACGATAAAAACCAGCTTTTTGCTAGCAAATATCTTTTATACCTGCCAAAAGAGGAAGAATTAAAAAACATTATAGAACAAGATAGACTTAGATTTGAATTAGACAACAAATCATGAAACCATTTCAATTTGATAGGAATAGCTCCATTTCCATATAAAAATAATAAGCAGATGAAAATTACCCACACCGAAATTTACCGTTTTAGCATCCCGATGGAACCTTTTGTAATTGCCACCGGCACCATGCACTTTGCGCAAAATGTTTTGATAAGGATTTTTACCGATGCAGGTATCCACGGCAACGGCGAATGCTCGGCTTTTCCGATGATTGTGGGAGAAACACAAGAAACTTGCTTGGCGATGGCCAAAGACTTTGCCCAGATCTTAAAGGACAAAGATCCATTAGACATTCCTGCAAGGATGAACGACTTGCTGGGGTATGCAGCCCACAATCCAACTATTAAAAGCGCATTTGATATGGCGCTGTTTGACATTGCCGCTAAAAATGCAAATCAACCTTTATACCAGTTCTTAGGTGGACATAAGAGAACTATAGAAACCGACATGACTTTGGGCATTGGCACTCCCGAACAAATGGCCTCCAAAGCGGTAGAACATGTAAATAATGGGTGCAGAATTATTAAAATTAAACTCGGCAAAAAAGTTCATGAAGATATCGAGCGTGTGGCATCAATAAGAAATGCCATAGGCGATGAAACTACTTTACGTTTAGATGCCAATCAAGGTTGGAGCTTTGACGATGCGCTTTTTGCTTTAACAGAACTAGAGAAATTTAACATCGAATTTTGCGAACAACCCATGCGTACTTGGTTTGACGATAAGTTGCCAGAGCTAAACACCAATTCGCCTATTGCTTTAATGGCTGACGAAAGTTGCTATAACCACCATGACGCAAGGAAACTCATCAACTCACAGTCTACAACTTTTTTGAATATCAAGTTTTCTAAATCTGGCGGAATTTTAGAAGCGCAGAAAATACATGAGGTTGCTTTACAAAAAGGGGTAAAGTGCATGATTGGTAGCATGCTCGAAAGCAGATTAGCGCTAACCGCTAACCTACACTTTGCTTTGGCTAGCCCCAATGTAGTCTATTTTGATTTAGACACCTGCCTACTTGGACATTTGGTAGACCCAGTAATTGGTGGCTTAACTTACCAAGGTTTTACGCTCGACGTGCCCGATACACCAGGTATTGGTGCCGAAGCTGATGAATTCTTTTTAGAGAAATGCGAAAGCTGGATCATATAAAAAAATGATTGAATGAGAAAATGACTAAATGATTGAATGTATAATTCCATTCGTTCTATCCTAACATTTCATCTTTACAACATTTCAACCTTAAAACATCCTAATCTACGAAGACTTTCGGAGTTTTGTCGATAAAAATGGGGCGTTGGTCGATTACTCCTAATTTGCGTGCAACGTTTTTCCATGGTTTGCGTCTTACTAACAAAACACAAATCAATTATGAACCGCCAATAATTAAATCATCATTAAAACTACAAGCAAATGGTGATTTAATTAAGGCATGGAAAATTTGACCACTAAAAACAAAATCAACAACAAATGAAACAAAGAACTTCTTCGCTATTCGCTATCGGGATTTTAGCTTTAGCCCTTACCACCTCATCAGTTTATGCAAACAATGAAGTAACTGGCCCCGTTACTTACAGAACCACAGACCAATCTGCTCCGAAAAAAATTATCATTTCTGGCAATGTAGAAGTGACTTTAGTACAAGACCACGAAAGCAAAAAACTGTATACTAATGATGGCACTGCAAAAGCTAGAGTTTACGCAACAGACGACGCCATTTATGTTTCTACCAAGAAAAACAGCGAAACTGCAAAAATTACACTTTATGTAGGCAACGTTTACCGTATAGATGTAGCTGGAAACGCAGTAGTAAATACCAAAAACACCGTAAATGCACAACACTTACAAATCATTATCCAAGACAATGCCAAGGCAGAAATTAGCTCAAATACCGAAAGCTTATATACTAAATTAAGTAACGAAAGTGCTTTAAAATTAAACGGAAGCACCCAATTACATGCGGTTTCTACCAATGAGTTAGCCAGCCTAAACACTAAAAACTTTAAAGCTGCCAAAACAGAAGTAGAGAAAAGAAATTCGGCAGATTACGCAAAGGCAAAATAAGCATTATACACGCAAATGTTAGCGCTATATCATTTAGGTATAGCGCTTTTTTTATGCAATGATAAATCTATATATTAGCAACCAAACTTAGTATGGCAAGCATGAAAAACATTACGGATAGACACGAATATATTCTCCAAAAACTAAAGGAAGACGGCAAAGTAAACATCATTGAACTTATTAACTTGATGAAAGTTTCGGGTGTTACCATACGTAAAGACTTGAAAATGCTGGAAGACAAAAACCTCTTGTTTAGAACCAGAGGAGGCGGATCTATCAAAAATCCCTATGCCAGCGAAAGGAGCATTTATGAGAAAGAACAAATTAACGCTGATGAAAAACAACGTATAGCCAAAGCAGCACTAAAATTGATCAAAAATACGGATTCGATTACTATTGGATCAGGTTCTACGGTATTTGAAATTGCCCGATTTTTAAATCCTTCGGAGCACATAACCGTTATTACCCCGGCTTTAAAAGTAGGCTTAGAGCTAAGTAACAGAACTAATATTGAAGTGTTGCAACTAGGCGGAATGATTAGGGCAAACTCTTCGTCGGTAGCGGGTAACTTTGCCGAAAAAATATTGGAAGAAATTTCTTGCGGTATTTTGTTTTTAGGAGTTGATGGCATTGACCTAGATTTCGGTTTTTCTATTACCAATTTGGCCGAAGCTGCTTTAGACCAAAAGATGATAGAAACTGCACAAACGGTGGTGATATTAGCCGACAGTACCAAATTTGATAAACGTGGCTTGGGCAAAGTGTGTACATTCGACCAAGTGGCTTACGTCATTACCGATGATAAAGTACCTGACATCATTGTTCAACAAATTGAAGAAAAAGGAGTTAAAGTAATTATCGCCTAAAGCAAGCCATTTAAAACAACTATATTTTAGCTTTTCCTAAATATTTATGCTGTGGTGTTTTTTTAGGCACCTCATTTTTTATCGCCTCGGCAACTTCTACAGGCAAATCCGATTCTAAAATATCTGCACCGCCTTTAAAAATATCAATATAAGCTTTTGCTCGCTCAGCAGCAGTTGGCAATTTATCATAAGTGGGTGCCGAAGATATCATTACCATTACTCCTTTATCTTGCAAAAGCTTCATCAACTCTTTATTTTCAGGCGTATATTCTGGTCCTATATAAGCAATAATACTACCCCAAGGGATATTTGCCTTAACATATTCGTCGTATGCTTTTTTAGTTTTGATATGCACAGAAAGCATCCAATTGGGGTTTTGATCTAGATAAAAACGAGCTTGCTTTGCATTATGCACCGTTAACATCACGGCCTCATTACTACACTCTTTTAAAATTCGGGCAGTCATTTCTAGGGGAACATCCTTTTTATCCAAATTCATCACAGTTTTTCCTTTACTCCAAAGAATGGCCTCTTTTAACGTTGGTATTTTAGCATCAGTCAAATTACCTTCCGGATCTTTTAACCTTAGCTTCTGTATTTCGGCATACGTGTAATCTGAGAGTTTTCCCTTGCCGTTGGTTGTTCTTTCTAAAGTTGCATCGTGCATTAATACAGCCACACTATCTTTGGTTAGTCTAGGATCTATTTCAAAAAAAGATGGCATGTATTTTAAGGTATTAGCAAAAGTCTCCATAGAATTTTCTGGGAAACCTTTGGTCATACCGCCCCTATGCCCGCTGATAATGGGAAAATTGTTTTCTCCATGCTTAAAGAAAGCTTTCAGTTCATTAACATTTTTGAATTTTAAAATATTGATTTCCTGTTTCTGTGCAAATACCGCAAATGGAGATAACATTACTAGTAAAATTATTCTCTTTTTAAACGATTTTATCATGCTGATTTTTTTGATTTAAATGTATGTCATTGTCTAATTGAAGAACTTACTCTTCTTACTTTTCGAAGGAAAATACGCTTTAATAGCTTCATAAGCTTCTATCGCATTATCGCTTAAAAGAATATCAGCCCCACCGCCAATTGTATTTTTATAAGATTGAATTCGGGTATCCTTATTTTTTTCTTTCTCCATTACTTTAGCTGTGTAGATAAAAACCATCATCCCTTTGCTATGTACTAAATCATAAAACGCTTTCTTTTTAGGTTGACCAATGTAAGCCACCATATTTTCATGAGGAATTCCTATGGCTTCGTATGCCTTTAATCGTTCTGCATTACTTACAAAAACCTCAAACATTAGACTTTTATCTTTGGCGTAATAAAAAGCGGCCTCGGCTGGTTCATAAGCAGAGATAAGAACCGAACTTTCAGAGGTGGTCTCTTTAATGGTTTTGTAAAGTTGATTTAAGGGCACATCTTTTTTATCCAACATTAAAATTGTCTTCCCTTTTGCCCAAAGCAACATTTCTTCTAACGTATGGATGCGATAGTTGGTTGGCTTGCCACTTTTATCCAGCAACCTCAGCTTTTGCACCTCCTCCCAAGTGTAGTCAGACAATTTACCTTTACCAGTTGTAGTTCTATCTAAAGTAGCATCGTGTAAAACCACCACCACACTATCTTTGGTTAAACGCGGATCCACTTCAAAGAAAGCAGGTATTTTAGAAAGTACATACGCAAATCCGGCAATAGAATTTTCTGGATACAGTTCTTGCGCTCCACCTCTATGACCACTTATCATTGGAATACGATCTGGGGTATGTTTAAAGAATTCTTTTAAATCTTTGGTCGATTTAATTTTCAAAGTATTCAATTTCTGCTGTGCAAACAATTGAAAATTCGAAAACAATAAAATCGCCATCAAATAATTCCATTTCGTATGATAAAACCAATTAATTTTCATCGCCGCCAGCCATTTAAAGCTATTGATAAAGTGGAACCGAAAAATTACTGTCTTCATCGCTCTCCTCTAATAGCTCATTCTTTTTAGGAATAAAAGTTCTCACACTAAGCCTTTTTTTATCTTGATCAAACTTCATCAATCTTAAAATCCCGTTACCTCCATTTCTGTCTTTATCGGTATACTGCGGATTTCTTCTACCTTGGTAATCGGTTAATAATACCCTAATGGTTCTGCCTTCAAACTTAACCTCTCTCATCGCCTCGCCACTTACATGGCCGCAAAGCATCATGAAAACATTTGGCGAGTGCTTAAATTTCTCGATAATGCGTTTGCCCTGCTTAGTAAAATTACCTGGTTTTGGCGCTATACCTGCTCCTGCTACGAAATTGCTTTTGCTAGAAGTATCAGGCCTCAAAATATTATGGCTAACTACAATTGCCTTTCTATCCTTATATTTTGCTAAAATATCTGCTCCCCAATTGTGTACCCTTTCCTCCAGTGCGGCGTCATAAAGTTCTTTTTTACCTGGGTCGTTAAAAATCAAATACAAAGCAATAAACTTCTCGCCGTTAGCTTCGAACAAATCGTAGTGGCTATCGCTAGATTCGGCATTATCAAACGAGCCTCCATAATATGGCCTACCTTCAAAATGCTTTTTACCGAAATACTTGGTATATCCAACTTTAGAGCCATTGGGATCTCCATTTGGCCTAACATCGTGGTTTCCTACGGCCACACCATAAGGAATACCGTAAGGAAAATTTGGCTGTGGCCTTTCTAATCGATACATCGCATCTTTAGCTCGCTCCCATTGCTCAGGTAGCTTATCTCCTTGATCGGTAATGTCTCCCACATGTACCACATAAGCTATCTTCTCCTTTTGGGCGTGGTCAACAATCCAATCTATCTGATCGTAAAACATATTCATATTGCCCCCATACCTTTCTCCGGTATAATATTGCGTATCTCCCAAAACAGCTATTTGAAAATATTTATCTTCTTTAGTTTGTGCCGCAGCAGCAACTTCACTCTTATTAAAGAAATTTAGGTGCTTAAAATTGGCTCCAATTAGTGATAAACAGACTAATGAATAGATAACGAATATGCTCTTGGCGCTCGCATGTTTAGAAAATTTCGGATAATAATTCATACTACAAGAAAATTTTGGTTTTGGTTTATGCAAAAAAAATCAACACAAAACATTATTGAAATAATTTGAAACTAAATTTAACAAATAACAAACTAAAACAAATATAATTTTGAAATAAAACAAAATTTAATTGCATGACACGAAGGTAATTTGCCGAGATCAATTTAACTTTAAAAAGCTGTTAACATAAAAAACCTCCAAACTATACCGTAAGGAGGTTTCAAATGTTGATTACCAGCTAATATTAATTGAAATTTTTGTTATTGCAAGGCACGAGGCAATCTTAAAGTGGTAGTTTTACACCCTGCAATAGTTATAGGATTGCTTGATGCCCCGCAATGATGGAAAAATCCTCATAATTCACATTACTTATTCAATTCCGCAAAGTATTTATGAAACAAAGGCAAGGTTTCAATTCCTTTGTAATAATTATAAATATCGTATTTTTCGTTTGGCGAGTGTAGTGCGTCACTATCTAAGCCAAAACCGAACAATACCGATTTAATACCCAACACGTCCTCAAACAACGCTACAATTGGAATACTACCACCACCACGGGTAGGAATTGGTTTTTTACCAAAACTATCTTCAATAGCTTTTTCGGCAGCACGATAAGCAACACTATCTGTTGGCGTTACCACTGGCTCGCCACCATGATGCGGCGTTACCGTAACCTTCACTCCTTTTGGTGCAATTTTTTCGAAATGTTTGGCGAAAATTTCACTTATTTCATCCGAATTTTGGTTCGGAACCAAACGCATCGAGATTTTAGCATTAGCCTTACTTGGCAGTACGGTTTTAGCCCCTTCACCAATGTAACCGCTCCAAATGCCATTTACCTCTAAAGTTGGTCTTGTACCAGTACGCTCTAAGGTAGAATAGCCTTTCTCGCCCCATTCGGCATCAATAGCTAGATCTTTTTTATACTCCTCTAAATCAAATGGTGCAGAGTTTAATGCTGCTTTTTCGGCATCACTTAGCTCAACAACCTTATCATAAAATTCCGGAATAGTAATATGATTATTTTCGTCGTGCAAAGAGGCAATCATTTTACAAAGAATAGTAGCCGGATTGGCAACAGCACCGCCATAAACCCCCGAGTGTAAATCTCTATTTGGGCCTACCACCTCCACTTCCATATAAGCTAAACCACGTAATCCAGTTTCGATAGATGGATTTTCCATACTGATCATCGACGTATCAGAAATCAAAACCACATCAGCTTTTAAGCGCTCAGTATTTGCTTTCACAAAAATACCAAGATTAGCAGAACCTACTTCTTCTTCGCCCTCGATCATGAATTTTACGTTACAAGCCAAGGTATTGGTTTGCATCATCAATTCAAATGCCTTAACGTGCATATAAAACTGACCTTTATCATCGCAAGCGCCACGTGCATAAATTTTGCCATCACGTACGGTTGGTTCAAAGGGTGGCGTGTGCCATAATTCCAACGGATCTGCCGGTTGCACATCATAATGTCCGTAAATTAAAACCGTTGGCAAACTCGGATCTATAATTTTTTCGCCGTACACAATTGGGTAGCCTGCAGTTTCGCAAATCTCTACTTTCTCTGCTCCAGCCTCTTTCAACTTCTGAGCAACAAAATCAGCAGTTTTCAACACATCGCCTTTAAACTTAGGGTCGGCACTTACTGAAGGAAAACGCAACAACTCAAAAAGCTCGTCTAAAAAACGTTGCTTGTTATCTTCTACATATTTCTTTATTTCTTGCATAAGATTTATATTTTGTTGCAAATATAGGGATTTTGAAAAGAGCTAACGATTTAAAACGCTCATAAAAAACTTGTCACATTACCCCAATAAAGCTGGGTTTTTTATTACTTTTACCTACGGTAAAGTATAATTTCATGAAAAAACTTGTTATTTCTTTGTTGCTTATTTGTGCTGCTATAGTGTGTTCGTCATGGGGTTTTTTTTCGCATAAGCGGATAAACCAACTAGCCATTTTTACTTTGCCAGAAGGGATGGTTGGTTTTTACAAAAACAATCACAAATACATTACCGAACATGCGGTAGACCCCGATAAACGACGGTATGCCGATACCGCCGAAGCACCTAGACATTTCATTGATGTAGAGAACTACGAAAGCAACATTGACAGCATACCCGAAAAATGGAACGACGCCGTAAAAAAATATGGCGAAAAACATCTCGCTAAAGAAGGCATTGTACCTTGGCATATACAACGTGTTTATTACAACTTAGTTAGGGCATTTAAAGAACGCGACTCGGCAAGAATTTTACGCTACTCTACCGATCTTGGACATTATATAGGCGATGCGCACGTACCCTTGCACACCACACGCAACTACAACGGGCAACTTACTAACCAAACTGGCATACACGGATTTTGGGAAAGTAGGGTGCCAGAGCTCTTCTCAAAAGATTACAACCTCTTAGTAGGCAAAGCCACCTACATAGAAGACCCACTTAAAGAGGCATGGAAAATTGTAAAAAACTCGCATACTATGGTAGATACCGTACTTAGCTTTGAAAAAAAGCTAAGTGAAACTTTTCCGGCAGACCAAAAGTATGATTTCTCTATGCGTGGAAAGAACGTAATGAAACAATATTCGGTAGCCTATACCAAAGCGTATCAGGATATGATGAATGGCATGGTAGAGCGACAAATGAAATCATCAATTATTAAAGTAGGCTCTTTTTGGTACTCAGCCTGGGTAGACGCCGGCCAACCCGATTTGAGGAATATGATTAGAATTGAGGCTACTATTGAAGATAAAAAACAAACACAAAAGATAGACCAAAAATACCAAGAAGGTAAAATTATTGGCAGGGAGTTTTAAACGACAAGGTTAATTTGGTTAACTGTTGGATTGGTTAATTGTATCTTATTGTGTCAACCTTTACAATGTATGGATGGTTGAAAAGCAACAGTTAACCGATTAAACAAATCAACGATTAACCCTACTTAATCTTCCTTAATCTCTTCCTCTATTTGTTGCTCAACAGGTTTTTTAGAGAAAAGCGATTTCAAAGCACCATAAATTACCGGCACAAAGGTTCCAACTGCGATGATCAAAACCAGTATTTCGAAATTCTTTTCTACAAATGGAATTTTACCCAACAAATAGCCTGCAAACAACAAACTGGTAATCCAGCCAATACCGCCTACAATGTTATAAAATTGAAATTTACCTATAGACATTCTGGCGGCACCAGCCACAAACGGTGCAATGGTTCTTACAATTGGCAAAAAACGACTAAAAACAATGGCCTTTGCACCATGTTTCTCAAAATAGGCATGAGACTGATGGTAATATTTCAGCTTTAAAATTTTATTATTTTCTTTAAAAACTTTGATACCAAAATACTTACCTAGCTGATAATTAAGCGAATTACCTAAAATTGCCGCAGCAATCAGTATCACTAGCATAAACCAAATGTTTAAACCTGTTCCTTCGCCGGCAACCAAAGCACCCACGGCAAATAACATCGAATCTCCGGGTAAAAATGGCGTTACCACAAATCCTGTTTCCGCAAAAATGATCAAGAAAAGAATAAGGTAGGTCCAAGTCCTATATTCCTGCATGATTTGTTCTAAAGTATCTTTGGTATTGGTAAGTAGCTGTACAAGTAAATCGAAAAATTCCACCGTTTTTTATTTTTTCACAAAAATAAGGATATCGTTTGGATAAACGCTTAAATTTTAAAATATGACTGCAATTAAATAAAAAATGTCCCGATTTGGTCGGGACATTTTTTATTTGAGGTTATGAGTTGCGAGTTATGGGACTAGACTGATAACCCGTAACAAGTCTTAATAACTATTATTCAACATTACCGGCATCACTAACATTAATACATCCTCATTCTCATCATTAGTTTGAGGGATTAACAAACCGGCTCTGTTTGGAGTAGAAAGCTCTAAGGTAACTTCTTCGCCACTTAAATTGTTTAACATTTCAATTAAGAAACGGGCATTGAAACCTATTTCTAAATCTTCGCCATCATATTGGCAGCTTAAACGCTCGTGAGCTTCGTTTGCAAAATCTAAATCTTCAGAAGAAATATTTAACTCGCTACCATTAATTTTTAAACGAACTTGGTGAGTAGTTTTATTTGCGAAAATCACCACCCTGCGTAACGTATTCAAGAACAAAGCCCTATCAATTACCAACTTATTAGGGTTGTTAGCAGGAATTACTGCTTCATAATCTGGATAGCGCTCGTCAATTAAACGACAGATCAGGTTGATGTTTTCGAACTTGAAAAATGCACTCGTTGCGTTGTAATCAACAGATACGTTTACATCATTATTTGGTAAAGCTGCTTTTAATAAAGTGAGCGCTTTTTTAGGTAAAATGAAAGAGGAAGCCTTTTCTGCCTTACTATCATTTCTTCTGTAACGCACTAACTTATGGGCATCAGTAGCTACAAAAGTAATATTTTGGGGAGATAATTGGCAAAACACACCAGTCATTGCCGGGCGAAGCTCATCGTTACTTACGGCAAAAATTGTTTTGGTAATTGCCTCACTTAACACCGTTGCAGGTAAATTAACTGAAGATGCGTTATCTACTACCGGAATTTTAGGGAAATCATCACCATTCTCGCCACTTAACTTATATTTTCCGTCGCCAGCACTAATCTCTATAGCAAAATTATTATCATCTACATGAAAAGTAATTGGTTGGTCTGGTAAGGTCTTTAACGTATCTAACAAAATTCTAGATGGTACCGCTACCCTACCTTCTTCTTTAGATTCTACAGGTAAAGAAGTAGTCATACTAGTTTGTAAATCGGTAGCAGAAATAGTTAAATTTCCTTCTTTAATTTCAAACAGGAAATTCTCCAAGATAGGCAATACCGTGCTGCTACTCGAAGCACCATTAACGGTTTGTAAATGTTTTAATAATGTCGATGTGGATACTATAAATCTCATAGCTTGTTTTATATAGACTCAAAAGTATGAAAATTACCTTGCATACTTATGTTTGCGGTAATAATGTTGAAAAATTGCAAAACATATTAACAACGCAATTGGCAATACCGTGTTTACCACTTGCCACTTGGTTTTTTCGGTACGCACCAAGGTTTTATCTAAGGGCCTTACGGTAACTTCTTTATTTCGCAGGGCGATAAGATTGTCTTCATTTGTAAAATAATCTATTATATTGAGCAGCAGCGCTTTGTTGCCAAAATTTTGCTGCGTATACCTATCAAAACCCAATGGAAATGGCGAGCCATCTGCCGCCACTTGGTTACGGAAAATATCGCCATCGCCCAAAACAATCATTTTAGAAGGTTTACTTTGCGCAGGTAAGTCAAATTGCTCGGTAATACCCTCGGGTATTGGCCTATTTAGAAATACCGATTTAAAGCTACCTTCTAATAATACACCCACACTTTTAGCTACGCTGGTAAATGCCTCTTGTGTAGGCTCTTCTTCTACCATTTGCAGGTTAAACATTTTGGGAGAAGTGTAAATCTTATTATAGGGCGACGTAGTTAAAATGATCCGCTTATCCACATTTTTACTACCAATAGTATCTACCGTGCTCGCAAATTCAGCTTTAATGTTATCTAAATTCTTCACTACACTATTGCTGGTATCGGGCAATAAAATTGGATAATACAGCCACGGAGCCATTTGGATATCGCCCCCTGGGCCACCAGTGGCTATGGGGATTTCTGCACAATTTACATCCGCAATAATATCATAGTTTATGCGGGCTCCATACTCAAACAGCATGTCGTCTAAATTAAGATTGTTGTTGGCCGCCATAAAAGATCTGCCGCTACGCAAACTATCTAGTTCCATACGCACTTGATCTATAGACCATACAACACGCCCGCCCTTCATCACAAAATAATTAATCTTGTATTTTTGAGCTTCTGTAAAAGTTTTTAAGGGCTTGGCAATTACCATTACTTTTAAGCTATCCAAACCTGGCTTAGTAATCGAATCTAAGTTTACTCTTCCCACCACATAACTGTCAGAAAGGGTGTGCATCGCATCGTACAGATAGGCGTCATTTGGTTCGCCGTTACCCTCGGTAAAACCAATGCGTGGGTTATAACCAGAAAACACCTTTTTTAAGGATGATGTGAATACATATTCTAAATTCTTGATGGAGTTATTGATATTCTCATCATAGTTTGAAGCTTCCCCACCTAAATTTTGAAGCAATTTAACGGGCATCCGTTTACCATTACTTTCTATCAGCGCCATTGGGAAAACCAGCTTTTCAGAAAAGCCAGCATCAGTTTTAATATTGATATTGGTAGGTTTGATACCTATCTGGTACAAATGCTGCATCACCGTATCTTGTTGTGCAGCAGTTAATCCCGATAATGGATCAACAAAAACTACCTTAAAGCCTGCGCTAGAGTAGGCCTTATAATCGGCTAAGATGTCTTTAGCGGCGTTACGCAAACGCTTAAAGGCTGAAGGCATATCTCCATCCAAGAAAACGGTTACAACGACCTCTTTCTCGTTCTCTTTTAAGGTCCGCTTGGTTTTCTCGGTAAGCGTAAATCGTTTTTCTTTGGTGAAATCTATTCGGGTGTAAGCAAACTGCGCCAAAACGTTTATTAGCACCAAACCCACTGTAAACAGTACAAACTTCAACCACTTCTGTTTCGAGCTTTGAGCTTTTAACTTTTCACCTTTAACTTTTAACTTTCCCCCTACCATTTCCTACCTCCTATTGCCAACTTGGTTAAACCTAAAAACAAGGCCACAAAAGTGATGAAATAAACCAAATCTCTCGTATCTAAAACCCCTCTGCTAATCGATTGGTAATGTTCGTTAATTCCTAGATTTACTAACGAGGCTGATACACCTTCTAAAGCAGAAATCCTGCTCACCGAATCGAAACCACTGTAAGCAAAAAAACACAAAAATACGGCTACCGCAAAAGCAATAATCTGGTTTTTAGTAATGGAAGATGCAAAAATACCGATGGCCGTAAACGCACTCCCTAATAAGAACAAGCCAACATAGGAACCAACTACCGCTCCGGCATCGATATTTCCTTTGGGCAAGCCTAATTGCGAAATGCTGTAGTAGTATACCAAAGTGGGCAACAACGAAAAAAGCACCAAAACCATACAGGCCAAATACTTGGCTAAAATGATTTGCATATCAGTAAGTGGCCGCGTGGCCAACAACACATAAGTACCTTCTTTTCTTTCTTCGGCAAAAGAACGCATAGCGATGCCCGAAATAAGAAACATAAATAGATAAGGAACCAAACTAAAGAAACCATCCATTTCGGCATAGCCATATTCTAAAATGGAGGTATCTGGAAAAAACCAAAACATTAAACCGCAGGCCAACAAAAATATGCCAATGGTAATGTAGGCCAT
>VFQP010002396.1_pt1 | contig 21055 bp, 20 predicted proteins | sample 3512351 | NCBI WGS metagenome assembly VFQP01 (sample SAMN10412372, study PRJNA504923) | tailings metagenome | isolation source: Relicate 1 Philex TSF1 revegetated site | place: Philippines: Tuba, Benguet | collected 2017-08-29
CAAATGTTCCTGAGGATGCGATCTATCCCCTCAATCTCGGCGATGAATCCGGCAAGCCCCTTGATGGAGCAAGCAAGTACACGCTGCACTTCGAGAAGGGCGAGACGCCGCCGGCCAACGCGTTCTGGTCGCTCACGCTCTATGATTCAGAGGGTTTCCAAGTGGGGAACACACTCAACAGGTTTGCCATCAGCAGCTGGATGCCGCTGAAATACAATAGTGATGGATCGCTTGATCTCTTCATCCAGAAGGAGAGCCCGGGCGCGGACCGCGAGTCGAACTGGCTTCCGGCGCCAGGCGGGCCGTTCAACCTCACGATGCGCCTATATGCGCCGAAGGACGAAGCGCTCGTCGGGAAGTGGAATCCGCCGCCCGTTACGCGGGTTCAAAGCTTCCTGGGTCTGGGTGGCAAGTAAACGTGACGATGATCTGGGTGGCGCAGGGAGGCTTACCCCTGCGCCACCATCGCCACTTCGAGTGGCGCGCGCGAACACGAGCAACAGCGCAGATCTAGCCATCTTGTCGGGGAGTGTCGGCAGCGGGTAGTGTAATCACGGTCGATGTTCACGGCCGCGGGCCGCAAACCTGTTATGTGCGCCATGAAACATCAAGAGGCCGATACTTCAGCTCCGGCACAGGCGCGGTTTCTCCGCATCGATCGCTTTGTGCTCGATGTGGAAGCCGGCCGCCTCCTGCACGACGGCAGCGAGATTCCGCTTCGCCCCAAGACCTTTGCAGTGCTTCGACAGCTTGCCGAGAATCCTGGTCGGCTTATTTCCAAGGACGAGCTGTTCGGAGCTGTCTGGCCGGACGTGACCGTTACGGACGACGTTCTCGTCCAGAGCATCGGCGAATTGCGACGGGCGCTCGGCGACGACGGCGCGCGCATGGTGAGGACAGTGCCGCGCCGCGGCTATCGGCTCGATGCTGTTTGCGAAGTGCTCTCATCGAGTAACGCAGCGGCGGGCGCGACACCGGAAGCAGGGCACACCTCGCCTGCCTCTCCTTCATCTCCACCGCCATCACGCACAGGTCTTGGAGAGATCCTTGCCGGGGCGCGCGCCCGGTCATCGGCCATGCTGGCGCTGCTGGCTCTGTTCACGATTGCGATCGCCTACATGGTCTACGATCGCGGAGGATCCCAATCGTCGAATGATGGGCCTTCCGTCGAGTCGCCGCGCATCGTGCTGGCAGACATCGCCGGAAAACCTTCCATCGCCGTCCTTCCCTTCGTCGACACGGAGAGCACGCCCGCGCGGGAATACCTCGCCGATGGGCTGACGCAGGACGTGATCAATGCCCTCGGCCGCTTCTCCTCATTGACGGTCATGTCATGGAATGCCGTGCAGCCCTACAAGGGTCGGCCGGCGCCGCCCGCGGAGATCGGTCGCGGACTTGGTGTTCGCTATCATGTCGAAGGGCGCGTGCAGAAGATCGATGGGCGCGTGCGGCTCAGTGCCCAGCTCGTCGGCGCGGATGGACGCGTGCTCTGGTCCGAGCGCTTCGACGAGGAGCAGAAGAATGTCTTCGCCCTGCAGGACAAATTGGTCACGCGGATTGCTGGCGCGCTGGCTATCCGAGTGACGGGCCTCGAGCAGCAGCACGCACTTGCCAAGCCGGCGGCCAGCCTCGAGGCCTATGACAGCGTGCTGCGAGCGCGGCCGGCGCTGCAGCGGCCGACGCGCGCGGGCAATGCCGAGGCGCGGGCATTGCTCAAGCGCGCCATCGAACTCGATCCTGGCTATGCGGCGGCCCACACGGGGCTTGCCGAGGTCTACTACAACGACGTGTCCATGGGCTGGGCGCAGTCGCCGGCTACCTCGCTGAGCCGTGCCAAAGAGATGGCCGACAAGGCCCTGAGCCTCGACGGCACAGATGTGCGTGCGCGCGTGATACTCGCCAGGATGCACGTCTTCCATCATCGCTACGAGCAGGCCAGGGGGGAGTTGGAGCGCGCGATCGCCATCAATCCCAGCGATGCGCAGGGTATTGCCGGGCGCGGCAACATTCAGGTGTGGCTCGGTCAGGTGGATGCTGCGATCGAGGCCCTGGAACTTGCGCAGCGCATCGATCCCGATCTGGGCGCCATCGACAGCTTTGCGCTCAGCCTGGCCTATTATCTGAAGGGCCGCTACGACGCGTGCATCGAGCAGGCGCTGCACAATCTTCGACAGGCCCAGGGCGCACACTTCAGCCGCGCCGTATTGGCCGCAGCCTATGCGCAGCAGAACAGGCCCGACGAAGCCGTGCAGACGGCAAGGGAGCTGATGAGCAGCGACCCGACGTTCGACGCCAGCGTCTTCGGCAGCAAGCTTCTCGTGCCGAGCGATCTCGAGCACCTGCGGGAGGGCTTCCGCAAGGCCGGGCTCTAGCGCGTCTTCCCGCCAGGCTTCTCGATCAAGTCCCGGTTCCGGTTCGCCTTGTCGATATTTCCGGTGAGATCGCGCGGGAAAGCGCCGACCCCCGATGGCGCGCCGAAGATGTACAGCTTGCCGCTGCTGATCAGCCAGTGCTCGGGATTGGCTACAATCACTTCGCCGCGAGTGAGAGCCATCGCGCAATAATTGGCGAACTGGGGCGCATATCGCGCGGGATCGGCCTTGAACAGCTCGCGATGCTCGACGCGCGCGAAGCGATAGCGGTGCTCATCCCATTCGTGCTCGATTTCCGGTGAGCCGCGCGTCGCCTTGCCTTCCGTGAAATAGGCAACGGGATCATAGCCGCCGATCGCAAGCTCTGCGCCGCCTGCGGCGCCGGCGGACGCCCCCCCAGCGAGCAGGAGGACCAAACTCAATACACTCGTCAGAGCGATTCCTCGAAAGAAGCTCGCCACGTGAGCCCGCTCCTCCTCTGCAATTCGGCAAGTATATCCCGGAGCCGCAAATTTCGGAACTTCTTCGGTCCTTCCTCGGGCTTCTTTCGTGACCGATGCCAACCCATTGGCTTCACTGGGTTTGCATAGCCGATGGCCGATGTAGCGCCTCGCGCGTCGCCGAAGGCACATACTCGGTGGAGGAAACATTTGTTCAGGAAATTGCTGCTCTCGAGCTGCCTGGTCGTGGGGGCCGCAGCGGCTCCGCCCGTCATCCCGGTCGGAGCGCACTCCTGGTACCCCAAGAGATGCTGCCACGACCGGGATTGCTTTCCTGCCGACCGCTCGTGGCGCCTGGAGGATGGAACGCTGGTGCTTACGCACGGCGCAATTTTCGTGCGCGTCGCACCCGGATTTCCAATCGAGGCCAGTCCCGACGGTAAATCTCACTTCTGCGTCTACGACAGCGGGTTCGGACTGGAGCCCCGCTGCGTGTTCCTGCCGACGCAATCCTAAGGGGGCCTGAGAGCGCGGATGAACCGTGACCATCAGGAATGGAGGAAGCAAGATGACAAGACCAATCTCCGCCGCGCGCTCAGTGCTAGTATGTGCTGTTTCGATGTTCGCCGCATGGAGCGCGATGTTCGCGAGCGTTCCTGCCAATGCGCAGGCAGTGCCACCGCTCTCGATCAAGCCTGTCGCGGAGAAGACGCTCAAGACATTGCCTGCCGGACCTCTTTACTGGCGCGTCGAGACGCTTTCCTCGCTCGCGGACGCTCAGGCGAAAGCTGCCGCAAGCGACAGCACGTTGGCCGCTGAAGTCTCCGGCAAGGTCTGGCTTTTCACGCTCGGGGCCAAAGGCGGCGCCACTTCCGGTGCCAGCAAGGTCGCGGAAATCGGCCCGGTGCCGGTCATCGCGGCTCCTGAGTATCTCCTGCGCATCAATCATGCCAGCGGACCGCCAGGATCGAAGACGCCAGTGCATTCCCATCCCGGTTCAGAGGCCTTCTATGTGCTGACGGGACGGCTGGGGATGAAGACGCCCCACGGCATGATGCACGCGGACCCCGGCACGACCATGAACGGGCACAATGGCGACATGCCCATGGAAGTTTTCAGCGCGGGCACGACGGACCTCGATCAGCTCGTCATGTTCGTGGTGGACGCGACGCGTCCGTTCTCCTCGCCAGCCAAATTCGAGTGACGCAATCGCCGCGGATCGCCGACGGCGCTGCCTCTCCTGTCCTGCACCCTCATTCTTACGAAAAGGATCTACGATGACGTTGCGATCGCTTTGCCGACGACTGCCTGTCATGCTTGCTTTGGGCCTCGGTGGAGCGGGTCCCCTGCTTTGGCCAGCGGACCGAGCGGCGGCCCAGTCCCAGAGCGACATGTTCATCCTCACGTCGGCCGCCAAGGAACCCGACGCTGTCGTGGCCGCCATAAAGGCCTACGCGCAGGAAAAGAAATGGCAGTATCTCGGGGACAGCAAGATCAGACAGGGCCAGATCACGCTCGTAAAGATCTGCATTCCCGAAGTCGGGCAGGCACTATGGCCTGTGGGAGCGCACCTCAGCGCAATGATGCCGTGTGGCAATATCGGCGTGTACAAGAAGGATGCGGCGACGGAGATCTCGACCCTGCACCCGCGCTATATGCAGGTGCTCTATCCGAATCCGGCGACGGAGCGCGCGAGTGCCATCGCACAGCCGCTGCTGGCTGCGATGCTGGAGGCCGTCGCGAAGTAGAGCCCTACCTCTGCGCCAGCAGCTTCGCCTCGGGAGGCGAATTGGCCCAGCCGTCACCGCTCTGGCCGATCCGGTAGCCGACCTCGAACAGCGCCTGCATGTACGCCGGATCGAAGGATTTCGTCGCCTTCACGTTGAAGCTCTGCGGGATCGAAGCGAGACGGAAGGCGGCGCTGTCGCGTCGGGTAATGGCGTAAATCTCGTTGAGATCGCCGAGACCTTGGTTCTTCGTCAACGTGAAGAGCGAGCGGGCGCTGATCGCCAGAACGTTCGACTGCACAGGCTCGTACTCGGGCCCCATCTTGCCATTGCGGATGACGTAGACCGTACGCTGCGGCGGCCTCGGGTACAGGCGATCGAACGTCTTCAACGAGAACTGCGCCGGCGCGAGGAAGACCTGCCGCGTCGGGCCGCCATCGACATGCATCTCCTCGAAGACCTTGTCCCCGACGCGCACCTTCACGTGGACGGGTGGGAAGATGCCGGGCAGCGACGCCGATGCGAGGAGGACATCCCGGAAGAGTTCGGCGGCCTCCTTGTTGCGTTGGGCCGCGACAGCGATCTCGCCCATGTTCCAGATCATCTGGCGTTGAGCGTCGAGATTGGTCGTGCCGACGAGCAGCATGCGCCCGTTGCGGTATTCCTGCGCAATGGCGGCGAGCATCCGGCGATCGACGTGACGTTCGATCAGATTGCGCAGCGGGGTCGAGTCCGCGAGCGCATCCGCGCCGAGAAGACCCGCAAGCACCTGTGGCGTCGCAACCGAGCTCGAGTCGAAGTTCGTCCACAGCTCGGCGAGCTGCCGGTCGTACGACGGGCCGAGATAGGCATAGGGCGCGATGAGGGCGCCGGCACTGACACCCGTCACGACTTCGAAGCGTGGACGGTCACCACGCTTGGACCAGCCCGTGAGCAGGCCGGCGCCGAATGCGCCGTCTTCTGCACCACCGGAAAGCGCCAGATATTCGACGTGCGGCCGCCCGTTCCGCAGATCGGCGCCCGCGGCCATGCGCTGCACGCTCGGCATGTGGGTCTGCACGAAGGTGATGATGTCCTTCGGCACCTCGTCGCCCCAGAAACGTATGGCGCCGGTGATCGGCACCTTCGCTTGCGAGACGAGGGTAGAAGGCACGGCATGGCGCTCGGGGCCCGCGCACGCAGCAGCCGACAAGGCGACCAAGCCAATGGCTATGACGCGACCCACTACGGACCTACGCAACCTGGCAACCCCCGTGCAACCCACCTACCCCGATCAATCGACGCCAGCATAGTCGATGTGGTGGGTCGCGGAACAGCCCGCCTTTGCTCGCAATGAGCCATAGCGTGGTCAACCGGCCACAGGGGTGTGGCGACCAACTGAACCCCGGATTGCTGCGCGCGAGCCTTGTAGAGAGAAGGCCATCGGGTAGTATTGCTGGATAGTTGATGGGCGGGCGGGATGCTTCATGTGTCGTGGCCTCGTTCTTTTTAAGTTTTTCTTGGCGGTTATTATCCTGACGCTCGGGGCGTCATCCGGCGCCTTTGCACAAAAGCGCGTCGCTCTTGTCATTGGCAATTCCGCCTATCGGCACACGCCCCCGCTCGCCAATCCAAAGAATGATTCAGCCGACGTCAGCGCTGCCCTCAAGGAACTCGGCTTCGAGGTGTTCCATGGCACTGACCTGTCAAAGGCGGCCATGGAACGGACGATCCACGGCTTTGCAGTGGCGCTTGCCGGGGCGCAGCTCGCCACTTTCTTCTATGCAGGCCACGGCCTCCAAGTCGGCGGCTTGAACTATCTCGTGCCTGTCGATGCGAAGCTCGAGAGCGCGGTATCCCTCGATTTCGAGATGATCCGGCTCGATGTCATTCAGCGCGCCATGGAGCGTGGCGCGACGACGAACATCGTCTTTCTCGATGCGTGCCGGGACAATCCGCTCGCGCGAAATCTGGCGCGCGCCTTGGGGACACGATCGGCAACCATTGGACGCGGGCTCGCGCCGGTCGAGTCGGGAGAAGGTACGCTCATCAGCTTCTCGACGCAGCCGGGCAATGTCGCTCTCGATGGCGCCGGCCGAAACTCTCCTTACGCAGCTGCCCTGCTCAAGCACATTGCGTCGCCGGGGCAGGATCTGCCGACCATACTGGTCAACGTCAGAAACGATGTCATGGAGGCGACGTCGCGCCGGCAGGTTCCATGGGAGCATTCGGCATTGACCGCGCGCGTCTACTTTACGCCGCCGAAGCCGACACAGCCGAGCATGGAGCAGCAGATCGAGCTGACATTCTGGCTGTCGGTCAAGGACAGCACCAATCCGGCCGTGCTTGCGACGTATCTCGAACGATACCCCAAGGGCGAGTTCGCGTTGATCGCGCACGCCCTCGTGAAGCACTACGAGCAGCGCAGACAAGCCGAGCAGGCCCGCCGCATCGGAGAGGAAAGACGCCGCGAGGAAGAACGCAAGGCTGCCGAAGTGCGACGGCTCGAAGAGGAGCGCCGCAAGCGCGAGAGTGCTCTTGCAGCAGAGAAGAAGAAGTCACGCGACGCAAAGAAGGCCGATGAGATAAAGCGCATGGAGGCAGCGCGCGCGGCAGAAGCGCAGGCGCGCGACGAGGCCTTGAAGCAGGCTCAGCGTGAGGCTTCGGAAGCCAAGGCCGCTGCCGCGAAAGCAGAAGAGCAGCGTCTTGCCTCCGCCAAGGCCGCCGAGGAAGCCGCCAAGGCGGCCGAAGCCGCGCTGGCATCAAAGCGAGATGCCGTGCGCGCGAGCGAGCCCGCAAAGATGGCCGCGCTTCCGAAAGTCGAGAGGACACTTGGCGCTTCGGAGCTTGATGGAAACTGGCGGCTCATTTGGACCATAACGTCGCGCACCCAGGGCGGCAGATGCGGTGAAGCAAAGACCGGTAGCCACAGGATGAGCGTAAGAGGAAGAACGTTCACTCATCCGGGCGGAAGCAGCACCATGTCCGACACGGGCGTCGCTCAATGGACTTTCAAAGGCCGAGGCGGCGAAACGATCTCCTACTCGGGTACATTCCGACGCGACTCAGCATCGGGAAAGTTCGACAATCCCATCGGCTGCTCGGGAACATTCACGGCTCAACGGGTCAAATAGCCCGCTCGGCGTGCTATCGGACAGATGCTCGACAACATCGCTGGCGGCATCGCGATCGGCCTCGCACTGGCGATCGCGGCCGGGCTGCTGCTCAAGCGCTGGTCATCATCCCATCAGGGCCCGGGCGACGGCGGCGAACGCGGGGAGCGTGACAGGGTCGTTGTTCACGTTCCCGGCGGCGTGGTGGGAGGCATAGCGCGCAATGACGACCTCGGCCTTCGGATCGATGTAGATCGACTGGCCGTGAATGCCGCGCGCCATGTACACGCCGTGCGGGTCGTGGCTCACCCACCACTGATTTCGGTAGGACCAGCCGGGCAGCGTCGCATAGCCGGCGGGCGCGAACTTCTTCGGATCGGCACCCTTGGCGATGTCGTCGACGACGCCTGCCGGCACGATCTGGCGGCCATTGAACTGGCCGCGATTGCGCATGACTTCGCCGAAACGGGCAAGATCGCGCGTCGTGCTGTTGAGGCCGCCCCCGCCGCTCTCGATGCCGAGGCGGTCGACAGTGTAGTGCGCATCTTCCTCGGCGCCCATGGGCTGCCAGATGCGTTCCGACAGAAGCTCCGAGAGCGACTGGCCGGACGTGCGGCGGATGATCCACGCGAGCACGTCCGTGTTGACGGTCTTGTAGGCGAAGACCTGCCCGTGCTCGCCCTGCTTCTGCTGCGTCGTGAGGTACTCGAGCAGCGAGGTCGGCGGCTTGCCGGGCTCCGGCGCCGCCATGCCGTTTGCACGGCGCATGGGCCACACGTCGGAGTTCGGATCGGTATAGACCTCGGTGTACTTGAGGCCCGTGACCATATCCATGACCTGGTTCACGGTCGCATCGCCGAATGCGCTCTTGGCAAGCTCGGGGACATATTTCGTTACGGGTGCTGCTGGATCGATCTTGCCTTCGGCAACAAGCATCCCCGCAAGCGTACCGGTGAAGGATTTCGTCACCGACATTGCGATGTGCTGCTTGTGCGGCTTCAGCGCGCCGAAGTAGCGCTCGAAGACGAGGCGGCCACGGTGCAGCACGACGATGCCGTCGGCGTAGGTTTCCGCGAGTGCCTGATCGAAGGTGATCGGGCGGCCATCCATGGTGGTCGCCTTGACCTTGCCGAGATCCTGCTCGTCGCGCGGCAGGACGGATGCGGGGCCAGTGCCGCGCCAGACATTCACGGTCGGCACGAGCTGGCGAAGATTGCTCCAGGCCCAGCGGAGCTCGGGGAAACTGCGGAAGCGGCTATCGGAGAATGTAATGGCTTTCTCCGGCGGCGGCGGGAAGCCCGTCATCCAGCCGAGCTTGATGGGATCGCTCTCGGCGGCATTGGGCGGCGTGGTGCTCATTGGCGTTTGTCCTTTCGCTCAGTGCGGTGTGCCCGCGGGGAGCCTTAAGCGCTGCGGCTCGTGCGGGAGACCTTCGTCGCCTCTGGGGCCGTCTTGGTGGGCACTTCGGGGCCTTCGTTGGCCCACTTCAAACCCTTGTAGTTGAAGCCCTCAGCGATCGTCGGTTTCACGATCTCGAAATAGGGCGAGAGGTCGAAATCGGCCGGTGCGTAGAGGCTGTAGTGGCGAATGTGCAGGATCTCGCGGCGGCGAAAGCGCGTGACGCCGCCTTCCTCGTCCATAAGAAGCTCGACGCGCGGCAGGATCGGATAGGCAATGCGGCCGAAGGCTTCCGCGATGAGCGTCGAGCAGATCGTCCGGGTCGGTTCACCGGAGCCGAGCGCGATCATGCGGCGGCGAAAGCGCGCCGGCACGGGCGGCGTCGGCAGCGCGTATCGGCCAAGGTCGATGAAATTGCGCATGTCGTACTTGGCGCCGAGGCGCGAGATCATGAACGCGACGAGTGCTTCGCGGTCGGCATCGGTAAGGCCGATCGGACGGCAGATGCGGGTGTGGAAGCGCTCGTATTTCGAGAGCGGCGCCGAGATGCACCCATCCGTCGCCGTCACCTCGATCAGGACGTGCGGCTCGCCGTCGCCGGCCGGTTTGTCGAGGACATCGCCCACATAGAGCGCCGAGTGCGACCATGTCGATTGCGTGAGGTACTTGATCGCGGTGGAGAGCTTGCTGCTGCCGGCAATGAGGATGACATCACCCGGCCGGAGCGTGCGCCGGAGCGCCTGACGGTCCGTCGGTATGAACGGTTCCTCGCCCGGCGTTTCGCTCTCGAGCCGCCGCGCCAGCCATCGTCCGAACCGGTCGAGCAGTGTGTCGAATGAGTTCATGCGTTCTCTGTCTTCGATCCGGGGCAGGTCCCACCAGGCGGCAATCTTAAACTCGGCTGCCCGGGCCACGTCCACCGGCAACATGCCTCACCACCATTGGTCGACGTCCCGGGATCACCTCACCTGGGCCCGCCTGACCAGCAGCGCCAGCGGGATCGCGACAAGGGAGATCAACGTGTAGATGTAGAAAACGTTCGTGTAGGCGATCAGTGCCGCCTGCCGGTTGATTTCCTTGGAAAGCGAAGCGAGGCCCGTGAGCGTCTCGACATTCCAGCCGCCCATGGCAGGGCCGAGCAGGAGTTGCTTGCTGTAGGGCGTGACATTTTCGACGAGGCGGCTGTAGTTGGCCCCCGTTGCCCGCAAGACTTCGGCGACGCTGATGGAAATGAAGAAGCTCGAGGCGATGCTGCGCGTGAGATGGAAGACGGATGTGGCTTCCGCGCGCGACGCCGCCGGCAGCGTCCAGAATGCGGTCGTCGCGATCGGTGCCCAGATGAGGCCGACGGCGACGCCCTGAAGGAAGGCGTTCAGGGCGAAGATCGTGAAATCTGCGTCGAGCGTGATCGCCATGAGCCAAATGCCCGAGATGATCTGGACGCCGAAGCCGACGATCATAGTGACGCGCGGGTCGAGGCGGCCCATCATCATGACGAGGAAGAAGCCGGCGGCGACGCCGACGCCGCGCCAGCCGACGATGATGCCGATCAGGCGGTCGGTGTAGCCGAGGTGGGCCTGGAGCAGCGGTGGCAGGAGCACCATCGGCGTGAAATTCACCATGCCGAACATGCCCACAAGCAGCAGGCCGATCGCGAAGTTGCGGTCGAGCAGGATGCGCAGGTTGAGGAACGGGTTCTTCGCCGTCAGGCTGTGCGCCATGAAGATGTAGAATGCAACGACGCCGATGAAGGTCGCGACGATGATCTCGGTCGACTCGAACCAGTCGAGGCGCTGGCCGCGCGCGAGGATGATCTGCATGGCCGCGATCGCGATGGAGAGCGAGAGAAAGCCCGTCCAGTCGAGCGAGGTGGGCCGGCCCGTGTCGTCCCGGGGAAGGATCAGGCGCGCGCCGATGGTCGCGAGCAAGGCGACCGGCACGACCATGTAGAAGCCCCATCGCCAGCCGTAGTAATCGGAGAGTACGCCTGCGAGCATCGGCCCGATGATGGGGCCTACCGTATTGGCCATGCCGAAGATGGCGATGGCTCTCGGGTGCTGGCGCCGCGGAAAGACGTCCATGATCAGCGTCTGGCCGAGCGGCAGCAGGGGCGCGCCCGCCGCGCCTTGCATGACGCGCCACAGCACGAGCTCATCGAGGCCGCGCGCGAACCCGCAGAGCAGGGAAGCGGTCGTGAAGCCGGCGAGGCTCCATACCATGACATTCCGCCGGCCGAACGAGGCGACGAGCCAGCCTGTCATAGGCGTGACAACGGCCGTCGCGAGGATGTTGAACGTGACCGTCCAGGAGATCTCATCCTGGGTTGCGGCCATGGCGCCCTGCATCTGCGGGAGGATCGCCGTCGCGGTGAATGTTGCGGCGTTGTAGACGGCGGAGGCCAGCACCACCACGAACAGCACGAGCTGACGCCGAGCGACCGTCAGCTCGATCGCCGGGATGTCATGCCCGGTTGTGGTTGTCATGGGGCGAGCCCCCCGGCTTGCCTCGCCGGCTCAGCGCAGCGGAAAGCCGAGCTTGTTCAGGATGTCTTTCAGGCGGTCACGGCCATTGAGTGACTTGATGGTCGCGAGGCGCCCGATGACGCGCTGCGTCCACGTGTATGCCGCCATCTCATGGCGCCGCGAGAAGGCATCGAGGCGCTGGTCGTAGGTGGCGCGCAGACTTTTCTCGGCAGCCGTGCTGTAGCGCTCGCGATGGAGGACAGCTTCCTGGGGCAGGCGCGGTTTGACCTCTGCCACACTCTCGGGCTTCGGGTACCCGATGCAGAGCCCGAAGACCGCGACTGCGCCCGGCGGCAGGTCGAGCATCTTGGCAATGCGCTCGGGATTATTGCGCAGGGCCCCGATGTAGACGGTCGAGAGGCCGAGGGACTCGGCAGCAACCACGGCATTCTGCGCCGCCAGTGCCGCGTCGATCGCGGCGACGAGGAAAGTCTCGAGATAGGGGAGCCCTTCGAGCGTCTTGCCCTCGGCCTCGGCAAGGCGCTGATTGCGCGAGACGTCGGCAAGCCAGACGAGGAACAGCGGGCACTCGACAATGTGCTTCTGCCCGTTCGCGATCTCGGCGAGCTCGACGCGCTTGGCGGGATCGGTAACTTCGACGACCGACCAGGTCTGCAGGTTCGAGCTCGTCGCGGCCGACTGCGCAGCGGCAATCAGCGTCTCCAGCGTTCCGGGCGGCACCGGATCCGTCAGATAGCCGCGCACCGAGCGGTGATCCATCAGGCTGGCGATGACATCGTTCCAGGGAAGCTGGCCCGCCTTCGGCTCCGTGCCGTAGCGCGCGGCAAGCGCGCGCGCTTGCGCCGTGGCCGGCGGATCAATCGCGTTCATGGGCGTTTCCCTGGATTCAATGGCGTGCTTTGTCCGGTCATATTCGAGCAGACCGGGGCCCCGATGTCCACCAGTCACCCCGCGCGCATGGCTGCCAGACCGCGATCGAGGTCCGCCAGGAGATCGGCCGGCGCTTCGAGACCCACGGAGAGGCGGATCATGCTGTCGCTGATGCCAAGCTCGGCGCGGGCCTCGGGCTTGAGGCGCTGGTGCGTCGTCGTCGCCGGATGCGTGATGATGCTCTTCGTGTCGCCGAGATTGTTCGAGATCTTGATGATCGTAAGCGCGTTCAGGAAGCGGAATGCTGCTTCCTTGCCGCCCGCAACCTCGAACGTCACGATCTGGCCGCCGCCGCTCATCTGCTTGCGCGCGAGGTCCGCCTGCGGATGGTTCTTGCTCCCGCAATAGAGGACGCGCGTGATGCCGGCCTTGCTTTCGAGCGCCGCGGCGATCTCGGCGGCAGCGGCGCACTGAGCGCGCACGCGCACGGGGAGCGTCTCGAGGCTCTTCAGCAGAACCCAGGCATTGAACGGGCTCATGGACGGGCCCGTCTGGCGCAGGAAAACCTGGAGGTGATCCTTGAGGAACTTCGCCGAGCAGAGAATGAGCCCGCCGAGGCAGCGGCCCTGGCCGTCGATGTGCTTGGTTGCCGAGTAGATGACGACATCGGCGCCGAGCGCGAGCGGCTTCTGCAGGAGCGGCGTCGCGAAGACGTTGTCGACGAAGACGAGCGCGCCGACGGCGTGCGCGAGATCGGAGACGGCGCGGATGTCGACGAGATCGAGCGTCGGATTGGCGGGCGTCTCGAAGAATACGGCCTTGGTCTTCGGCGTGATCGCCTTTTTCCACGCGGCGAGGTCCGTGCCGTCGACGAGCGTGCAGGAAATGCCGAAACGCGGGCACAACTCCTCGACCACGTAGCGACATGAGCCGAAGAGTGCCTTTGCCGCGACGACATGATCGCCGGCACTGAGGTAGCTCAGCAGGGCAGACGTAACAGCCGCCATGCCGGTTGCGGTCGCGCGCGCCGCTTCAGAGCCTTCGAGCAGGCGGATGCGCTCTTCCAGCATCGCGACCGTTGGATTCGAGAAGCGCGAGTAGATGAAGCCCGGATCCTCGTCCTTGAAGCGGGCTTCGGCCTGCTCGGCCGTCGCGTAGATGTAGCTCTGCGTGAGAAAGAGCGCTTCGGAGGTCTCGCCGAAGGGAGAGCGCATGGTGCCGCCGTGGACGAGAACGGTCTCGGGACGCCAGTCGGCGGGGATGGACGGGGGGGCGGGGTCTGCCATCTGCGGGTCTCCTGTCGGCGGGACGCTCGCGCGCCCCCAAGAAAACTAAAACCGGCCCTCGGTCACCCGCATTTGCCGGGCGCGACCAGGAAACCGGTTCCGCACGGCCCTTTTAGCGAGTTGTTTTACGTGGCTGCAAGCCGGCCGGCCAAATCACCACGACGTCTGAGACGCGGATTATCGCATCCTCGGGCTTGGCGTCAATGGGTGGATGGGCTATGCGCGGGTGTCAGGGGTGAGGGAGCTCATATGCCGAAAGCGCGCGCGAAGGCCGGTCAGAAGAACGGCATTCTGCCGATCCAGGACATTCGCGCGCTCGTCGCCTCGGGGGCGATCAGCGCCGAGCGCGCCTTTGCCGCAACGCAGATCCAGCCGGCGAGCCTCGATCTGCGCCTCGGGGAGGTCGCGTATCGTGTGCGGGCGAGCTTCCTGCCGGGCGGCCCCGAAAGCCGCACGCGTGTCATGGACCGCCTGAAGGAGCTTTCGCTCCACAAGATCGATCTCAGCGCCGGCGCCGTTCTTGAGACGGGCTGCGTGTACGTCGTGCCGCTACAGGAGCGCCTGACGCTGCCGACGGATATCGCGGCCGCTGCCAACCCGAAAAGCTCGACCGGCCGCCTCGACGTATTCACGCGCGTCATCGCTGATGGCGTTTCGTCCTTCGACACGATCCCTGCAGGCTATGCCGGCCAGCTCTATGCCGAGATCTGCCCACAGACTTTCCCGATCGTCGTGCGGCAGGGCTCCATGCTGAGCCAGATCCGTTTTCGCGCCGGCGATCCCGTGGAAACGGACGATGCGCTCGAGGCCCTGCACAAGAAGGTCACGCTCGTTCGTGGTGGAGCGGCGGCCGATGTCAGGGGCGGCATCGCGCTTTCGGTCGATCTCGTCGGCGACGGCAAGGGCCTCGTCGGCTACCGCGCGCGGCGCCATACGGGCCTCGTCGATGTGGACGTGCCCGGTTCCTGCGCGCTTGCCGACTACTGGGAGCCGGTCGTCGTCGGCGATCGCCAGCGTCTGATCCTCGATCCCGACCAGTTCTACATCCTCGCTTCCAAAGAAGCCGTGCATGTGCCGCCGACGCACGCCGCTGAAATGATGCCGTTCAATCCGCTCGTCGGCGAGTTCCGCGTGCACTATGCGGGCTTCATGGATCCGGGGTTCGGTCATGCGCCGGCGGGCGGTGCCGGAGCGCGCGTCGTGCTCGAAGTGCGCAGCCACAAGGTGCCGTTCATTCTCGAGGACGGGCAGATCATCGGCCGCCTCATCTACGAGCGCATGGCCGCGGTGCCGAGCGTACTCTACGGCACCGATCTCGGCTCGCACTATCAGGCGCAGGGCCTGAAGCTCTCGAAGCACTTCCGCGTCTGAGCGCTGGCGCAAATCCTCACGAGAGGACCGGCTCGCAGAGGCGGAAGCGGAACTTCTCGTTCGCGCTTTCGCGCTTGAAATCGAACTCCCGCCTGTCGATGCAGCGGACGCGTCCTTCCATGCCGACGTTTCTGCCGGCTACCACATCACGTGTGAACAGGATCGTGTCGAGGTCGCATCGCACCGACTGAAGTTGGTACTGGAGAAGCACTTTCCAGGATGCCATTGCCGTTGCCGCGAGCGCGCCGAGAGCAACCATCGTTGCGAGCAGGAAAATGCCGGTGGCGCCCTTGAGCGCGCCAGCGGGACTGGCATCGGCTCGGGTTTGGCGAGGCATTCGAGGAATCCTCGGCGCCGGGCATCCGGCAGGCGCGATGCCGGCTTGGAACCGACTTGGAACCCACCGGCACGCTGCGCTGTTCAGTAAACATAGGCCGACGCCGGACTGCCTTGATGCGCGTCAAGGCAGTCGCGCGGCAGTTGTACGAATGCTGGTGTCGGACACGGAAGTTGGTTCCGCGAAGGAGGCAGAGAGGTCAGCCCATGGCCTGGAAAACAATCACGACGCAAATTTCGAATCCGGGCCGCGCCAAAGTGCTGCTGTGCGTTGCCGGTCGCCTTGCCGAGCGCTTCGACGCGAACCTGATCGGTCTCGATGCGTCACCCACGTTCATATTTGCGGCACCCATGATGACGCCCGCTGACGTGGAGGCCATCGAGGCCGCCGAAGGTCAGCGGATCAGGGACCTCAAGGTAATGTTCGAATCCGCGGTGGCCAACCGGCCAATCGTCGGTGAATGGCGCGAGCTCAGGATCGAGGAGGGCGATCTGCCATCCGCCGTTCTCGAGCACGCCCGCGCATCGGACCTCATGGTCGTGAGCCAGGCCGATCCCGACTGGGAGCTTTCCGGCCTCTTCGATTTTCCCGAGCGCCTCGTGATGGAGAGTGGCCGGCCGATCCTGATGGTGCCCTACGCGGGCACGTACGGGGAAATCGGCAGGCGCGTTACCGTTGCCTGGTCCGGCAAGCGGGAGGGTGCGCGAGCAGTGTTCGATGCCCTGCCCCTGCTGAAGAATGCCGAGGCCGTGACGCTGCTCTGCGTGGTTGGCAGCGGGGCCGCGGGTGAGCCTGGCGAGCTGCCCGGCACGCAGATCGCGGCGGCGCTGTCGCGCCACGGCGTCAAGGTTACGGTGCAGAAGTCCGTTGCGGAGGAAATCGGCGTCGCCGACGATATTCTCTCGCGCCTTGCCGACAACGGCTCCGACCTGCTCGTCATGGGTGCTTATGGCTACTCGCGGCTGCGCGAAATGGTGTTTGGCGGCGTCACCCGCCAAATCCTCAGGCACATGACCGTGCCGACGCTGATGTCGCACTAGTGTCCCTATCCGCAAGTTCGCCCGACCTCGTTGCTGGTGAGCGAACTTCGGAATCAAAGGGGACACTAGAATCGTAGTCTTGCCAGTGTGATTCAGATCGAGAAATTCGCTCGATGCCGTGCAGTGAGATCTGGCGAATTTCTCGATCATCACACTGAGGCTTGCAGCAAAACACGACTTCCGTATCGGATAAGGAGATGACCCGATGTACGACCGCATTCTCATTGCGACCGACGGCGGTGAACTCGCCGACAAGGCCGTCGATCAGGGTCTCGCGATGGCCAAGGCCGTCGGTGCCAAGGTCATCGTCGTGCGCGCGACCAGCCTGCCGGCACCCATGGTCTACGAGGGCGTTGTCGTGGCATTGCCGAGCGAGGAGATCCGCGGCGAGATCGCCGCGCGCGTGGCCGAGCAGTTCGCGGCCTTGAAGAGCAAGGCGGCGGCCCTCGGCGTTGCGATGGAAACGGTGCACGTGGAGCACGACAGTCCCTGGGAGGCGATCATCGATACGGCCAAGGCGAAGGGCGCCAGCCTGATCGTGATGGCCTCGCATGGGCGCCGGGGCATCTCGGCCGTACTGCTTGGCAGCGAGACCCAGAAAGTGCTGACGCACACGACGATCCCAGTGCTCGTCTGCCGCTGAGGCGTCATCGCGTTGCAAACGCGGGCGCCCCCCGGACCCGCGGGGGGACGCGGGGCCAAGGGGCGCGTAAAGGCGTCAGCCCGGGTGGGGGAGTGGGCTTACCAGGCGACGCAACGCCATTTCGTTTTACCGCTGCGGCTCGTGACCCAGCCCCAGCGATAGCAGTCCGGGCCGCCGCGATAGTAGTGCGAGGGTCTGTAGTCGTAGTACCGGCGGGGGCCATAGTAGCCATAAGCGCCGTACACGATCGGAGCGCCGATAACGACGGACACGCCACCGCGATGGTGATGGTGCCTGTGCTTGCGCGCTTCGGCGTCGGTGGCCCCTGCGAACGAGAAGGCGGCGACGGCTGTGACAGCCGCGGCGGCAAGGACGGCAAATTTGGACATGGGCACTTTCTCCTGGGCCTCGGGCGCGACCGCCGCGGCGGATAGCTTGCTGCGCGTCTCCAGGAGAGGTCTACAGAACAAAGTTCACCGCTCGATTTACCGGGGTGGGAGAATTTGCTCTGCATTGTGAGGAATTGATCAGGACGGGGCGTTCGCGACCCCCAAAATGCCGGCGCCCCCGATCGGCGAGGATCGAGGGCGCCAGGATTTCTTTCTGAGATTGCTGCGGCGATGGGCTACCAGGCCAAGCAGCGCCACTTTTTGGGCTTGCCCCAGCGGTTGTACTTCGCGTAGCCCCAGCGGCCGCAGTAGACGGGGCTCGGCGCCGCGTAGTAGGGCCTGAAGACCACGCCTGCGGGGCGGAAAATGCCTTCGGGCTCCTGGTAGATGCCTGAGCGAACGAAGTAATACGGGCCTCGATACGGTCGGTAGCCGTCGTAAGCGTACGGCGGCGACCCGACAAAGACCACGACCCCATCCGAGCGGTATCCGTATTTATAGCCACCTGCCTCGGCGCTGGGGGCGGCGGCAAGCGACAGGGCCCCAAACGTGGCCGCGGTCGCGGCCGCCAGGAATGCGGATTTCGACATGCGGGCTTTCTCCTAAGCGACGCCCGTCGACCAGCTCAGGTCCAGGCACGCGGCTCTGGGGGAAATTTAGTCTCCAACTGAACTATTTGACAAAGTTCACCGCTTGAATCGGTAAACGGAGCATCATTGCTCCGACCGTGCCGAGATCGCCTTGTTCGATCGCGGGGTCCTCGTCGCGGAATGTGCCGCCGGCAATGCTGCATTGCGAGATCTCTGGTTAACTCGACAGGTCCCCCGGCGCACGGCATAAGGCGGATGAACCAGCGCTGTGGATTCCTGCCTCGCGGCTGACGCACCCCGTTCTCGGCGCCAGCCGGCGAGCATCTGATCGGATCGAGAAATGTCAGCTCAGGCAATCTCCGGCGCGCGGCCTGCGCGTCCATTGTGGCTCGTCATTCTTGCTGCAGGGACCATTGTGGCCCTCGCCATGGGGCTCAGGCAGGTCATGGGCCTCTATCTCAAGCCGCTGACGACCGAGCTTGGCGTCGGGCGTGAGCCGTTCTCGAATGCCATGGCCATAGCGAACCTGACATGGGGTGTGCTCACGATCGTTGCCGGTGCCGTGGCTGACAAGTATGGCGCAGGGCGCGTGCTTATCGTGAGCGGTCTCGCGACTGTCACCTCCTTCTACCTCATGGCGACGGCGCAATCCCCGATGGACCTCTACATTGCGGGCCTGCTCGCAGGCGCGGGCGTGGCCGGCACCGGTGTTCCAGCGCTTGTCGGCGCGGTGGGACGCGCGGCGCCAGCCGAAAAGCGCACTGCCGCGATCGCATCGCTCGGCATGGCGAGCGGCATCGGCGCCCTGATTGCGTTTCCCTACGCGCACATTCTGATCGAGACGATCGGTTGGAAGGCCAGCTTGATGGTCATCGCAGCGACCTGCCTGCTGATCCTGCCGCTCGCGTGGCCGCTTGCCGGCACGCCGATTGCCAATACCGGCCCCACCCGGTCACAGACCCTGACGGAAGCGTTCCGCGAAGCCTTCGCGCATCCGAGCTTCTGGCTGCTGACGTCGGGCTTCTTCGTCTGCGGCTTCCACCTTGCATTCTACGGCGTTCACCTGCCGGCGTTCGTTTCCGATCTCGGGATGCCGTCGTGGGTTGGTGTGTGGGCGCTGATGGCGGTCGGCATCGCCAACATCATCGGCACGTACGCAGCCGGCCAATCGGCCCGCTTCGTCGAGCGCCGCGTGGGCTTGAGCTTCATCTACTTCATGCGATCGTTCGCGTTCCTGGGGCTGCTGTTCCTGCCGCTGACGCCGTGGCTGATCATCGGCATTTCGGCCCTTCTCGGCCTCTTCTGGCTCTCGACCGTGCCCCTGACCTCGACGCTGGTCGGCATCTTCTTCGGCACGCAATGGATGTCGATGCTGTTCGGGTTCGTCTTCCTGTCGCACCAGCTCGGCTCGTTCGCCGGCCTCTGGCTCGCCGGAACCCTCTATGACTCCACCAAATCCTACGATAGCATGTGGTGGATTTCGATTGCGCTCGCGATGTTTGCGGCGCTGATCCACTGGCCGATCCGCGAGCGTCCCGTCGCGCGGCTCAGGGAGCAGCCCGCGACCTGAGGAGGCCGCACATGACCTCGATCAGTGACCCGCATGTTGCGCGGCAGACGGCGGCCGAAGTGCCCGAACGGATGCCGCGCGGCCTGCGCATAGGGCTGACGCTGGCGCTCGCCGGGCTCATGACAGGCGCGCTCTATCTCGTCGCCGTGCGCGGCGAGGCGCTACTCGTTGATCTGGCGGCGCTCGGACAGCGCCTGTGGTGCTTCTGAATGCCTGGTGACGGTGGGAGCGGCGAGCCGGCGGGGGAAACCTCGAGCGAGCTCGGCCGGCAGAATTTCGACGCGTTGTCGCTCGAGGAACTCGCGGCGCGCATCCGCTCTCGCGACCGCGCAGCCCTTGCCCGGGCCATCACGCTCGTCGAAAGCACGAAGCCCGCCCACCGCGCCCGCGCGCAGGCCCTGCTGCAGGAGCTACTGCCTCACACAGGTAAAGCGCACCGCATTGGCGTTACGGGAGTGCCGGGCGTCGGCAAGTCGACGGCCATCGATCAGCTCGGCATGAACCTGATCGCGGAGGGCCGGCGCGTCGCCGTCCTGGCGGTAGACCCGACCTCGCGTCGCACAGGCGGATCGATCCTCGGTGACAAGACGCGCATGCAGCGCCTGTCGTCGGATGAGAATGCATTCATCCGCCCCTCGCCGACATCGGGCACGCTCGGCGGCGTCGCGCGACGAACGCGCGAGACGATGCTGCTGGTCGAGGCCGCCGGCTACGACGTCGTGATTGTCGAGACTGTGGGCGTCGGCCAGTCCGAGACTGCGGTTGCCGAGATGGTGGATTTCTTCCTCGTGCTGCTGCTCGCTGGCGGCGGCGATGATCTGCAGGGCATCAAGAAGGGCATCGTCGAGATCGCCGACATGATCGTCATCAACAAGGCCGATGGCGACAATGTCACGCGCGCTTCTCGCTCAGCCGCGGAGTACCAGGGCGCGCTCAATTTGCTGACGCCGGTATCGCCGAGCTGGAGCCCGCCCGTGCTCACCATGTCCGCGCGCGAGAACGAAGGCCTCGACGTGCTCTGGCAGAAAATCGAAGAGCACAAGCGCATCATGACATCGACTGGCGCGTTTCTCGCGCGCCGCCAGACGCAGGCCGTGACTTGGATGCACGACATGCTCGCCGACCGGCTCATGGACGAAGTACGCGGCCGCCCCGGTATCGTGGAGCAAATGGGGCAGCTCGAGGCGGAGGTGAGGCTCGGTCGTCTGACGCCTGCCATGGCTGTCGAAAGCGTGATGACGCTGCTCAGCGAGGAGCGCGCTGGCGGATCGGCGGAGACCTGACGGCGATGTACAATGGCCGCACGACCGTGCTGCTGACCGGCTTCGGACCATTTCCAAGCGTGCCGGCCAACGCGACGTCGCTTCTCGTGCCGCGTCTCGCCGAGGCGGCGCGGGCGGCCTTTCCAGGCATTGTCTTCGAGACGCGCACGCTGCCGACCGAGTGG